>Ga0105055_10004995_pt1 | contig 18985 bp, 30 predicted proteins | sample BON03_FD_78090 | JGI IMG/M metagenome (GOLD analysis project Ga0105055, IMG submission 78090) | Freshwater microbial communities from Lake Bonney liftoff mats and glacier meltwater in Antarctica - BON-03 | ecosystem: Environmental > Aquatic > Freshwater > Ice > Glacier meltwater | place: Lake...
CCACTGTCCACCGGGCAGCAAAGCGCCCTGATTGGACGGGCAAGCATGCAGTGGCGGAAGGTGGCTCTGCACAGAACACCTGGAAGATACAGTGCAGATGCTGGCATGGCCCTGGACGAGGGCGACCTTGTCGCCTCGACTGTCTCCAAGTGCGGAGGAGGGCCGAGGTGGGCGACGTCCTTTGACGCTCCAGCCTGGCGGCGTACCGGGGTGGCCCATGAAGGAAAGGAAAAAGTGGGTCAAACAAATGGACGGGGAAAAATAAATGGTACAGCCATTTCGTTATTGTTCTTTTGATGTCTTGTTTCTGTTTTTGTAGGCTTTCCAAGTGGCCTTCTTTTGTGTATCCTGTGGAGAGAGAGGGAAAAGAGTTCAACAGATGCTAGGAAAAAAATGAGCTAACAAAAAATACAAGGTAAAACCAGAAGTGCACGATGTTGAAACGAGCTTGTTAGGTTGGAGAAGGGAAGAAGGAAGCAAGGAGAGAAGGAGAGAGCGAGATTTTGATTCTTCTCAGAAGATTAGTCAAATTGTTTCTTTCACCGCGCACAGACACACCGTACGCCTTGCCTTCGTTACAATACTACCCTTTCCTCCCCTCTCTCCCTTCTATGCTCCCTCCCACCTTCCCTCCTAGACTCCCTCCCTCCCTCCCTCCTTCCTTCCTCCCCTATCATCCTTCCCCATCTAATTCTATTCATTTCATTCTCTCACCCCATCCCCTCCACCCCTACTCCTCCCGCTGCTGCAACTGCTGCTGCAAGCGCCGATGCTGCAGCAGCCGCATCTGAATTATCAACAGCAGCAGGAGCAGCAGCAGTGAGAGTAGCTTCCTCTTTTTGTTCCAGGGCTAAGGCCGAGTAAAACCTCACGTCGCCATCAGGATCAGAAGAGACCAGATTTTGAAGGCAGGGCTGGATGGAGGAATGGAGGGAGGAGGGGTCGACAAAGGAGGAGAGCTTCGCCAGGACCTGAGGGAGCGAGGGAGGGGGGGAGGGAGGGAGGGAGAGAGCATTAGCATACTCTTTGGCAGAATCATTACAATTTACCCCCTCCCTCCCTCCATCCCTCCCTACCTCCCTACCCACCTACCTGTGCTGCCGTGAACCGGACGTTGGGGATCTTGTCTTGTGTGGCTTCGAGGACGAGGGAAAGGACTTCTTGAAGGAGGGAAGGAGAGGTCTCGCCTTCCACAAGGAGGGACTGAAGGAGGGAGGGAAGGAGGGAGGGAGGGAGGGAGGGAGGGAGGGAGGCTTAGTTTGATTTGTGTTGTTGCTTCGAGCACGAGGGAAAGAAGGAAGCAGGGAAGGAGAGGTCTCGCCTTCTACGAGGAGGGACTGGAGGGAGGGAAGGAAGGAGGGAGGGAGGGAGGGACGATGAGTGATGAGAACGAAAAAGACCGTGCCGTAGCAGGCATAGGGAAAAGGAGAAATGAGGGAGGGAGGGAGGGAGGGAGGGAGGGAAGAAAGAACAGAAAACGCATACCTTCATCGCCTGCAACACCGCCGATCTAACCAGATAAAAGCCACTCTCTTCATACAGCTCCTTCATTCTCGGCAAGACCTTGCTCTGAATAAACTCCGGGCCCGTCACTCTCGCCAAGTGATGCAATGCCCCCGTGGCCGCCATCCTAACCTGACACACCCGATCCTGGAACGCGGAGAGGAGGTGGGGAAGGAGGGCGGGTTCGAAGAGCAAGGTGTGATCTGCGGTGGACATATGCTCAGCTAGCACTGGTAAGGCCTCTATAGCTGCTTTGCGCAGACGCCAATTATCATCATCCCGTAAATGAAGCAAAATTGGCAAAATCGAAGGAGGGGGGGAGGTACCGGTGGAAGAGGAGGAAGAGGAAGGGAGCCAGGCACCAATTACGGCTAACCGAGACAAGATGTGCAGTCGAACCTTGACATCCGGGGCGTTCGGGTCCATCAGAAACCTCTCTAACAAAGGCATCAAATGCTGCATGAACGCCGCCTGCCCCAAAAGCGGAGCAAGATCCAAACACGCTGTCGACAGGGCCAGCCTCACCCCAGGCAATGAGTCAGGTGCCAGTAAATGAGCACAAGGGAGTAGATGCTGTGTGAATAACCCCGCGCCAATCAAGGGACAAAAGGCGGCATATGCATGGGTCAAGGCAGCAATCCTCACTTCGGCCTCATTATCCTGCAGTAACGCTACCAGGCCCGGAAGGAGGTCGTGATGCAACGCCTCCATTGAGCGTTGCCCTCCCTCCCCCTTCAAAGCGATCGAAAGAGGGGCATAATCTCGTGCCAGGGCTTGACGCACGCGCCAGGAACGGTCTTCAACAGCGTGACGGACGAGAGGGAGGACGTGTTGCTGTGTCTGGTCGTCGATCCCGCTGATTTGCAGAGCCTGAGGGAGGGGAGGGAGGGAGGGAGGGAGGAAGGGGTGAGTGGTCTCCATCGGCATGTCCCGAAATAACAAAAAGAGCGGGGGAGGAAGGAAGTGAGGGAGGGAGGGAGGGAGGGAGGGAGGAAGGGCCTCTTACCTGCGCAACAGCAACAGTCGCCTCAATGGCAGCAAGCCGCACGATGTCCTGGTCGTCTCCGGCGAACTTGGTCCAGAGAGGAACGAGCCACTCGCAGAGGAGGTTGAGGGGGAGGGCCTTAGGGAGGGAGGGAGGGAGGGAGGGAAGAAATAGCAGGAGACCGGTCAGTACATAATTGGTGGAACGAAGGGAGGGAGGGAGGAAGGGAGGGAGGGAGAGTCACTTTCGCTTACCTTGATCGTCTCCGGCAACGCCGCAGCCGCCGCCCGTCGAACCATGGGCGAGTCATCATTCACCAAGGCCGACTCAAACAGCGCCCTCAACTGCTCCCTGCCCTCCCCTCCCTCCCTCCCTCCCTCAGTCGGTCCTTCGATTTTGGCGTAAAGAGTGGGGAAGAGTGCGGCGGCTGACACCTTGTGGCAGAACATTTCTCCCTGCGCGAGAGATTTGAAGGTGGAGAGGCCTTCGGGGACGGGGGCGGGGAGGGAGGAGAGGACGCTGGAAAGAAGGGAGGGAGGGAGGGAGGGAGGGAGGGAGGGAGGGGTAGGTGAGTTATACGGAAAGATGCACGTATATTGCTGGACAAGGGCAAGAAAAGAATAGAAAGAGACCGACCTTCCATCCCCTCTTCCCTTCGTCCCTTCTTCCCTCCCTCCCTCCTTCCCTCCCTCCCTCCTTCCTTACCTCAGCAACGACGCCACCGCCGCTTCCCTCACGACCGTCTCCTCCGTTCCCGCCAAATCAGTGAGAGTGGGAAGGAGGGCAGCTGGAGAGTGGACGAGGGGGAGGAAGGCTGCCTGGCCGAGCTCTTGGGCGAGAATGAGAAGGACCTCGTCGTCTTTAAGGGTGCTGGCTTTTCCTGGGGAGGTAGGGAGGAAGGAAGGGAGCGAGGGAGGGAGGGAGGGAAGAGGTAAGAATCTCTTCTGCTTTGTCGAAACGAATCCTCTCTCCACCTCTCTCCCTCCCTCCTTCATTCCTTACCTTGCAAGAAAGGCAACAAAACCCTCTCCGTCTGCTCGGGTCCCAAGGCCTGCGCAATGACTCTTATCCTTCTATAAGCATGCAACCGCAAATACACATCATCCTCGCTCTCCACCTCCTCCACGAAAAACTCGAACGGCGACATCCCACCCAGCTCTTTCAAACCCACTGCTGCTGCTGCTGCTGCTGCTGCTGCTGCTCCTCCTCCTCCTCCTCCAGTAGCAGAAGCGGACGGCGGTGGTGGTGGTGGTGGTGGTTGAGACTTGTCATTGCTGCTGCTGCTGCTGCCACTCCCGCTTCCGCTTTTGCTGTCTACCAGGGACAGGCTGGCCATGCCCGTGAGGGCTTGTTCTGTGCGTGTGCGTGGTAGGTGTACGAATGGTGGGTGTAAGTCAAGTGGTTGGCGTAGAAAGAGAAAGGAGGGAGGGAAGGAGAGCAGTTGTGCACGTGCCCACACCGCAGGCTGCCTAACGATCAAAGTAGTTGGCCCCCACTTACCCCTCCACCATCCCTCAAATGCCCTCCAAAGAAATCTCGTGCTCTCCTTTATACAAACAATATACACGTACCTGCAACGTCCATGGTGCTCCGTTCGTCGGCGTCGATGCTGCTGCTCTAGCTAGCCCTCACTGGCCCCGCCGCCTCCCCTCCGTTCCCCTTGCCCAGCGCCCGCGGCTCCTGCTCCTGCTCCTGCTCCTCGCTGACAGGCAACACGTGACGGACGTGGTGTCGGGCGGGCCCTGTGCAAAGTGGGTGGGAGGGAGGGACCGGTGAGTTGGTTTGCTTCATTCATCATCATCATCACTCCGCGCGAGCAACGAAGAAAGCACAACTCTCTGGCGGTGGGTGGCCGCCGCTTCTCGTCCTTGGCCATGCCCAACCACCCCAAGCACATACGACAGCGCGTGTCTCCCTAATTTTGCCCGCTGTTCTGGGGTTGTTAGCAACAGCAGAGGGGTAGGTTTTGGTACTTGGTTGCTTGAGGAGAGTGAGGGCGAAGAAACGACTCACGAAGGGCGAGCGAGATTGGAGAGGGGGTGCGTGGCTTGAGGTTCGCATTGCCATCGTGCGCGCGGGCCCATTCAGTTGTTCGTCGTTCGTGGTGGTGGTGTGGTGTTGTATTTTCTGTTGGTTTAACTTACGCACGGGCACGTGCAGTCTACCACGATACGACGGCACAATGACGGCAGACTGGCTGGTCAAGACGTGCTCCCATTGCTTAAGGGAGGGGCAGAACTTGATGGGGAGGGAGGCTGTGGGCCAAGTGGAGGGAGGGACAGAAAGCGGCAAGAGGACAAGATGTGGGACAAGCCGCCTGGAGAGAAGTGAGAAGGGCGGGGGGTGGCGGAAGGAGCCAAAAAGATGGACGAGAAAGGTGGAGGGAGCGAGAGAGCTGAAATGGAGGAAGTAGGGGACGGAGTGTTTGCACGTGAGTGTATTGTGCAAAAGAGAAAACAAAGCAAGAGTAGCGGGAAGAATAGGAGCAGCAGCCCAAGAAAGATTGGAGCCAATGGGTAGGCGAAGAAATAAGAGAAAAGGAGGAGAAGGAGAGGACCAGGACATGCAAAGTAAAAGAAGAGTGAGAAGATGAAAGCACAAACGGAGGCGACTGATTCTCGTGTAACTTTCGATAAATATACGTTATTCAAAGGGGTGCGTTGTTAGGCGGCGCGTTTTTCTTTTTCTGGGGGGTCCTCTGAGTGCAGCTGTGATCGAGTAGCAGTGGTAAACACGATTGCTCTTTATGTAGACTGAAGAGTGACGTTGGGCATAGCAAAATTCAACACCACCACCACAAGAAGTTATCGCATCGCCAGACACATCAGACGTGGCCTGTCGTGGCCAGTGTCGTACCAGCGTCCGGACTGCACTTATGTTTCTCTCGGAAGTGGTGTGGGCCCTATTGAAACACGTTAAACAGCCAGTGGAGCATCATCGTTAGAAGACTAGAGTCGAATAAGTGAACGGAAAGAAACACGATGGGCAGGTAGGCTTTTGTGATTTTTCCCTGTCGCAAGACCATAGAGGGGAAAGCAGTACAGAACAAAAAAATCGCCTGTAGGTGCAGGTTTCCCCCCCGCTCACTATTATTCTTTTACGTCGCTACTAGTCGTACCGTTCTGCTTACACTCCTCTTCGTTCATTGATTCCTTCGCTCCTCGGGCAACGAACCAACGCAAGAAAAAAACTGTTCGGCCTCCTCCATCCGTCATTATAAACGTTCTTGTTCATTCTTTGTGACTATCGCTCTTCAAGAGCTCCTTCACACACACGGCATGGTGTGTGAGGCGTGTGGGCACTACCACTTTTCTTCCTTCCCTCCCTCCCTCCCTCCCTCCTTCCCCTCCCTCTTTTCTATCACTTCTTTACTCGTAAATCCAGTCCTGGCTGTGGCTGGCCCAGTCAATGGTCCCCTCCCCAAACCACAACTTGATCTCTCGCTCCGCGTTCTCGACCGTGTCAGACCCATGACAGATGTTGCGGCCGACCTGGAGGGAAGGAGGGAGGGAGGGAGAGATGTGTAAGTGTTGGGCGTGTGATTGTATGTATGTGTGAGAAAGAGACGTCGTCCTCGAAGGCTACCCTACTACTCGAGTTGAGTACTCTGGTCCACATCCTGTCCGTCTATGACATTCCAATTCCACCCCTCCATGCGAATGGATCCTCTTCCTCCTTCCCTCCCTCCCTCCCTCCCTCCCTCCCTCCCTCCCTACCTCAATCGAGAAATCCCCACGAATCGTGCCCGGCGCGCTTTCCAAAGGGTTGGTCGCCCCCAACATCGTTCGTCCGGTGGCCACGACGTTCTTACCCTCCCACACCATCGCCACCACGGGCCCGCTCGTCATGTACTCCATCAACTTGGGGAAGAAGGGCTTGTCCTGAGGGAGGAGTGGGATGGGAGGGGAGGGAGGGAGGGAGGGAAAGGGTGGAATGTGAGAATTGTTGCTCTCTGTTCAATCATAGACATTCTTATCATAGGCATGCTCATCTTACTCCCTTGCCAATACCGTTCGTTTATAATCATTTCCTCGAGCTATCTCGCCCTCCCTCCCTCCCTCCCTCCCTCCCTCCCTCTTACCTTCAACGACTCATAGTGCTCCTCCAAAAGGGAGCGGGGGGGCTTCACCAACTTAAGGGCCACGAGCTTGTAGCCCTTCTTCTCGAACCGTCCCACAATGTCGGAGACGATGCCACGCTGCACGGCGTCGGGCTTGGCCATGATGTAGGTGCGTTCCATGGCCATGCACAGGCCGCGGCCTGGGAGGGAGGGGAGGGAGGGAGGGAGGGAGGGGAGGGTGGAGAGGAGGTGAATGTGTGAATATGGAAATGGATTTCGAGCAGCAACCGCAGAAAGGCAATGATAGTATACACCATTCTCTGATCTTCACCTTTGTTCTTATAGCAGTCAGGGGCGGCAAGGAAGCATTTAGGGAGGAGGGAGGAGGAGATGCACGTGATGACGCACGCGTCAACAGCATCAGCACCAGTCCAAGCCCGGCAGGAATGCAGCCCACGCCTACACCAAAGACCTAGCTAGCACACTGAGAGACACACATGCAAAGCACCATACACCCTCCCCGAGTGCAACGTACCTGCAGCCAAGGTCCCGACTTGGCTAGTGCGGCCCCGGGAGCCCCAGGCCGTGAACATAGGGCGGGTGGTGGCAGCCGCGGTGTGGCGGGAGGGAGGACCCATGGCCACGAAGGACAAGGCAGTGGAGACGATGGCGCAGAGCGTGAGCAAACGGAGGGTCGCCATGGTTAGGTGTGGGGATGCCTGTTCGGGGAGATGAGGGTGAAGGGAAAAGGAAGGAATCAGCAATCGTGCGCGAGTCATCGTGTCGAGTTGCAGTTTGTAGGAAAGGCACAAAGGTCTCGACAAAAGGACGCAGGGGGGCAGCCACGTAGTCCCCCGACGACGAGAGCACACCAATCCACCACTCTGTACAGTGAGCGCGTAGGCATTGCGTAGCTGTGTGTCTGAAACGGGATAGATACATGCATTAGGATGATGATGTCGTGTGTGTGGCTCGCCGAGATGAGTTCCGGACAGCAGCGGGAAAATAACAGATCGATGTCCTTTGTGACAAGAGAAGTGTGGAGAGTGTGTAGTTTGCATGCACGCACGTGTAGACGTGGTGGACGCCTTGCTTGTTTCTGCCGAGCGTGCAATGTGGCTGCGTGTGCGAGCACCAGGGGAAAAATGGACGGCTGCGGGAAGAGGAGGCGGAGGATGTTAAACTCCAGCAAACCTGCTTGCCAAATTGGAAGTGAAATGCCTTGTGTGCACCCATTCAAGTATGCGCGCCTTCATTCGATCGTAGTTCCTCAGTGCGGGACTGCGTGCTTGAGTTTGCCGGTAGGATTTAAAGGTCAGAAAGGTCAGATGAAATGAATGAAAAAGGGTTGGGGAGCGGATCGAAATAGGTCGGCTCGGCATGTGCACCCAAGAATGACACCATGCAGCACAACGCTTGCGAAAGAAGGAAAAAGCAATTTGATTCTCGTCTTTGTGTTAATTTCTTGTAGATCTTGCTCCTTTGGGTCGGCCCTCCTCTTTCTCACAGACATGTATCGTATAATAATAATAATAGAACGGTGAAACACACGATCAAAAACCTAAATCCTAAAACATCTAAGAACGCGAGACATCACAAGGGCGACGCCTCGCTCTCCCCTTTTCATCTTTCGTCTCTCTTCTCGCATACTCTTTCTCTACTTCTCTCTCTTTCTCTTCCTCTCCTTCATCTCTACTTCTTCACACACCCAAACGCATCAAATACGAAACGCCGCTTTCAACTTTTTTTCTTCTTTTATCTCCTCCTCCTTTTTTTCCGTTCGTCAGTTTCCCCCCCCTCCCTCCTTTTCTCTCTCCCTCCCTCCTTCCACGTCATACATATATAATGTAATCCTCTCTCTTATCTTCCTTTTCAAAAAACAAGTGAATGAAAACAAATGACTTCCTCCCTCCCTCCCTCCCTCCCTTCCACCCTAACCCATGTGCACCTCCGCCGCCTCCCCCCTCTCCCCCAAGGCCTTCAAATGCGCAATGTGTGCATGGAACGCCGTCACGAAATCAGGCAGCACCTTGTAATCGACATCAAATTCCTTGCAGACCTCCTGAATGATCGGAGCAATCTTGGGATAGTGATACTGGCTCACCGTAGGGAACAAATGATGGGTCACTTGGTAGTTGAGAGCTCCACACAAGAAAGTCGTCAAGGCATTATTATGCGCATAGTCCACACTGCTCTTCACCTGACTCACAGCCCACTCATCCTTAATCCCCTCCTTCCCCTCCGCCACGCCCACCGTCCCTTCCTCCCTCGGCGCCTCCCCCAATGGGTAATCACACTCTGTTGACACATGAGAAACCTGGAAGTTAAACGCCAGGAAATACCCCGTTATAAACTCACTCACGAAAAACAAGGGCCAAAACGCCGCCATGCTCGTATCAAACTTTTCGCTCATCAACGGGAACAAAACCCGCCATCCAAACCAGAAAAACTTGGTAAACACCATCTCCCCCCACTGCCAGACACTCAACGGGTTAACCCTCACCGGGCCATTCGCCCCATTCCCATACGTCTCCATCACATCCTGCACACGGAATTTAATCCCCAAAATGCCATACAGCGGCGGCAGATACAAATGCTGCCACCTATACATCCCCTCCCACGCCTGCTTCCTAACCAACCTCCTAGGGTCCCCCGCGCTCTTATCAGGCAGGTCAGGATCCGCCAGGAAGACATTCGTATAAATGTGATGCCCAATCACATGCTGATTATGCCAGCTCGTCATATTCGCCCCCGCGAAAAAATCCATTGCCAACCTCCCCCCCACCTGCCACCATCTCTCCGTGTTCCCAAACGCCAAATGCGAGCTATCATGCATCACATGCAGCAACGGCAGCGCCTGGCACACCCCAAACACAACAGCAGCCACCAATCTCGCCCACCATGATGCCAGCACCCCTCCCTTCAGCCCTACCCACCCATTGCAGACCATGAAGCTGCCAAAAGCCACAACAGCAACGAGGAACATACGCCACATCCCAGGGAAAGGGTCCTTAGGATTCAATTTCTCTTGCTTAAAATAATCCCCTACGCGCGTGCACAGCGTCTTGTAGAACCCGCGCGTGTCGGGCTTGTATTGAGGGAACTCGTGGGAGGAGACGGTGCCGATCTCGAACTTGCCCAAGACCTAAGGGAGGAGAGGGAGGGAGGGAGGGTTGGAGGGAGGGAGGGTTTGGTGAGTGCGTGCTTTCTCCTATCTATCATTCTTCCTCCAACACAGCTTCTACCCCAACCAGCTTAAGTTACTCATACAGGCGAGCGGAATAACAAACAAACCCCTCCCTCCCTCCCTCGCTCCCTCCCCACCTGCGTCGGCTTCTCCGTAAAAGGGTGATACGAATCAAAGGCATAAGTAATATCCCTGCCCGCCGCCAACAGCAAAATCTCCTTCCCCCCCGGATGGTTGGTCACCCAGCTGCTGATATCGTACACCTTGCCTCGCACAGTCACCCACAGGCTCTTCTCCGTGTTGTGCTCCGCCACCTCCTCCCATGTGTACGTCTTCCCCCCAGCCGCTGCTGCTGTTGCTGCTACTGTTGCTGCTGCTGTCGCCACGGACTCGGTGCTGCTGATGGGGGAGTCATCGACCAGGAGGGAGGAGGCGGAGTTCTTGCGGTTGAAGCGGTTGCGGAAAAAGCCTGGAGAGGGAAGGGAGGGAGGGAGGGAGGGGAGGGAGGGCGGGAGGGAAGGAGGGATGGGTGAGTCTAGGTGCTAGCGAGTTGGTGAAGAGGCTGACGTGGTCGTGCTATCGTGCTATACAGAGGGTAGGGAGGGAGGGAGGGAGGGAGGGAGGGAGGGATGCTGTATGTGTAGATGGCTTGGGATAGGCGTCGAAATGGGATGGATCAGGATCAGCGACCGCCGCCTGCGTGCCGTGTGCGCCCACGAGAGCGGTTATGAAATAGGGAAGGGGTGGAGGGAGGAGGGACAAGAAATTGCTACGCCCAGAGTGTGGTTACATGTACATGCGGATGGACAGGGCTCGTACTGAAAGGCAGAGGACATGCTGAACATTCCCCTTTCTTCTATGCCTCGATCTGATGACTCATTCATGTCCCCTCCCTCCCTCCCTCCCTCCTCACTTACCGCCTCCAAGCGCGGCATCGTTCTGGGGCGGCATCCTTCCCGTGCGTCCCTGTGTGTTTGTGTGTGTGTGGAGGCAAGACATGAGTGCCTTGTCGCAAAAGGACGACGACCGCAACGAGAACAATAGAGCCAGGTGGGGTAGCAGCCGAGGGAGGAGGAAATGAATGTGGGCGAGCATCGACGAGGCACGTCGACGCGCCGCTTCCGGCCAAAGCCGGCGATTGAAATCCAGTGCCTCAATACGCCTTGGCCACCCAAAACCCATGTTGTGCTGCACTGTACACACAGCCAAACGATCCAAAGATGGCGGTGTCGAAATAGGGCATACACCCTTGACAAAATCGCGGCCACGCAAGCACGATCTGTTTTGCCTCCAGCCTCTGGTCTTCCGGGGTTGGGGGTTGGGGGCAAAAAGCACTCAAAAGCACACGAATGCCAAGCATTAGGACCAGGTCCAAGCCTTGCAACTTCTTTCACACCACACAGTACACTCACTGCGGGCGTACCAACCCCCTGTGAATGCATATGTCCAGTGCTTTTAGGGATGTGTAGCATGCACGCCGCTCTCGTCATCATTTTCCCTGCTTTTTTTTGCGCGAGCCGGCCTCCTGCTTGCCGTAATTTGGGCTCCTCCCTCTCCTCCCTCCCTCCGGCCTTCTCCGCCAAAGTAGCAGCAGGTCATTTCGGCTTGAGGCCGTCCGCCGTCGCGGGTGCAGTGGTATCTTGCGCTTGACCTTGACAAGCGAGACTAAAGCTAATAGGGACATGCCATGCCCTTGCTTCCCCACCCTTTGCCTCTCCCTTCTCTCCATCCACCAATCTTTCTCCTTCAACATGCCCGGCTACGACTTTCATATACCTCAAACTCCTCCCCTAAAGAAGAAAGGAAGACAGCAAGCAGAAGCAGATCATCGCAAACCCAAGACTTGAAGGCCTGCAGCCACAGACAACCCGCCTCTTCGCATGGATCGATCGACATACACGACACCAACACGACAAGCAGCAGCATCCGTCCAAGCCCGGGGCCCCTGCCTGTGGCACCTGCCTGCGGCAGCACCAACGGAGGGCTGTGGACGCGACACGAGGGCCTGCTGCTGCGATAGATTGAAGAGAAGCCTGCCTGCAAAGCTGCCTACATGCTGGAATCGAGGACGTGCCCTTCTTTCATCCTCACCTCAACCCCTCCTCCCCTACATGATCATCATAGCATTCCTCCTCCTCCACCACCACCTTATCTAAAGATGCGCACCATCTCTTTCCTGGCCCTGGCCACCCCCGCCCTTGCCTTCATGACCCCCATGCCCGCCACCGAGCGCAAGTAAGTGCCCCTCCCTCCCTCCCTCCCTCCCCTCCCTGTGACCAATGAACCTTGGATGCATCGCATCTCCCTTGCCCCTTGTCATACCCTTTCCCTTTCCTGCTTAATTGTCAGCGAGAAATCTCTGCAGCGGAATTACCAGAAGCTAATTCAGAAAAGAAATTCAACGTCCTGATTCTCCCTCCCCCCCCCTCCCTCCCTCCCTTCCTTATCTCCCTCCCATCAGCGTCATGCGCATGTCCGCCGAGCAGCCCAAGTCCCCCCTCACCCTCGGCAACTTCGTAAAGGGCTTCGCGACTGCCTCCATGTTCTTCAACTTCGCCACCATGCCCCTGACTTCCATGCCCGAGGCCGCGATGGCCAAGGCCGGCGAGGGACCTAAGCAGTCTGTGTTTGGGTTGGGAGGCGATGCTGTCTCGTCTCCGTTCGTCACTGATACGCCCACCTACTCTCCTTACTGTAAGTGTTCTCCTCTATTCGTTTGTGTGTGTGCATAAGGCTCTGCTCTGGCTAAGGCTGGGGAGGGACCTAAGCAGTCTGTGTTCGGGTTGGGAGGCGACGCCGCTTCTTCTCCGTTCGTCGCTGATACGCCCACCTACTCTCCTTACTGTACGTAGACGGGGTGGGAGGGAGGGAGGGAGGGAGGGAGGGAGAAAGGGAGGGGGTGCGTGTATGCGGGTGAGAGGCGATGCTGCTTTTTCTCCGTTCGTCGCTGATACGCCCACCTACTCTCCTTACTGTAAGTTTTGATAGAGATTGGAGGGAGGGAGGGAGGGAGGGAGGGAGGAAGGGTGTGTGTATGCGGTTGAAAGCAAGGGTGAGTTGAACAAGTTTGGGACAGTGAGTTCTGGTAATATCATTTGTTGAGTCATTGGCATTGACATCCAATCCATTAGTCTTGCCAATGGCCTGAATACTAATACTATAAAAACTCATTGTCTCAAACTTGTTCAATTTACCCTTCTCCCTTATTAAAGGAATGAAAATCCTCTCTCCCTCCCTCCCTCAGTCCTATTACAACACCGACAAAGCTATCTCACACAATTCCCCTTCCCTCCCTACCTCCTTCCCTCCCTCCTTGACAGCCCCCTACGGCACCGGCGAGAACGCCCTGTTGAAGCCCCTCAATGCTGAAGACGCGAAACACTCACCCTCCCTCTTTCCTTCCCTCCCTCCCCTCCCTCCCTCCCTCCCTCCCCCACAGCCCCCTACGGCACCGGCGAGAACGCCCTGTTCAAGCCCTTGAACGCCGATGACGTCAAGTTCTACACGACCAAGGTGACTGAGTCCAAGAAGCGCGTGGACAAGATCGCGAAGTACTTGGAGAAGAAGCAGGTATGTATATACACCCCTCCCTCCCTCCCTCCCTCCCTCCTTCTCCCTACTTCTATTCTAGTCATATGTTTATATGTACTGGTACTCCTTCTGTCTTTTTGCGTTTTGAATTTCTCCCCCGCGTTATAGAGAACATTTTCACTCACTCACCCATATACACACGCACACTCTTACACTAACGCAGTGGGAGGAGGTGCGCTCGGAGTTGACCCGTCAGATGTCCGACTTGCGCCGCGCCGGTGCCAAGCTGGCCGAGAACAAGCAGAGCCCGGAGGCGACCGGCGCGCTGAAGAGCCTTTTCCAGGACATTGAGGACTTGACGGTGGCCAGCCGACGTAAGCAGGTTGATGTGTCCCAGGCGGCCTACGCCAGGGCCCAGGCTGACTTTGACGCATTCTTGAAGGCGATTTAAGTTGGAAAAAGGAGATAGAGTGAAGGGGTGGGAGGGGGAATGAGGTCTTTGTACGAGGAGGAGGGAGAGGTGACGGAGGAGGAGGAGGAGGGGGAGGAGGGCAGGCAAGGCCGTTCCGTTTCTGTGGTGTGTCTTTGTGTTGATGTCTGTGTCATGTTTTTAACCCCTCTTCTATTGGTCTGCTTGGGGAGCCTGGACACTAGAATGGCCAGAACAGAAAGAAGAGGGAGGGAGGGAGGAAGGAAGGCTTAGAGTAAGGGAGGAAGAAATGAAGACTAGGGTCTGCTGATCAAAAAGAGAAAAGACGGAAAGGGAACGAGAGGGTTGAACAAACGAACAAACGAACGATAGAGCCATTCATTCCTGTGTAGCTTTTGCATCATTCTTTGATTAATTCTTAGGTTCTTCAATCCGCGGAACGCCTATGCCGGTGCCTTGTGGTCTCTGCTTGTGTATGTATGTGTACTGATCATTCTCTAATATCTCTAATCTCTCATCGACTGCTGCCCCTCCAGGCCCCCGCGGTACACACGTAATCGCAAGGGCCTGCCGCTTACGTGCCCCACCTGCCGTCGCCCTTTGATGTTTGGATGAGAAGAGGGATCAAGAGAGAAGAGAGCAGAAGGGAAGGAAAGAGAATGCCAATGTCTATACTCACGTGTTGATAAGTGGGCTTTAAGCTGGAGCGACTGAAGGGAAAGCAATAGATATGCGCTGAACTTTGAGACGGAAATTAATTTTCATTTCAAAACGTCCTCCCAAATTGTATTTATTGCTGTGTTCTCTTCTTCTCCTCTCTCCCTCCCTCCTTCCACGCCTCCGTCGATCTCACACACACATACCATCGTTCATGCTCTGTTCCCTCCCTCCTCCTATCACCCTCCTTTTATACCTCACTTGAGGCCTTCAAATCTATTCTATCGATTCTGCGAACAATCTGCCTCTCCCTCTCTCTCCATCCCACCCTCCCCTTCCCACGACCCCTACCTCTCAGTCAAACATAACTCAGAGCAAGGAAACAAGCAAGAGCAAGAGGAAGGAGCAGGAGAAAAGGAAGGGCACGTTTAGGGCAGGTTCCGTTGGTCTTCCCCAAGCGGCTCATAGTAATTCAAACCCTTCTTAAATGCATACTCACTCCTCTCCGCCTCCACATACGCGTCCCTCCAGGCCTTGATCAGCTTAGGGCTGGGGGGAGGAAGGGGGAGGCCAGCAACAGCTGCCTTGACGTCCTCCTCCATGTCGTAGGCAGTGTATTTACGCGGGTACCGACGAATGGGCCGTCCGCTGTCATCGAGGAGGAACTTTTCGAAGTTGAGGGTGATGCGGGCGATTTTGTTGGGGTTCTTAAGGGTCTTGCAGAGGAATTTGTAGAAGGGGTCGGCGCGTTTGCCGACCACGTCGATTTTGTCGAAGATTAGGGCGTTGGGGGATTGCCCGAAGCCGTATTGTTGGGAGTATTTGATGCGGATGACTCGGTCTTCGTCTGTTTCGAAGGTGCCTTGCTCGGTAGTGAAGATCCAGACTTTCAGGCCTTCGGGGCTGTGGGTGTGTGGGTGTGGGTGTGGGTGTGTAGGAAATAAATGGATAAATAAATAAATACATAAATAAGTAAATAGATGAATTTGTAAATACATAAATGAATGAAGAAATGAAGAAATAAATGAATACATAAAGAAATAAAGAAATAAATGGATAAATAAATAAATTAAATGAGTAAATAAATAAATAAATAAATAAATAAATAAATAAATAAATAAACTAAATAAATAGATATGAATATACAACAAAGAAATTATACATTATATATTACCTGTATTTCCCCGTCAAGTAGGTCAAGCCCGGGATCTGGTTCAAGCTCTCGGGGTCGTCCGTCTTGGCATTACACACCACCACCGCCTTGCCCTTAAAATTGGCCAGCGGCACACGCACCCCATCATAAGGCACAGAATAGTCATACGCCGTCTTCACCACGCCCGTAGGTGCCGCCTCGGGAGCAGCAGGAGCAGCAGGAGGAGCAGGGGCAGGGAGGTATGAGGCTGCTTCGGCTGCGTCTTCCTCGGCGGTGGTGGCGGCGAAAGCTCTTCTTCCCCCGTTGAAGAGGAGGAAAGAGAGAGAGGTGGCCCCGGCCAGGGTGCGTTTTAGGAGGTCGGCGCGAGAGAAGGAGGAAGGGGAGGAGGAGGAGTCTTTGTCGTTGTTGCTGTCTGCGGACATGTGGCATCTTGATATTGAGCGGAGGGGCTGTGGGGTGGGGGGAGAGGGAAGGAGGGAGGGAGGGAGGGATAGAGAGGTGGAAAAAGGTTGAGACTACCAGAAGGTTGAATATAAGAGAGCTTATATTATATACAATTACAATACGATTAGCTTGTTATTCGCGGTGCATGCAACGGGCGGAAGGGCTCGCGGAGGAAGGAGGGGTAGGGAGGGAGGGAGGGAGGGGAAGACGAGGGTTGATGACAAGCATCAAAGCACGCCACCCACTCCACGGAGAGCATAACCCCCCGCACGCAATGCATGCCTCTTCCATGCTCATATCCAGATAGCAGGTGGGTGGGTAGAATTGGGCAGGCGCCTTCAAGGGGGAGGGAGGGACGGAGGGACGATCAATCCCCCGTTCACACCAAATAACACCAAATACGCGGCCAGGAGAACAAACCTACCTTGCTCAAGGGCGTGCGGACGATAAAGGCACTGGCACAGGAAGCAGCGGCGACCAGCACTACAAGGAGGAGGAGGAGGGGAGAGGCCGCGGGACGCTGCTGCTGCCGCTGCATGTTTATGATGGTATCTGCTGCTGGACGAAGCCTAGAAGGAGAAGGACAAGAGACACGGGCAGGCACGCCGCCGTCGCTGCTGCCGTGGCTGCGTGTGTAGGAAGAGGTGGAGAGGGCGTGATGGTGAGTTTGTGAGGTGGTGAATGCCGTGTGCGGTTGTGAGCATGCATGGTCCAAGCCCGTCGGGTTGCACCTCGGGATTCCTCTGTAATTTGGCAAGAAATACACAGACAGCGACCCAAAACGGGGCAATAACTGCTGTGAAACGTGTAGTACAGACACTCAGGTCTCTTTTGTGCCGCTGGGGTGTGTTTTTGGTGCTAGGGGATAGTCCCGAAAGCGCTAGTCAAGCGAGAGGGTGCTTTGCATCAGCCAAAGCAAATTGTTCCGACTCACCACGAGCAATGCAGGTGCGACAGAGGAAGGAATTACGTTAAATTACTCACAGCTTTTAAACCCACGCACAAGCACAGGGCACGCAGCCATGGCGTCGTCGTCTTTTCGTGCCTCAAGGCGGCCGATGTTGCGACTGCTCATGCTCCTAGCAACGATGGCCTCCAGCTTCCGCGTCCTCCCCAACGCCGCTCCTGCCTTTTCTCGGACGCCGAGCACTTTGCAGCAGCCCACTTCGTCGCTGTGCATGTCCTCCTCTTCTTCTCCCTCGTCAAGCAGCAGCAGCACTTCTAGTCGCACCGCGAGCAGCACCAGCACCAGCACCAGCACCAGGAGCAGTCTCAGCAGCAGGCCTAGCACCAGAAGAGAGCACGCCTTCTCCGTGCCCTTACCTTTCCTTCTCCTCGGCAGTGCCGCTCTTCTCCAGCCCTCCCCTTCCCTCGCTTCTCCCGCCACCTCCTCCCTCCTCTCCCTGGAGGACGACCCTTCCTCCCTCCCCTCCTCCCCCTCCCCCTCCACCCTCCCCTCCCTCGCGCCCATCACCGATAAAGTCTACTTCGACATGTCCATTGCCGGCCAACCTGTCGGTACATTCACCATGGGGCTGTTTGGTAAAAACTCGCCGGACATCGTTGGGAATTTCTTGAAGGTTTTGAATGGGGAGGGACAGAGTGCTAGTTATGTGTATTCGACTGTCTGGCGTGTGTTAGATGGGTATTGTATTGACATGGGCCGGGTGGTAGGAGGGGGGGGGAAGAAGTTGAAGAAGGAGATAAATGAAAGTGGGGTTATGAGGATTAAGACGGGGAATGCGGCGGATTGGACGAGGAATACGGAGGTGAATGAGCTGAAGCATGTGGAGCCTTATTTGTTGACGATGAAGAGGGGGGGAGGCACATATGAGTTCAGTGTGACCACCCAAGCGAACAAGGAGCTCGATAAGGACCACGTGGTCTTTGGGCGGTTGCTGATGAAGGAGGGAGTGGGGGAGGAGAAGTATAGGAAGGGGAATGAGGAGGTGATTGAGAAAATCTTGAAGGTGAAGGTCAGTACGGATGACCCTATTGCGAGTAAGAAGATTTTTGCGGCGGCGGGGAAGGGGTTTGATCCACGGGCGAAGATTATTTTTTTGAATAAGCCGTTGCAGAAGATTGTGGTGAAGGCAGCGGGGACGCTCTGAAGCGTGTGTCTTTGTGTTTGTGTGTGTCTGCGTTTTTGTGTGTCTTTCCTCCCCCCCTCCCTCCTTCCCTCCCTCCTTTCCTTGTTGTGTGAGGGGGGACCCTTCCTTTCCTTGTTGTGTGAGGGGGGACGGTTGTGTCGTTGTTTCTGTGTTTGCCTTTTTTGGTTGCTTTGTATGTAGCTTCTCAGCTCTGCAATTTTGACTCGTGACATTCAGGTCGCACATTTTGTGTGTTTGAATTTTTTCATTCAGGATACGAGGAATTAAGAGGGGGAGGAGGAGGAGGAGGAGTAGGGAGGGAAGAAAAGGAGATTGTCATCGTTAGTGGCGGTTGTAGCAGCAGCCGGCTCAAAAGGACGACTTTTGATAGAGGGGAGGGAAGAATGGAGGAGCAGTAGGAGAATGGAGGAGAGCAGGCGAACAATAAAAGAGCAAATTAATCACAACTTAGTATTGAGAAGAAGAGAAAAAGACGGCTCGGATCGTTTTAGTCTTCCTTTCTTGTTGATTTTAATTTTAACCATTTATTTGTGTTTGTGCATGACATATGTGAGAGACGAAGTTCGTTTCTCATCGTCCCTCCTTCTCTCTCCAATTCTACCTAACTACTGACTCCTTCCCTCTCTCCCTCCCTACTTATAAAAAGTCCTCCCCAACCTTCCTCTCGCTTCCGTCGACTTAACAAACAACGACGCCACCGCCTCCTCCCAACACCTCTTGTACCTCAACGACAACGGCCACCCACTCGCCTTCGCCACCGCTTCCCTTCCTCCCTCCCTCCCTCCCCCCCTCCCTCCCTCCACCTCCACAATCTTTGGTTGCTCCCCTACCAACACCCTCAAATTGGTATGGAAAACACTCGCCCCACTCATCCCCCCCCCTCCTCCTTCCATTCCTTCCCCCATCCCTCCCCCCACCCCCCAA
>Ga0105055_10004996_pt1 | contig 18980 bp, 9 predicted proteins | sample BON03_FD_78090 | JGI IMG/M metagenome (GOLD analysis project Ga0105055, IMG submission 78090) | Freshwater microbial communities from Lake Bonney liftoff mats and glacier meltwater in Antarctica - BON-03 | ecosystem: Environmental > Aquatic > Freshwater > Ice > Glacier meltwater | place: Lake...
TAGTTGGATACTTCGTGCCTTTCATGCAGTTCAACGTCAGTGGTTTACTCGGAATCGTTCTTGAGGAGATCAGTACCAACACTGATAACCCAGAACTGATCGCAAACCCTCTTCATATCCGTCCAGTATCATTTTGGAATGCAGGTGTTTTGCTCGGTACAATGCCTAGCAGCACAGCCGGTGAAACCCTAACTATCATCTTCTTTCAGCTGGTGTACTTTATGGTGACTCTCGTATTCCCCCTCATTCACCTGGTGTCACTTTTTGCTCTTATTCTTATGCCAATGAATCTCGAGAAAGCTCGTCAAATCAATTACCTCACCACCACTCTTCAAAGCCTAGCTGGAATCGAAGTTGGACTTGTTGCAGGAGCTCTTGCTTGTATTGCTATCAGTCCCCTCATCCTCATCTATGTCAATCAAGTATCTGATACACTCACTGGCGTGGGACTCTGTGATGCTCTTCAACCATATTTGGCAACACTTTCTGGCACTGGCGGTCGTCAAGCAGAAGATGCTTACTGCATGGATGTTACAGGCGAGTTTCTAGTCTCTTCAATTGTTATCATTATGGGCGCTCTTCTACAAATCGTTGCTGCTATGATGCTAGGAACTGTAGCCAGTGCTGCAATCACTGACAGATACTACGCTGCATACGAAGGCAAACGTGGGGATGCTAAACTGCAACCACTTTCCAAGCTGTCATCCGTGATCTTGAACTTCTTTACCGCCACCGTACCTTCTCAAAATGATCACATCAAGTCCATGTTTGCAACCAGAGTAAGCTCTGAAGATTCGAGTATTTGTGGTGCATGTTTCAAACCTGTTGACAAACGTGAAAATGATGAAGTTGTTAGTGCTTGGAATCAAAAATTCAAATCTACAAGGTCTGCTAATCCAAGTTCCGTTAATCCAGGATCTGTAGCTGTATCCAGCAACCCTTCATTCTCCTTCCGATCAGAAAGATCTGACTCAGTAGATGTTTAAAAATATTAAACAACTTTTCCATTTATAATTAAATTCGACTTCGAACATACATCCAAGAGCAGGAATTGAAAGTCGAAAGGCTTCTTGAAATCATTAACGGTCGTTCTTTTCAGTCTCGCAACAGTTACTTTTGTTACAAACAGTACCACTATTACTCCTGCAACATATACTCCCACCACGAGCACTTGAATAGAGAACATCAGCTATTGCTACGTTCTACCAGCTTGGCGTGTGAAGTGCGAACTGAAGCACATTTGGACCATGCACACTTGTTTACCCAGCTGATATTTTAGATATGTTCGAGAATAATCTCCAGGCTCTCATGGTCACTTATAGATTTTGACTGATGGGACATTAATAGGAACATCTTCTGGTTAAAGTTTCAAAGAAAAGCTCGTGATCTGGTTAGTTCCAAGTTGTTATCAATCAGAATTTATGGTCAACGTCTTCATCTTCGCTAACCCCCAAGTATATTGCCCCGTCTTCTTATTGAGCAGTCTTGTCTACTACAAGCTATTTGTACTCTCGTCTTTGCCTTTAGTACAGATACACATTCATAGCTGGGCAAGAAATACCACAGTTAACTATATTCCTTCATATACCACGAGAATGGCTTGCGACGCGCAGTGCACCGAAGCGAATTTCAATTTTGTTTAAATATATATCGTTGTTCGAAAACACGAAACGTATACATTTGAATAAGTCCAAATTCATTGTATTTTTGGATCGAATAAAACCCCGTATTTCAATTGGTTTGAATTCAAGGATTCCTCCAGGATGAATGGTGGTGGAGGAAGAAGCACTTGGAGAAATGGACTTGATGTATCATATTCTCTCTCTTGACATTTTAAATCGTGATCCCCAACATCAATTGCACGCAGTACATTGGAGAGATCATCTTTCTCGCCGATTTCCTTCTCGTGAACAATAATAGAATGTACAAGTTGTTGCGGCAAACAATAACCACATCCTGACACTCGTATCGGCCAAGTTCCCTCGTGACATGCAAGTTCAAATATGAATTCAAATGGTTCTGGGAGTTTGGGAGTGATTGCGAAGACTAATTCTACTGAAGCCTTCGGTGTCAACGAGAAACTTGACGGACTCAACAATTGAAGTACTTCTGAAGAGATGCGTTCCTTGGTTGTCAAATGTAATTCAACACCAACACCGCCGGAGTTTGTAACAAACAATTTCTTCATACTGGCACCCATACATGGTGTCTCTCCCATGTCCTCTATCTGAGAATTATCAATATCGATTTGAAACTTTCCTCCCATCCCGCTGCAATTGACGATTTTATATTGTCCGCGAGATTCAACAATGAGGTCTCCTGGGTATCGCCCTATGTCTAGCGGTTCAAACGCAACTTGAACGCTTACTTCTTCCTTGGGGGATAGTGAACCGCTATTCGGGGTGATCTTATAGCCACTGGCAATAGACGGAATGGTCCACTCCAAGGGGACTTTACCAGTGTTGACAATTTGGAATTGTCGCTCGTATACATGTCCAGGACCACAAATTCCAAAGTCAATGCGACTGCCAAGTAATCTAAATCGAGGATAAACACCAACACCTTGAACAGTCATATCGTAAGTACCGATATTCGTGATTACCTTAACCGTACTTTTGAGCTCATAACCACCTTTTGGCTTCCATTGCACAGTAACACTTCCTTTTTCATTTCCAGGAATTGTGAGGCTTTTAGGAAAAACTTTTATAGGATATGCCGGACGGAATTGCAACTCTGCAGGATAGCCTCCGTAATTTTGAATTTCGACCACTTTCGTGGCGATTTCTTCCACAATGCAATAGCCCAGTTTTATATTTGAAAACTCCTGTGAATCCAAAGTAGAGAAGTCGCAATGACCACACAGATTAATGAAGTACATAGACCCAACTAGATCAGTTTCTACAACCAACTCTTCCGAAAATAAGTTCATTACCTCATCGTTTTCAAGAAAGTGAGCTACAATGTCCACTTGCTGCTCTGGTTGCAATGCACCTTGCCAACGAGATAATCTAAACGGAAACTTGCTCTCCTCATTCAATCTGCTGATTCGAAATGAAAATGCCATTGAACCACGATTCGAAAACGTAACACGTGTCTGGGTAGGGCGGTTCTTTTCAAAATGCCCAAAATCAAAGTTCGCAGGTTCCAACTGCAGATCTGCAGTGCCTGCAATAAGGTTCAATGGTACTTGGAAATTCGAATATACGGAAGCCAAGGAGATATAACTATCTTTTACATCAACAGTCTTTGTAGGCACATAGGTGATGGATATCGTTTGGGTTTCAAAAGGGTGAATTGAAAACTCTTTGGGATGTATCTTCACATCGTCCCCAATATCAAATGTACCAGCTACTGATATTTTGAGTGGATATTGCAAATCTCCGGCATTGGTAACATCTAATGATGTTTGATACGCATTCCCGACGATGCAATCGATGAAATCCACAACCGACTTTGATAGACTTAAAACTGCTTCCCTGCCAGTACCAACGAGTGCGATCGTGTACGTGTTGGTGGTGGTGATAATCGTGAGGAAAGATTCAAATCTTTCTTCTGAATAAGGATGGAATGTGAGAGGCAGATAAAATTGTTCTCCGGGTAAAACCTTCACAGGACGGGTCGCTTCTACATCATGAGGCCATTGCGCTCCCTTTTGAAATACTGTTGTTCGTCTAGTATCCACCAGTTGAAAACCAATAATGTTCAACAATGCATTTCCCCGATTGCCAATACGAAGTTGCTTTGGAATGGATTTACTCACCATACACCTTCCAAAATCCATTACTTCAAAACTATCCAAATCAATTTGAGGAAAACCTCCACCTCCGTAGAACGGTATAACTATTGGATCTGTGCAGTTGGTCTCGAAGTACACTGGATTATTCCAAAGGGAATCTGTCGCTGGAGTGAATATGATTTCAATCGAAACGCTTTCACCCGAATCAAGTGTACCTTCAGAAGGAACAACGACAAGACATGGATTATCATGTGCAGTTCTGAACTCCAACGGCATCCCTCCTTTGTTGGTAAACATCCGCTGAAGGATTCTGGATTCGCCAAGTGCTTGTCGGCCAAAGTTTATAGTTGAAGCATCATCAACCACAACTAACATTTCTTGAGGAGATGCATTTAAAGGAATGAAATACAAAGGAACACCTGGCAATAAAGATGAAACCACGAGATCAGCTTTGAAGTTGGCTGCAATGGAACTATTCAATGAAACAATGACCTCCATGTCGATACGCTCCGAAATGGTACCAGAACGAGGAGCTACATGAATATGAGGCAAAGCGAAATCGCTATCAATAAGTTGCTGTTCAATCACTCCTGATTTGGTCAGTTTCAAAATGGATCCTTTCTCATTGTTACTGACATGCTGGGTTTCAAATTCATGCTGCAACATATCCTGCTGCCTTTGTTGCTCATGATGATACTCATTAAACCTTCCAAGGATATTTTCTACTTTAGATCCAATACTATCTCCAATCGACACCAACGCATTTTGGGCATTAAACATAGGGTGATCTTTATGTAATGCACTACCCCTTCGGAAGGACTTGTTTTTCTGACGTTTAAGTAGTGTGAGCCTTTTACTCTGTATTTTTTTCAATACCTGTTCCACCGCCCAGTGCCATAAACGAATCCTTCCAAATCTTGTAGATGTTCCAGAAATAAATAAAGTTGCTACTCGTTCTCCAATAGTATTCGCATATTCAAAATCCCTCCCATTTTTTGAAAATCGCCAAAATAACTCGACGGTGGAAGGAATGGAACCCTTGTTGAACAGTTTGAGTTTCCTTGTGTACGTGTGATCGCATGCCATATTTCCAAAATCGAGATCGCCTTCATGGGAAAGTTTAACTACTCCGCCTCGCGCTCTCAGAGGAATAGCTACCGTCTCAAATTGGCTTTTTAGTTTCAAGAGTCCTGTATACGACTTCTCCTTCTCAGCACTGAGCAGTACCCGCAACATCATAAAATATCCAGGATCAATCTCACATTGTCGGATCATGGCATTTTTCGAGTCATCTTCTTCAATACTATCGCTCACCTTCACGCTACCACGTCGTCGTTTCTTCTTGGACAAGACACCTACTTGCTCAATAACACCCAGCATACTAATTCGAGACCTATATCCCGGTATGGCCTGCTGAATATGATCAATGGTGCCCAGTGTGTAACTAGGCGAGGTGGATTCTACAGTCAAAGTAAGAGGCACTTTACCATGATTGTGAACCAAGAGCTTCTTCTCCATACAAAAACCGGTGGTTACTAGTTGAAAATCCATTCCTTGCAATTGAACATCTCGATCGGAGACATATTCAAGTGCAATCTTCCCACTCCCACCTTCGCCTCGAACACCCAGGTCAAGATGAGTAGTTGAATTGTACAAAAGTCTCAGTGATGAATGATGCACCTTGGCATCCTTAGGAGCGTAAAGAACCTGAAGAGGAAGAGTTTCCCCTGCCAGAATTTTGCCTTCTGATGGCTCGACCACAAACTCCACTTGTAGCCTATGTCTAAGGTAAAAGCTAGCAGCTGCCTTTCCTGTGTTCTTCAACAGAATCGTTTTACAGCTTGTGTTGTTGACAGCACATGTGCCAACATCCAGCTCCGAGTGAATAAAAGGTGTGTCGTCTTGGTCATAGAATTCCAGTCTCGGAAATCCTATTCTTGCACGAAGAGCCATAGGTTCGAATCCGCCTGCATATTCCAGGATAAGTTTGCACGTGTAATGGTCAATAGCTGCTTTTGAAGCAGGCATAGAAAATACAAAACTAACCGGACTCTTCGAATACGGGGAGCACTCACCGGTGCAGGTATAACTAAATCCTAACTTCGCCAAGGCTCTTTTAAGAGCTCTATCATAGTCATCTTCGACATTATTTCCCACAGCAGTTCTTCTGACACGAGCCATTGACTTTTTTCTTTTCGTTTCATTTGCTGTTTCTTCTATCTGGTATCCACATTGAATCATCAAAGCGCGTAACGGACCATCATTAGGGTCTGCCTTCACCTTGAATTTATAAGCCACATTTCCTGTATTGATGACATGAAAACCTCGTGTATATGACAATGCTGCATCGCAAACTCCGAAATCCACTGTCTTGAGAGGTGTATCTAATTCCATTAATGGATCTCCGCCAATTCCTCGTATTTCTGGCGCAATGATTTTGAATTTGTTCTGAATCCACAGCAGCGCTCTCGTCTCCTGCTCCCTTTCTGTGGGTTCATACACCACAGTGAAATGTATCGTGACACCTCTAGAGAATACTTCTTGTTTTGGATCAACAGTGATACGAACAGGGTCAAATATTTCGTAATCATTCTCAAAATCTGGATACCTGTCCATCCAAGGCCGCGTCTGCAACTGAATTTCATATGCCGCAGCTTCTGCTTGCAAATGAGGCAAGTCCATCACATCATCATCGCTGTATTCTGATTCGTCTGAAGAAACCATTTCATTCAGCAATTCTTTACCATCAGCACTGAGTCCATGATTGTAAAAATTCTTTTCGTTTTCTCGAGCAATGGCCGATGCATTGGGTCTCAAAAACACTATGTTAAAATCAAGGTCTACATCTCCTATATTCGTCACAGTAAAACTACGCACATGACTTTCTCTCACTAATGAAATTCCAAAGTTTAACATTTCAAAAGCTCTCGCCGGAGTAATATTCAAATTTGGGATCCCAACTGTACCTGAACAGGCAATTTCAAAGGACTTCATTCCCCAAGATATCTTCATATGGCTCTTTAGGGCAGTTTGTTTGCTGGGTTTAAACACCACTGTAATAGATAATCCATTGGAATGAGGCGGCACTACAACGTATTCCTGATGATTTTCGAGGTAAAGATCATTCGAGCTCATATCGAATCTCACCATCGCTTCAGCAGTTCCAGAATTATAGCAGTCAAATGTGCGTTTATTTTCATATTGAAATAATGACAATCCGAAATCAACTACAGATTGTCTTACGCCAAGTTCAGCTACTCCACCTGCCCCAGTTAAATGGACCTCAAGGACCTTTTTAAGAGACACGTCTTCTTCTGACGAGGCTGCCATACTCGTCTCCCACTCAATAAAGCAGGAATGAGAGAGCTCCCTTTCTGAAACCGCAGAAAACTCTATTGATATCGAGAAAGTTTCACCAGCTCGAATAACGCCTACATCTGGTGAGAATTTAAATCTGCTTTTATCTTCGTCCACCAATTTGAAATCTGCATCCATGTTACCAACATTCTCCAATTCGAATTTCATAGTTTTGACTGTTCCAATCTCGATCGATCCGAATTCTATATCTACTTCGCCCTCTGGCATCACCATAGCCACACCTGCCGCTCCTGTAAATCGCGTGCACACAGCAGCGAAGCTAAGATCATTTAGTTTTGTTGTGAGATTCACATTGCCAGAGAATCTATAGCTGTTCGAGATGCATTTTGGGCTCACGGTCAGTTTGATCTTCTGCTTACTGCCAGCATCAACGCAGCCACTTACCGGTGATATAGATACGAGACCATCAACAACATCTTCACAATTAACATTAAGAACTGCTTCCCATTGCAATGCAATCAATCCAAAGTTGCTTATTTCCACCCAAAGACTCCTCATATTTCCCATTCCAATAACCCCAAAGTCAAGATTTGGAGCGCTGCAATGCAACGGAGGTTGAAATACCGCAACAGTTCTGAATGAGCAAGAGCCACCTTCTAAGATTAGCTCCAAGTCCGCGTAAGTTTCACCATTTAAGGACTTGAAGTCAACAAATTCCAGCATGATATCAATGTACCTCCCTGGCCCAACAACCATCGGATATACTTCCTTGGGAGCCAGCAAAGTAGGAGTACTCTGTGCAATTGCAGACTCGTTTCCAGCTACAATAAGTGACAATCTGCCTTTCCTTGGCTTCTTTTTGGTTTTCAAATATCGCTCTATGGTTTCCTTGACGTGGCGAGTGGCTTGGAAATCAAGTTCATCCCAGTCAACTTCTTCCTCGTTTTGAAATACAAATGCCGGTGCATCCTTTTTACCAACCGCAAACTCAGCATAGAGTGCATCTGCAGCTACATTTGCTAAATAGGTATCAAACTCTTCGTTCGAAACGCCTCGCACCGTGATTCGAGATTCCTTGCTATTAGGGAAACTCGATATTCGGTGAATCAAATGCCTCGAATCTGTTCGTATATCGACCACGGTCATATCAAGAGTACCAATATTGGTGATTCTTACCGATTGAGTGCACCTCTTTTGTCCCGAGTATATTGTGCCGAAAGCAATTGTATCTTGGCTTTGAAATACCACTTCAGCACCTCGCTTCACTTTGCAAGGATCACCAAAATTTGAAATACAACGGATTGTCCCCCCACAAGCTTTCAGTGCGATCAGCTTGTAATCGGATTTGCCATGGACTTGGGCGGTGGCAAGATTCAGGAAACGAAAAACACTTCCAGGCCTTTTGGGCTGAATCGATAGTTTCAAAAGCTTTTCTTCACTGGTCGTTGTGATGGAGGTCGTGCTACATGAAAAAGGAACAGGAGTGCAAACAGAACAACGCAATTCACCGGTAGAACTTAAAGGTATTTCACGAATAACAGATTCGCCCACAAATACCTCTCCAAAATCAACTATTTCAGGCGTTACTAATTTGTCGATACTACAAACAGCTGCTTCCAAAGACCCATTAAATAATTGCAGCCAAATATCTCCATCTTTAATGCTCAGGAAATTCACGAGAAGTGGAATATTAAATACTCCTTCAGACTTGGAACAGAAATCGATAAGTATTCTTTGCCTCCCCCAAGGTGGTAGATGCACTTCCAGATTCACTTTAGAATCATCAAATTTGAAAACGGATGTGCTTTCTGCGTGTTGGATGTGGGCTTGGCATTGAACTACCTGAGGCGATCGGTTTTCAAGAGTTATGCTTCTTTGTTCTTTCTGCTCAATGCTAGCACATGCGATTTTTAGTGACCCTTCGCTAGAGTATGTACCAACCATTGTATCGTTTAGTCCTAGGATAATAGCACTACATGCAACTCTATATTGTTTCGCCGAAAAAGCTCCCGGTCGAATGCATTGCAACACGCTAATAAAGCCGCGGAAGCATTTGAATGATTTCTTGGAAACATCTATTTGTATATCTAAAACAATCTTGTCATGAGCCTGTAGCTCGCCGAGAATACTACCGTCCACTTTAAAAGGTTTTGACACCAGTAGCATATACGAACACAGCACACCAGTGGGATTTTGAAGTTCAATACTCACTGATGATTTATAGAATAGAATCGATTTCTGGCTAAGAACCAAACCAGGAATATACTCCTCTTCGTCATCGTCGCTTTCATCATCGATATCGTCATCCTCGGTTTTAACAACATCACTCACCAAAAATTGCAGTTGGGACACAGAAAATGGCTTAGAAGTGTTTCCAGAGATATCTTTTCCTACAGAACCAATCATAAAGTACCATGGCCCTGTTGTTATTTTTGTGGGATGAAGTATTTCTAATCTGACAGAGACCCGATCAAATCCAACAATGACGGAACTGTATTCAACTTTTGCATTTGCCTCTTCATGAGCTTGCAGCACAATGCTAGTTGAAGATTGCATTAGAACGTCCTTAATACGAACCGAGAAAGCAGTCCCAAATATTCCAGATAGTCTAAATTCGCAAGGTGCATCAGAATAGTTCACAATTGGAATATCCATGCAGCATGGCGACCCCGTCTGGTGAACTGGAAAATGTATCTCGGGGTGAAATGGGAAACCGACAATCTCATCTACAAATGCGTGAACCGGTATTCGTACAGGCCAACTACGAGGAGCACGAATTTTCAACTCGGCCATAAAACTGCCTTGAGACAAAGGATGAAGTTCAACGGGAATCGCCAAGGTGCCACCGCGTGGAACTACAACCGAACCTGCAGACACACCCAAAGGGTCCGTGCTCTCTACATCTACCTGTAGATCTTCTTCATTATCCATGTTCATCACGGTCAGCTGTTTAATATATGGATTACGAGAGTTCTTCTTAACATGTCCAAAGTCCAAAATGTCGTCCAACACACGTAAAGGCTGACCCCCGTGCCCTAGAAGCTTCACTCGATGAGTCTCTCCACCCATTCCTTGTATTGTGAGTGTATCTGTGTACTTGATACAATCGTTAGGGTGGAATCCAACTAAGAACTCAACGGTTTGACCTGGTAGTACCACAGCATTCGCGTTCTCAACAGAGAAAATACTGGACTCTGTAAATAGGTTGCAATTGGAGGCAATTCTAGACATATTTTGAACTAGTATCGGTAGTTGTCTTGTATGACCGTATTTAAAAGCGCAGTATCCAAAGTCTAGTTCAGAATCAAGAACAGCCATCAGAGGACCGTTGCATGCTGAAAGTGAAATTCGGTCACCAAGAAATCCGTCTTCTGTACGCACCCTAAGAAATCCATTCACTATTGAAGATGCAAGCTGGGTATCATTTTCATTTGGAACGAAGTGCAATTTAAGTTCCCCTGAAGCGTTGGGCTTGACAACACCAAATGCTGGAGACACGAAAAAATATTCTGATGGATGAGTTTGAATGGAATAAAATTCACTCTTTTCCGATGATTGGTTGGTTATATGAATAGGGATCACATAGGACGGTCCAACAAAAGAGATAACTCTTCTTTTATTCATAAAGGTCAGATTGCTGGTGAAGCTCAGGTTCGTTTTACAGTTATCATAATACGAGAAGGAACACACAGGGAGCGGTTTCATATGGTTTATCTTCCTCCTAAGTACATGTCCTCCACCTTTCAAGTATGTTGTTAAGTTGGGCTTCTCTTCACGATGGAATCTATCGCCAGCAAGTTTCAACAAGTTCGCGACATCACCTATGTCATGGCTCGCGACACTGTCCAAGTGTGCTTCAGGTTGTAGAGATGACACCAAGTCCTGTCTTTGGTCTTGAGTCAATCTAGCAAGATATCCATCTGGCGCCCAAGGAATCCAATGACATAAGAACCTGCTGGCTTCTTCCTTGATGCTGGCGTGCATTTGGGTTTCCACCCAACGATCGCCTTCCAGTTGCAAGAACAACTCACGCACATAACCCATTACCGGATATATAAATTCGAATCTATTCTTTGAATTATCATTGATATTTCGCCGCAATGCTCGTAACAGGGCTACGAGTATCAATGGATGATCCTTTGAAGAAAAATCACGCAACCTCTCCATCGAGTGGTGACAGAATAGCGCACGACGGGGATGGCTGTTGCTGCCTATCTCAAGATACCGTCCTATAGCAGAAATACTGTAAATAAACAGCTCTACGTTTTCATTCAAGGCGCAAAGTTCGAAAGCAGCCATGAGTCTTTCAGCACATGGTTCAATAACTGCATCATCTCCACCAAATACCTCTACTATTCGACCAAGCAATATGCCTGCAAGCATGGCATTAGATAGATTTTCTTCAGATGTAATCACACTATGAAGTATTCTAGTCACTCTTTGTCTGTCGTCTGTTTCGCCCTGAAGATAATCTTCTATCAATTTCCAGTTCGAAGTCAGGCATCGAATTCCCAGCTGACGACAGTTTGATTCTGGGTTGTTTAATAATTCTAGAATGTGGCCAAGCAAATCGTGTGTGTCATATTCTATTACATCGCCCGCAAGTACACCTTGCAAGAAATTCATGCGTTAGAAAAAATACTGGTAAAAGGTACGGTCCCCACTTTCTGTTTTCAAGTTTCAAAGGGAGGACAGACGAGCTACACGTGGTTGGTAAAAATTGATTTTTGAAATTAGTTCCGCATGTTGCTCGCTCCTAAGCTAGGTGCTTTTGCACGGCATTGGCCTAGATGGTGCTTTATGGTAGGTATGACTCCAGTTGTTTTTTACTCTACTTTAATTTCGGTCTAGGTAATGAAAGGCGAGCGCTTGGAGTTAATCGAAGAGCTGGAGCAGATAGAATTGCATATGATGGAAATGCGCAGAAAATCGGTGAATTTTGTAGACTTTGATTTTCTAGATGACCATCAGAAGGACTCAAGTTCGCCAAAAGTCGATGTAGGCATCGTCGTCACTTTCTTACTAGTAGCCCTTTCACTCTTGAGAACACAATATGAGAGATTTATTGATAAACTGGTGAGTGTTGGTGGCATGATGGCAGCATTAATACTCGTAGTGCTGTTCTTGTCCGGGGTTGTAGGCGGTGGTTCAGGTGACAAACTGTACAAGCATGGTAGTCGGTTTGGATTTATTCGTGACACAATAGTATTTGCATGTTTCGCAGTTTCGACAGTACCATTCACGTTGCCTTGGATAATGGCCTACTTCTTTCCCCACGAATGTCTGATATTCTTGGCGGTGTTCGGCGTGTGCTCTGCCCTGCTTCGATATGTTCTCCGTGCGTGTTCCTCTTGTGCGAAACCAATTGCTGCTGTTTCAAAATCTGATACTTTGAAAGCACCTGCTAAGATTATTGCAACAGGTACACGAATGGATCATCTGACAACCTATTTAGGCTCTACTGGTAAGCAGCATGTTAAAAGGATTGTTGGTTTGGTGATTGAACTTTTTGTTAGGAGGACGAGAGTGGCTTGGAGCATTTTTAGTGATTGAAACCCTAGTAGTGGTAGCAGCCTCTATTATGTCGATAGTATGGGAGAATATGGTTGAGGTTCAGACTGATGTTCTCTCGTATCGATCAACTCTCTTTATCCTCGTGTTGGGTTTCTTGTCTACATTTCTCTATCTTCAGTCATTCTGGTTAACATATGCAGCTGGAGGTCAATGGATGAACTTTGACAAAGATTGGTCTTTTTATCAGCCCTTTGAAGGTGGCTTAGTATATATCATTTTGCAATTCCCCGCCTGGAGTCTCTATGGTGTATTCTTATCACTAGCTGCTTTGCGACTGAGTCCTTGCGTCCTGCATGGGATGATTTTAGCTAAAGAATGGGAATTGCATTTCGATGTAAGTACTATTGAGGCAGTGGAAACGTTCTTATACAGAATGGGCTCTTTGGCACGGTGGTTACATTTTCACCAGTTACCAACTGGATCCGTTGGAATGATACAGTTGCTAGCCTATCTTCTTCTCGTTGTGTCCCTCGCGCAATATAAACCTGTCAAGCCTACTAAGCCTGTTTCAAAGCCGGTGATCACTAAAAGTGCTGTTTCAGCCACATACGACAGAGAATCTGACAATCCGGTTATGCTGTTTTTTAACGATGTGCTGCGAACGATGTCCTTGTCATTGATTTTATTCATGGCCGTGAAGCCAGAGATCGTTCTTTTCGTCACGGGTAGATTCGTTGTTTGGTTTTGCATTGCCATTGGTGTCAGTCCCTTGGCTGGTCTCGTAACACTAGTACTATGCTATATACCTAGCTACTTCGGAACTCCTTCAATCACAGGCAGGAGAAGCAAGAATTTGGAAGGTTCATGGATCTCAAAATTTGTATCACTACATTATAGATTTACGATAGTACGAAATACCAAAGCTGCGTTTAAAAGCGAAGGCAAGTATCTCTTTGGGTATCATCCTCATGGACTACTCCCACCAGCAGCAAGCTATTCCAAAATGACGGATCAATGGAGAAAGCTTTTTCCAGGAATTACACCACTAACCTTATCTGCGTCCATTACTCACTTCGTCCCTATGTTGAGAGACTTAAACCAGCTTGGTGGTGCGATTGAGGCCTCGAAGCTGGGACTGTGGAACTCGCTGGCTCAATTTGGGTCGGTGATACTCGTTCCTGGTGGACAGCACGAAATGCTGTTGTGCGAGGAAAGTATTGAAGGTGTCGAGCGGATAAGTTCTAAACACCAGGGGTTCATTCGTATAGCCCTCCGACGTGCTAAGGAATTGGACGACGAACCGATGCATCTAGTGCCAGTATTTGCGTTTAACGAAAGAAGCACGATAAGAAACCTCCCAGGTATGCCGCTTTCATTGCAAAAGTGGTTTGTAAAGCACTTTAGATCAAATGCCGCTTTCTTCCCCGTTGGGAGATTCAACCTTCCTAGTGTTCCAGGCAGGGCCAATGTTACGATGGTGGTTGGGGAGCCAATTGTTGTCCCTGTGATTCAAGGGACAGAATCAAACAATCCTACCAAGTCGCAGGTGGAACTTCTACATCGGCATTATTTCACCCGACTCAAAAAACTATTTGACCAGCACAAATCAAACTTTGCGGCAGATCCGAAAATTGAAATGGAATTTGATCCTCACATAGAATTAATTGAGGAATCTGAATATGTCAAACAATGGGATATAATTGCCAATCAAAGTTCTGCTTTTGACGCCAAGGCAGAAGGGATTTTCAGCAATGAAATTAATCCAGGTAAATACCGAAATCCGTGGCAAGAGCAGCTAGCAGCCATGGTCATCGTTTTTTTTTCGGTATTCGTGCCGCATTCTTTGCTTGATTGATAATAAACTACTTCTTAAATATATTAAAGTGCACCAAGTTGGAGCAATAAGAAACTGTTTAAGAATATTAAAGAGCAATATTTGGAAAAAGGAAAGTCACTAGTTGTGGAATTCAAAATTGTATTGAATTTGGCTGTCGTAATACCGGTATTCGGAACTCTTGTGAAGTATCAAGGGATTGAATTTATGGATGACTCGTTGGTTATCGATGCTCTTCACTCGATAGTCGAATCACGGGGGTACTCTTCTCCTTCTACACTCACAGCCAAGCTAGGACCCGCGTGTTGGGAATCATCTCTGTGGCGCCATCTCTGCCAAATATGCCCTCAAGTGGACGCATTCATTTCATGTTTCTTCGCGTTAAGAATCGTGGCAACGTTGAAGGACTTGGACAAGGAAATAACACTAATGTTGAATTCCATGGGAGTGCTGTCCATAAAAGAATGGGAATCAAAAGATCCTAATCAGATAGAAATTGAAAACTTGGACCAAAATTTTGAAAGCTTTCAAGATCTAGGCTTGGGTTTATTACATCAACATCCCCTAGTACAACTACAGTTTCCAGATGGAATCCTTCCGGTAAATACGGTTGACGAATCACAGATTATTCGGGTTATCAAAGATGGATGTAATTCCATTGAACTCATCACCAAGCAGTTCGAAGTCTTCGACATGCGGGAACTAGGAGTGGTTATAAATGAAACGAATTTGGCATCCTATATATCAGTATTAGAATTAGTTGTACAACCTTTTAGTACCAATATTCCAATTGATTCATCGAATGAGAAACAATCATGCCCAAAATTGAAACGTACGCCGAATAATCTAATTGCAAATGCCTTCATTACCAAATGCACCCAGAAACTTGACTCTCCTTATTCACCGTCTTTCAGCAAACTTCAAGCTTTGATTGAGACTCAGGTGAAACCTTCAGCATCTCAATTCCTCAATATTGTTACAGAATACGCAATGATGTATTTGGGGTCTTCCAAATACCGCGCCAAACTATTCGAAACGGTGGAGTGGAAAGCTACTGGTACCAAACCATTGCAGTCTGTGCCGTTGGAAATTGTTCCACGAGCATCAAAAATTCCTCGATATGACTTTGAAGTATCGATGCCTCATCTTGATAACCTGCAGAAATTAGATACAAGTATGGTTCGAATAATTGAAAATGCGGAATTGAGGGATTATATTCCAAGTAGTAATGAATTTGCCAATATTAAAGCGGTTGGATACTGGGGAGAATTACTAGTTTATAATTACCTGAGTGCTACACGACCGGATTTGGACGTGAAGTGGATGAACGGCGAATGCGAATCGCTCGCTAGCTATGACCTCCACGCAACCTGCGCGAAAACTAAAAGCTATAAAAGTTCAAGATTTATTGAAGTGAAAACGACCAAGTATCCTAATAAGAATTGCTTCGAAATATCATTGAACGAATGGGAGTTCTTCACTCGACACGGTGGCGGAGAAATTAACTACGACATTTATCGGGTATACTCCGCTGGAAATCCTCAAACTGTATGTATTAGTGTGATTGAATGTCCATTGAAGCTGATCAAAGAACAAAAAATACATTTGTGTTTAGCCATTTGATATTATGATTGTAGTCAATTATAAAACACATTGAACAGGAATCTCTCTGTTGCGAATGTAGTTATTTGCGAGCCATGATGGGAGGCGAAGGAATCGAAATTATGTAGAGCGCATGGTATACTAACAAAAAGGAATTTAGTTGCTCCGACATTTCTCATCCTTTCCTTGAAATACTCCCCGTGGAAAAGAGGGACAATAGGATCGCATTCTCCATGTATCACTAACAACGGAATATTGCGTGTTATTTCAACTGGCGAGTGAGCGCCAACATCAAGCATAGATATTGATTTCAAATACTGTTTTGAATGAAACAACTTTTCATAGCTCCAAGCATCTGTCCTCGCAGTCAATGTATCTACCAAATCAACGGTCAGCAATGTCGGTGCATATAAACTCACAGTGGCTTTAATGAGATTGGTTGTAGTCGCTAAGGATGTCATTAAAGCCAAGTGAGCGCCAGCACTACCCCCAAACAGCGCAATTTTATCTCTGTCTCCGTTCCACCTGAATGCATTCTCAGCAACAAAACGAACCCCATCGAACACATCTGCCTCCATATCTTTCAAGCTTGCTCCGTCACAGAGCAACCTATAACTAGCAGAAACAATCACATACCCTTGTTCATGTAAGGCCGACATGACTCCGCCACCAAATGTCGAGATGAAAGACCGGCATCCCACTTGCCAGCCACCGCCGTGCAACCAAAACACTATGGGCGCTAGTGATCTAGAAAGATCAGCTTTCATGCACCTACTTTGAAATAGAACTTACCCAATATCTCGGCGCGGAAAGATAACTTCCAGCTCCAATTTCCCCAAGCTTCGTGTAAGCTTATTTCTCCGCATGGATTCTGCGTAGAACAATTCTCTCCTTTCTGCACAAGTAGAACCCACTGGAAGGAATTCTTTATACACATATGTTTCATTCGGGTAAAGGCGGTATTTACTACCATGATGATTGTACAAGGCATGCGTTACAGAGAAAGAATGTGTTGCTGCCATCGGATGCAGGGTGGTGTTCCCGAACAACTCAATCACTTGATGTGTGATGGTTTCTGAAGCGGCAAGAATGTTTTGAATTTTATGAATGCAAGTCAGTGGAGATATCACTAAAATAAATATAGTCATAAACCTGCGTTTTCTCGACTCCCACAAATACTTGCGGCGAAGCTGATCGGAAATCAGCACCCACGCAAGAGTAGCCAAGACAATAATGGGTGATATATCTGCATCAAAAAACCAACCGAAATAGTAGAAAACTGAATCACTGGCATTCAGTGCTATCCAACGTTGCGGGAGGAACCCAAGCAGCCAAGAAAAGGGTTGACGCGGTAAGAGACATACTTGTACATCAATCAATAAGTTTTGGATTGCTATTGGGAGAATAACTTAACTCACCTGCGTCAAATGCCAAGAACCTCCATATTAGAATACAAAACGAAAAATTGTAGAGCATAATGAGATCCAAAAACAATTTGTTCCGCCACCCTCGAGATGGATTCCAGCTGTTTTTGGGTAAAACCACTTTTTTTAGCAACCACGTTTTATATACATGACCTCGAAACCATCATGGTCGTGTTTACAGTGGCATTTATTGTATTGTGACAATCAATTGTATTTTTAGCTAATATTTATATTCGCGTTGCCAAAGCTTTCCTAATGAGAGCCACTTAATAATTATTAGTAAAGTGATTGATCGACTTGGTGTAAAAGACATCAATCTAATAAGGATCACATTGAATAAGTTCCATGCTCAAAAAAAACATTTTCCATCACTAAACCTAGTTGTTACTGATAGCAATTCATATTTTTTAAGTGAAGTTGATTAGGGTGTTCCCCAATTTGATTCCTTCCAAAGATGGCAGGGACAACATTCCTGGTGGAACTTGGGTCACGCCTCTATTACCACTAATATTTATAAAGATCATGTCTTTAGAACAATTATTCCAAGGAACGCTTGACAATGTTTCATCTGTAAACAAATTATTTTCAATCTCCAACTCCATGAGCAGCCTTAAGTGAGCGATGCTGGAAGGAATCACAGATATTGCATTGTTCCCTAGCGATAAATGATTCAATCTGCGCAAATTTATGACCTGTTCGGGGAACGTTACAAAATTGTTCCTGGACAATGTCAAAAACCTGAGAGACTTCATCTCCGACACGCTCTCTGGCAAATCAACAAGATTGTTTCCGGAAAGCATGAGTCTTTCCAACCGTTTTAAATTTCCAATCTCAGCCGGTAATACCATTATTCTATTGTTTTCTAGACCTAGAGTTCGTAGGTTGAGTAACTGGCCTATTTGAGAAGCAAGGATGCCGATTCGTTGGTTGGTGAGCCATAGCCCTAACAAGCCCTGACCAGTATCTCTCTTCATTCGATATTTGGTGAGCACATTGGAAGGTATCATCGTCAATCTTTTGTCCTCCTCCTCAGGGTCCCCCTTCCAGCTCGAATCGACGATCCACTCCCCCATCCTATTCAACGGATAAATAATTCGAATGTCAGTTCAAAAGTTGATGCTGGATATCAAATACGAATAAATTCAGTATTAGAAAGCGGAATTGCAGCTCTCAACATATTGAATTTAAATTGTTGGCTGAGGTTCGAATATGGTGCACTACAAAGTCATGATAACCCAAAGAAATAAATTGTGTACCTGGAAAACGCTTGTGAATATGGAAAATAGAACGATCGAATTTTTGAAAATTTATAATGAAGTCGATTCATTGTGCTTGCAGATTTTTTTCCACTGTTTGCGGTTTAATTCACTTCCATAATTGCATGTGGTTGAAGGGGAATCTGCGAAGTTGAATTCAACTGGGGATAACAGCCTGAGATTTCAATTTCTAACGACAAAGAATGGAATTCAGGCAAAATCAGCCGATTTGAATTCATAGGATGGATTCGAATCTTTCAGTTCTTTTTAGAATATTTGACTACCACAAGAAAGAA
>Ga0105055_10005001_pt1 | contig 18964 bp, 21 predicted proteins | sample BON03_FD_78090 | JGI IMG/M metagenome (GOLD analysis project Ga0105055, IMG submission 78090) | Freshwater microbial communities from Lake Bonney liftoff mats and glacier meltwater in Antarctica - BON-03 | ecosystem: Environmental > Aquatic > Freshwater > Ice > Glacier meltwater | place: Lake...
CTGCAACGCTTCACCGCCGGCATCAACACCCGCATCCACGGCACCATCGTGGGCACCAATGCCGGCATCCCCAGCTTGTGCATTACCCACGACACGCGCACCCGCGAACTCTCTCGGCGCCTTGCGCTGCCGCATATCGAGCCGAAGGACTTCATGGAGACGCGGTTTTCCATCGCGTCGATGTTCAAGCGCACCCAGTTCTCCGGCGATGCGTTCGACGCCAACCGGCGCGCCATCGCCGAGGCCTATCTCCGCGTGTTCGAGAAGGCCGGCGTGCAGCCCTCCCGCCACCTGCTGTCGCTGGGCGAGCCTGTGCCCGCCTGAGCCCTGATGCGGGCTGGCCACGCCTGAGCCGTGGCTGGCACGATGACGCAGACGGACTGGACAGGCGGCGTGCCGGTGGGCGTGGCCCTGTAGGTCAGGCCGCCATATCGTCAGGTCCTGCGAAGGACATTGATGTCCTGCACCCCCTCGATGCCGCCTTCGACGATATCGATCACCTCGAAATACTTGCTCCAGTTGTTCCGGACATAATCCGCCGTATGCAACGCGTAGCCGTAGGTTCCGGTCACGCCCTTGGTCGCGCCGGCCTTCTTGAAGATGAAGCCCGCGCTGGTCAATTCAGCGTCTGTCACATCCTTCCAGTCGGGCAGCTTCCCGCGGCGCGATTCGAGCGCCCGGAAGCTGGACGTCGTAAGCAGGGCGAGGCCGCCGGGCTTGACGATGCGGCGTATCTCGCCAAGCCATGCCATCTGCAGGTCTTCCGGCAAGTGGGTCCAGACGGAGATCGCGAAAACCACATCGAAGGCATTGTCGAGGAACGGGGTCGGTGGCGTATAATCGGTCCGCACCGCGTTGATCGTGGGAATGGCCGACGCGACATAGGCCAGCGCGTCCTTGTCCACGTCGCAAACGGTGCGCGGCTGCTTGTGGCGATGATGAAACGGCAAGGTCACCCGGCCCACGCCGCACCCGAAATCAAGCACGTTGAGCTCGCTGATCGGCGATCCGCCCATATGGTCGGTGATGCATTTCTCGATGGCGCCAAACATTCGGGTGCCCTGGCGGATGAAAACGCCGGCGGCTTGACTGCCCGCGGACATCATGTTTCCGGCAGGCGGCAGCACGAGGCTGTCTGCCCAGGATGTATCTAAGGGCGCTTGGCTCATCGACATTCTCGCTCACCGGCTGAAAGGATCAACCAACCGTGACGACGGCACGGCCAGGGGCGGTATCAATCGCATAATGCGCCCGCCCGGGCAACGGCCGCCCCTCACCCCAGCCGCGACCGCACCTCCTCCATCGCGGCCCGCATCCGCGCCGCCGCCTCCCCGTCCGGCACCAGCTTCAGGAACGCATCCCCGCAGCGCAGCGCCTCGGTGAGCTGGCCCAGGCGCTGGTGCATCACCGCGGCGTCGCGCCACTGCCCGGCCTCGTCTGGCGCGATGCGCAGCATGTCCTCGGTGCAGGCCAGCGCGCCGGGCAGGTCGCCCGCCTGCAGCCGGCGCAGCTTGATGTTGTTCTGCAGGCGCAGCAGCACCGCGCGCGTGCTCATCGGGCGCAGCAGCCCGGGGCGCAATTCCGCCTCAGGCCCCTCGAAGCTTTTCACCAGCCGGCGCAGCGCGGGCGCGTCCATCGGCGTGCCGCCGTTGAACACGTCCAGCACCAGTTGCGTGCCGCGATGGGCCAGCGCCACCATGAAATGCCCAGGGAAATCCACCCCATGCGCCGACCAGCCGGCCGCGCGCGCGGCATGCAGCCACAGCACCCCCAGCGCCACCGGCAGCCCGCGCCGCCGCTCGATCACCCGGATCAGGTTGGCATTGGCCAGGTCATCATACGAGTCGGCGTCGCCGGCATAGCCGAACCGCTCGCCCATCACCTGGGTCAGCACCACCGCTTGGCCCACCAGGTCGTCCTCGGCGATCGCGGCGGCCAGCGCCACGGTGGCGCGCGCCATTTCCGACAGGTGCGCCCGCGCCGCGTCCAGCCGGAACTCCGGCTCATCCACCCGCGCCAGTTGCAGCGCCGCGTCGCCGATGGCGATCTCGCGGTCCGGCAACTGGCCGATCGCCTCCAGCGGTGCCTTCAGGTCCATGGGCGAGCCTTCACGCCGGGGCCAGCCGGGCGCGCAGGAAGGCGCCGCCGGTCGCACTTGCCCGCGCGTCGATCGCGTGGGCCAGCCCGTCGAGCAGCAGTGCCGCCGCCTCAACCCCGGCTTGGCGCAGGTGTTCGGCCGCGCGGCTGCTCTCCTCGGGGCGGACGTTGATGTCGTCGGCACCGTGGATCAGCAGCACCGGCGGGCGGCAGGCAATTTCGCCGGCCAGGCGCTCGGGCGCCAGCAGCCGTCCGGCGATGCTCAGCACCGCGGCGGGCGCCTCGGCGTGGCGCGGGGCGGCGTGCAGCACCGTCATCGCCCCCTGGCTGAACCCCGCCAGCGCGCAGCGTGTGGCCGGCAGGTCGTGCGCGCGGCGTTCGGCGGCCAGGAAACGGTCGAACGCCGCCGCCGCCGCCTGCACCCCGGCCTCGGCAAAGCCGGCGCTGCGGTTGTGATAGTCCCACCAGCGTCGCCCCGGCGCGCCACCGGCCATCGCCTCCGGCCCGTCGGGGGCTGCGAACAGCACATGCGGCAACAGCGGGCGCACGGCCGTCACGAAGCCCGCCCAATGGCTGCCCAGCGCGCCCAGCCCGTGGCACAGCACCACCAGGCCGCGCGGCTTGCCGCCATCCAGCGGCTGCCAGCGCGTGGCGGTCAGCTCAGCCATGCGGCGGCTGAAGGTGGGCGGGCAGGGTCGAATACATGGTCGATTCGAACTCCTTTGCGGTTGCGGCCAACTGGCGTTACTAGCAGCGCCCGCTTCGCCCCCGCAATGCCAAGCCCGCCGCGGGGGTGGGGCGGCGGGGCAGGTTGCGCCGCGGTGAAGGAAGAAGCGAGGCCATGCGGACGGGATTTCCATGCAGGTAGAATTCAACGAGGATTCGCCCGAGCGGTTGCGCCGCTTCGGCATTGACCTGACCTTCACCGAGACCACCGACATGGCGGCTGAATTCGCCGTGGAAACGCCGATGGTGGCCGACGCCACCATCCACACCGACCTGCCGTTCCGTATGGGCGCGTTCAGCGCCGTCTATGGCGGCCGCCTGCGCTATGTCGATATCGGCCGCTACTGCTCCATCGCGCCTGACCTGCAGACCGGCTGGGACGACCACCCGACGGACTGGGCCACCAGTTCGATGATCGGCTACGTGCCCGACCACCACGGCTGGGCGAGCATGATGGGCCACGACCACTACCGCCCGGCGCAGGAATTCGCCTCCATGCCTGGCGTCACCACCATCGGCCACGATGTCTGGATCGGCTACGGCGCCTTCCTGCGCGCCGGAGTCACCATCGGCGACGGCGCGGTGGTGGGCACCCGCGCCATGGTGATGCACGACGTGCCGCCCTACGCCATCGTCGTCGGCGCCCCGGCGCGGGTGCTGCGCTACCGCTTCGACGAGGCCACCATCGCCCGCCTGCGCCGCGTGGCCTGGTGGCGCTACAACTTCTTCAACCTGCCGCCCGAACTGGTGCGCGACGTGCCGCGCTTCCTCGACCATGTCGAGCAGGCGGTGGCGCGCGGTGCGATCGAGCCCTACGAGCCCGGCTGGTACCGGCCTGCCGACCTCGCCGCCCTGCTGGCCGACGGCGCCTGATACCAACCGCCGTCAAGAACGATCCTTCGTTAGGCAAGGCCATGGCTTCGCCCTGGACCCACCAGGGGCCAAGCCCCTGGACCTTAACTATATGATAATAAAATGATTTCCAAAGGCCGCCGGCCTTTGGTGGGTTCAGGGCAAAGCCCTGGCCTTGCCTTTGAACATCGGTCAATCAATAGGGCGGTTGGTATGAGCTCGGGGAATCGCAGATGAGCTTCCACGGCGCGGTCGAGGTGTTCGGTCGCACGCGCATCAGCGGCTGGGCCGGCCACGAGGCCGGCGGCAAGGCCAGTCCGCTGCGCTTCGAACTGCATTTCAAGGGCCACCCGCCCCTGGCGCCGACCCGCACCGTGGCGCGCCCCGAAGGCGCCGGCTTCGTCTTCGACCTGCCCGCCGATTTCCACGCCATGGCCTGGCCGGATTTCATCGCGGCCTATGAGGGCGTGCTGGTGCTGGCCGAGCATGTGGCGCCGCCGTTGCGCTGGCGCCCGCTGCTCTACAAGAACGTGCTGCTGACGCATTTCCACGAAACCGAGGCCGAGGCTGCTGCGTCCACCCCCCGCCGCATCGCCCGCGCCACCCGCCTCGCCGCCCTCACCCTGGCCGAGGGTGCGGCACCGCTGCTGCCGCTCTGGGCGCGCCACCATGCCGAAATCGTGGGTGCCGGGAACCTGTTCGTCCTGCACGATGGCAACGCCGCCGACCTCGCCGCGCAACTGCCCGCCGGCGCCACGCTGCTGCGCCTGCCAGCCGGGGAGGCCTCTGCGCGCCCGGCCCCCGCGGGCTTCGCGCGCCAAGTGCGGGCCTTCCAGCGTTTCCTGCTCGAATCCTACGACGCCGTGCTGTGCACCGCGCCCGACACCTTCATCTGCGCCGACCCCGCCCTGTCCGCCGGGCGCAGCCTGCCCGAGGTGCTGCTGGCCCTGCCCGCGCCGGGCAGCATCGCCACCGCCTGGAGCCTGTGGCACGACATCGAGGCCGAGTCGGAATACGACCCCGCCCGCCCGGTGCTCGCCCAGCGCCGCCTGCTCGCCCGTGAACCGGCGCTGGACACTGCACTGCTCGCCCGCCTGCCGGCCGAGGGCGAGGCCGGCGGCGGCACCCCGCACCGCGTCGCCGGCCTGCATGCCCTGAATCTCGCCATGTTCGACCTGGAGCACGCCCTGGCCCAGGCGGATGACGACGCCAGCGCTGCCATCGTCGCCCGCCTGCGCGCCGGCAACGCGGCCTTCGCCCAGGCCCATATCCGCGTGTTCGACCCCGCCGCCCTGCTGACCATCACCGCCGACTGGATGCGTGCCGCGGTCACCGCCTGAGCGGCCCGTTTCAGCCCACTCGCATCAGGCGCGGCCCCTCTGTGCGCAGCCATTCCACCGCCTCATCGGTATGCGGCGTCAGCGTGGCCACCAGCGCCCAGAAGCGCGGGCCGTGGTTCATGTGCCGCAGATGCGCCACCTCGTGTGCCACCACGTATTCCTGCACGAAGCGCGGCGCCATCACCAGGCGCCAGGAGAACGCCAGCGCCCGGCTGGATGCGCAACTGCCCCAGCGGGTGCGGGTGTCCTTCACCGTCACCCGGCTCGGCCGCAACTGCGACAGCGCCGCCTTCTCGCCGACCTGCTGGCACAGCCGCCGCCGTGCCTCGGCGCGCAGGAAGTCCGCCACCCGCCGCGCCAGGAAGGCCGGGTCGCCGGCGACGCGGATCTCGCCGTCCTCCAGCCACACCGCGCCGCGCTGGCCGGGCATGTGGCGGATGCGATGGTCCACCCCGTCCAGCGGCACCGCCGCGCCGTCCTCCAGCGCCACCGCGCCGGGCAGGGCGGCCAGCCGCCGCGCCACCCAGTCCGCATGGTCCATCAGCAGCGCCACGCCGGCCGGCCGGCCGGTGCGCGGCGGCAGCGTCACCACCACGGTGCCGTCGCGCGGGTCGATCCGCAGGCTGACGCGCCGCGCCCGAGCGCTGCGCCGCCATTGCACGCGCGCCGCGCCGCCGGGCAACGCGACCAACTCCGAGATTGGCTGATCCATGCGCTGCTTCTGGCAGATCAGGCCGCGCCGCCGCAATCGCCATCTCATCCCCGCAACGATTTGAGCCGCGCCCTGGCACGATCCGGCCCGCGCCGGTAACCTGGGCCGATGCGGATACTGGCCCTGGATGCAGCGTTGGCGCGCTGTTCGGCTGCGGTGGTGGTGGATGGCGCGCTCGCCGCCCACGCCGCCACCCCCGGTGCGCGCGGCCAGGGCGCGCTGCTTGCCCCGATGGCCGAGCAGGTGCTGGCCGGGGCAGGGCTCGCGGCCACGGCGCTGGACGGCATCGCGGTCACCAACGGCCCGGGCAGCTTCGCCGGGCTGCGCGCCGCCCTGTCGCTGGCCCATGGCATCGCGCTCGCCGCTGGCTGCCGCCTGGTGGGCGTGCGCGTGGCCGAGGCGCTGGGCGCGGCCGTCGCCGTGCCGCCGGGGCGCGCCCTGTGGGTCGCCATCGACAGCCGTCGTGGCCGCGTGTTCCTCGACCGCGGCGGCACCATCGCCGGCTTCGCGCTCGACGCCCTGCCGCGCCCCGCCGGCCCGGTGGCCCTCGCCGGCGACGCGGCCACCGAGGTCGCCACCCGCCTGGCCGCGCGCGGCCATGACGTGATGCTTACCGATGTCCGCCTGCCCGATGCCGCCTTCGTCGCCCTGGTCGGCGCCCGCCGCCTGGCCGGGATGCTGCCGCCGCTGGAGGCCCAGCCGCTGTATATCGACGCGCCCGAGGCCAAGCTGCCCGCCGGCGGGTTGCGCCCGCCGCCCGCGCCGTTTTCGCCCGCGCCGTCAACGCCCGCGCCGTGATCCAGCCCGCCGGCATCGCCTACGCCCCCGCTTTGGCCGAAATCCACGCCGCCGCCTTCCCCCCCGGCGCGCGCTGGGGGGCGGATGCGATGCGGCTGCAACTGGAACTGCCCGGGGTGTTCGCCCTGGTCGACCCGCGCGGCGGCATGGTGCTGGCCCGGGTGGCCGCCGACGATGCCGAAATCCTCACCCTGGCGGTGCTGCCCGCGCAACGCCGCCAGGGCATCGCCCGCGCCCTGCTCACCGCCGCCGGTGAGCGTGCCGCTGCCGATGGGGCCACGGCGCTGTTCCTGGAAGTGGCGCTGCGCAACGAAGCCGCCCACGCGCTGTATGTCGCCTGCGGCTTCGCGCCGGTCGGCCGCCGCCGCCGCTATTACGCCGACGGCGACGACGCCCTGGTCATGCGCCGCCCGCTCAACGCGAATACATGAAAAGGAAGATCTTCTTTTTCTGAAGAAAAAGAAGCAAAAAGACTTTACCCGTTTGTGCCGGGTGCTTGGCGATGTCACAGGTTCAAATGGGGAAAAGTTTTTTGGTTCTTTTTTCCAAAAAAGAACAACCCCCCTATATCTTGGCCCGCAGATCCTCCACCACGCTGCCCACCGCGGCCACGTCCGCCTCGTGCCCTGCCTCGCGCTGCGTCTCGGCCAGTGCGCCGGCCAGCCATTCGCCCATCGCTGGCAGCGCCAGCAGGCGGGCGGCGTAGGCTGCGGCCGGGGCGCTGAGCGACAGGCCGTAGCTGTTCACCCGGAACGCCACCGGCGCGAAGAATGCATCCGCCGCGCTGAAACGGTCCCCCGCCAGGAACGGCCCACCGAACCGCGCCAGCCCCTCGCCCCACAAGGCGTCGATGCGCGCGATGTCCTGCGCCAGGGCCGGGCTGAGCTCATGCAGCCGCACCTTGATGCCGCAACTCATCGGGCAGGTGTTGCGCAGGGCCGAAAACCCGCCATGCATCTCCGCCGCCGCACAGCGCGCCCAGGCCCGCGCGGCCGCCTCGGCTGGCCACACGCCGGCATGGCGTTCGGCCAGGTATTCGACGATTGCCAGCGAGTCCCACACCACGGTCCCATCCCCGTCATGCAGGCACGGCACCTGGCCGCTGGGGGAGAACAAGCTGAACGCTTCCCGGTTCGATCCCGGGCCGAAGAAACGCTGTTCCTCGTCGAACGGAATGCCCAGCGCACGCATCAGCACCCATGGCCGCAGCGACCAGGACGAATAGTTCCGGTTGGCGATGTAGAGCGTGTACACCCGCTACTTCAGCGTTTCGAGATAGGCGATCAGGTCCGCGCGCTGGGTGGCGTTGCGGATGCCGGCGAAGGCCATCGTCGTGCGCGGGACCAAGGCGCGCGGGTTGGTCAGGTATTTGTCCAGCGTCTCGGCATCCCAGGTCAGGTTGGCCGCCTTGTTGGCCGCCGAGTAGCGGAACCCCTCCACCTCGCCGGATTTGCGCCCGAAAATGCCGAACATGCTGGGCCCCACGCGGTTCTTTCCCGGCTCCACGGTATGGCAGGCGCCGCACTGGCTGCGGAACACCTTGGCGCCAGCTTCGGCATCGGCGGCGGCGGCCGGGGCGGCCCAACCCGTGGCGAACGCACCTGCGGCGAACAGAACGGCGGCGGCAATCAGAACGTGGCGCATGAAGGCTCCCGGTATCGGATTTGTCGTGGAGATGAACATAGAGCCTCGGGCCGATTTCGCCACCAGGCCGCCCCCTCGCGCTGCGCACCCGCACCGCATGGCAGCATCGACCGCCGCCGGCGGAGCGGCTAGGAACAGCCACGGCAGCCCTGCCCGCGCCGCCACCCCACCGACCCACCCTCAAGACGCACCCGGGAGCACCCACATGCACTACGACAGCGAATTCAATGGCAAGCGCGTGGTGGTCACCGGCGCCGCCGGCATCTATGGCGGCTGGATCGCCGCGGCCTTCGCGCGCGAGGGCGCCGTGCTCTGCCTGTCAGACATGCGCGGCGACCTGCTGCCGGGCGTGGTGCAACGCCTCGGCCTCGATCCCGCGGCCACCCTGTTGCATGAAACCCAGCTCGAATCGGCCCCCTCGATCGCCAGCCTCGCCGACACGGTGGCCCAGGCCTGGGGCGCGCCCGACATCGTGGTGAACAACGCCGGCGTCTATCCGCGCACCGGCGTGCTCATCAACCTCGACCCCGCCGAATACGACCGCATCATGAACGTGAACGTGCGCGCGCCGTTCCTGGTGGTGCAGGCGATGGCCCGGTTGATGATCGCCCGCGGCGTGCACGGCAGCATCGTCAACATCGGCTCGGGTGCCGCCCGCCAGATGCCTACCGGCAGCGTCACCTACTGCATGTCCAAGACCGCGCTGGAGCGGCTGTCGAAGGGCCAGGCGCTCGAACTGGCGCCCGACCGCATCCGCGTGAACGTGGTGGAGCCCGGCTTCGCCCCCGGCAGCGACTTCTCCTACCTGCCGCCCGACTACGTGGACCGCATGACCGCGCGCATCCCGCTGGGCCGCAACAGCGAGCCGGGCGATGCCGCGGGCATGGTGATGTACCTATGCTCGAAGGCGGCCAGCTACATCACCGGCGCGGTGGTCAGTTGCGACGGCGGCAACTCCATCGGCACCTTCCAGCCCGCCACCAACACTTGAGTTCCAGCCGCGCGCCGTGGCTGGCCGGCGTGGCGGCGGTGTTCCTGGCGGGTGGCGCGCCCCCACCCCCATCTGGGCCCACCCTTCTCAGCCCGCTCGAACAGACCTGCATCTCCTCGCCGTTCGGCCCGCGCGGCGCGGCGATGCACCAGGGTGTGGACTTGGCCGCCCCGGCCGGCGCCTGGGTGCGCGCGGCGGCTGCCGGCACGGTGCTGGGCATCGGCCGGCGTGGCGCCGCGGGGCTGGTGGTGCAACTGCAACACCCCGATGGCAGCCGCACCCGCTACGCCCATCTCGGCAGCGTCGCCCCGCCCCTTGCGCAAGGCAAGCGGCAGGTCGCGGCCGGGGAACGGCTTGGCCGGGTCGGCCGAACCGGCACCGCACGCGGCACCCACTTGCATTTCGAGCTGTATCTGGGCGGCCGCGCGGTGGACGCGGCGCCGTTCCTCGCCTTGCCGCGCTGTGGCTGAACGGCGCCGCCCGGCCACGACATCGGCACCGGGCGGCTGGCGCATCGCAGCCATGCATGTTACGGAGTCGCATGAAGACCCGAATCGCCGTTGCCGCCTTCCTGGCAGCCTTCTCGCTTCCGGCCCGTGCCGACCTCCTCTGCGGCGGGCTGCTGATGCCCGCAGGGCAGTTGAAGCAGGTATCGCGGGGCATCGCCGCCCACCATGCCGGCCTCGACCTCGTCGCCCCGCACGGCTCCCCGCTGCGCGCCGCCGCGGCCGGCACCGTGGTCGCGGCCCGGCCCTGGTTCGGCTACGGCAAGCTGGTGGACATCGACCACGGCCACGGCGTGCTGACCCGCTACGCCCACATGGCCGGCTTCGCCCCCGGCATCCGCCCGGGCGTGGCGGTGGCGGCCGGGCAATTGCTCGGCCAGGTCGGCCGCACCGGCCACGCCACCACCGCGCATCTGCATTTCGAGGTGCGGATCGATGGCCGCCCGGTGGACCCCAAGCCGTACCTGTCGCTGGCTGCCTGCACCCCGGCGACGCCGCAGCTACGCTTCGCCATCGCCGGCATCGCGCCACCCCGCGCCGCCACTGCCGCGCAACTCGCCGAGGCCCCCCAGCCCGACCTGCGCCGGATCGAGGGGCGGCCCGGCGGCCTGCTGGACTGAACGCTTTGGACTGAACGCTACAGGCGCAGCCCCGCCACCTGCAGCACCAGCCCCGCCGCCGCACAGGCCAGCAGGGTGGTGATCACCCCCGCCCCCAGCCGGAACAGCGCCAACCCTGCCGCCACGGCCAGCAGCAGCGCCCAGCCGTCCACGCTCGCCAGCACCGGCACGTCCAGCCCGATCGGCCCCAGCCCCACCCGCATCTGGGCCGCGAACAGCGTATGCTGCGCGAACCACACCGCCAGGTTCATGATCACGCCCACCACCGCGGCCGTGATCGCGCCCAACGCCGCATTCAGCACCCGGTTGCCACGCAGCGCCTCGATGAACGGCGCGCCCAGGAAGATGAAGAAGAAACAGGGCGCGAACGTCACCCACGTGGTCAGCGCCGCCCCCAGCGTGCCGGCCCACACGGGTGACAGGCCACCCGCCCCGCCGACGGCAGCCCCGGCCGCATCGCGAAACGCCGCCATGAAGCCGACGAACTGCAGCACCATGATCAACGGCCCCGGCGTGGTCTCGGCCATGCCCAGCCCGTCCAGCATCTCGCCGGGCGCCAACCAGCCGAAGCCCTCCACCGCCTGCTGCGCCACATAGGCAAGCACCGCGTAGGCACCACCGAACGTCACCACCGCCACCTGCGAGAAGAACACGGCGATGCGCGCGAAGGTGCTCTCCCAGCCCAGCAGCGCGCCCACCAGCACCACCGGCACCAGCCACAGCGACAGCCACAGCGCGGAACTCAGCAGCGCCGACCGGGCGTTCAGCCGCGCATGCGCCGGCAACCCGTCGCCATAGGCCGTCTCGAAGCGTCCGGCCGGCAACCCCGCGCCGGCAGCACCCGCGCCGTGGCCCGGCAGCAGCGCCCGCACCCCGGCTGCAGCCCCCACCGCGCCGATAACCCCGGCCGCCAGCACCACCAGCGGAAACGGCACGCCCAGCAGGAACAGCGCCAGGAACGCCGCCACCGCCAGCCCCACCATCACCCGGTTGCGCAACGCTCGCCTGCCCAGGCGGATCACCGCCTGCACCACCACCGCCAGCACCGCCGCCTTCAGCCCGAAGAACAGCGCCGCCACCGGCCCCACCTGGCCATACAGCGCATAGACGATGCTCAGCGCCAGGATCGAGACCGCCCCCGGCAGCACGAACAGCACGCCGGCCATCACCCCGCCCCAGGTGCGGTGCATCAGCCAGCCGAGATAGGTGGCAAGCTGCTGCGCCTCCGGCCCCGGCAACAAGGTGCAGTAGCCCAGCGCGTGCAGGAACCGCGCCTCGCCGACCCAGCGTTTCTCCTCGACGATGATACGGTGCATCATCGCGATCTGCCCGGCCGGCCCGCCGAAGCTCAGGGCAGCCACGCGCAGCCATACCCGGAAGGCCGAGGCGAAGCTCACCCCGTGGTCGCCGGGGCCGGCGGGTCGGTCGGTCATGCGGGCCTCGTCGTGTCGCGGGCGAGTCTATCGGCTGCCAGTTCCAGCCCGCCCCCGGTTTGGCGCCTCAGCTCGCGGTCAGCAGCGGCCTTGGCGCCGGCGCGGACCAGCCGATCTTGGCTGCGGTATGGCATGCCGGGCATACCGGATGCCACACCCGATGCGTGGTGCCGCACTGGGCGCAGCGCCAGGCCGGGTCGGGCGGGGCGGTGGCGGCCTCGCGCAGCGCCGGCATCGGGTCCTTGCCCTCGGCGGTGGCGAGGTCGGCCATCAGCACGTACATCCGCCGCGTCGGCACCGCCAGCGCGCGCGCCCGTTCGGCATGGAAGCGCGCCTCGCGCAGTTCGCCGGCATCCAGCGACAGCCGCGCCAGCAGGTATTGCGTCTCGATGTGTTCGGCATGGGCGTTGGACAGCTTGGTGGCCTCGTGCAGCCGCGCCTTCGGGTCCGCGACATCGGCGAGCAGGAAGGCGGCGAGGTCGGGGTGCGGCGCGGCGCGCCAGGCCTCCACCACCACCTCCTCGGCCTTGGCGTCGCGGCCCTCGCGGCGCAGCGCGGCAGCATGGGCGAGCACGGCGGGCGGGAAGTTCGGGTTGGCCTTGTAGGCGAGGCGGGCGAAGCGGGCGGCCCCGTCGGGGTCGGCGCTGGCCGTGGCCGCCGCGGTCGCCACCACTTCCTCGGGCAGGCCGGGGCCGCTCAGCACCATTGCCCGGTTCCAGTTGCCGGTCTCCTCGGCCAGTCGCAGCCGGGCCTCGCGCAGCCAGTTGCCGCCGGGCTGCAGCGCCTCGGCGCGCCGGGCCAGCGCGTCGGCCTCCTTCCAGTCCTCGCGCTCCACCGCCTGACGGAACAGGCCGCGCAGGCCCAGGAAGGCGCCGTCGTCATGCGCCAGCAGGGCCTCGTAGTGCAGTTTCGCCTGCTCCTGGTTGCCTGCCAGGCGGGCGGCCTCGGCGGCCAGCAGCAGGGTCTGCGGCGTGTCGCCCAGATTGTCGCGCGCGCGCTGGGCCTCGCGCCGGGCCTTCGCCGCATCGCCGGCAGCCAGCGCGACCAGGGCCCGGCCGACGGCCGTATCGCCGGTGCGCCGCTGCCGGCCGCGGCGCCAGAAGCGCAGGGCGCTGGGCACGCCGAACAGCGCCAGCAGCAGGCGCAGCAGCAGCATCAGCAGCAGCACCGCCACGATCACCACCACCACGGCGATCGGCGTGATCGTCTCCACGGTGAAGCCGAAGGCGTTGGCCGACACGGTGCCGGGCAGGAACGCCACCCACCAGGCGAGCGCCACGGCAAGCGTGGCGGCCACCAGGATCCATATGACGCGGCGCATTACCGGGCCAACATCGTCGAAAGGGCCTCGCGGGCGGCGAGCAGGCTGGCGGCCTGCTCGCGCCAGTCGGCCATCGCCGCGGCCGCCGGCGGATCCAGCGCCTGCAACTCGGCCACCGCCCCGGCCAGGTCGCCGGCATCCAGCTTCTCCTCGGCGGCGCGTAGCACCACGGCGGCGGGTGCTCCCAGCAGCACGCGGCCGCCCTCGCGCACCGTCACCAAGCTGCGCACCCGCTGCCACACCCGGTCGGCCATGCCCTGCACGTCGCCTTCCGGCCGGCTGGCGGCCAAAGCGCGCTCGGCGGCGTCGGGGAAGGACAGGCGCAGCGCCGCCTCGGTTGGCGGTGCCGCGGCGGCGAAGCGGGAAAGGGCGCCGGGCGCATCGGGGATCTCGCCGATCGGCACGCCACGGTCCAGCGCCAGGGCGGCACGCTGCAGCCGCGCCAAGCTGGCGGCGCGCGCGGTGGCGGCCTGCTCGGCCTGGGCCACGCGCTGGTCCAGCTCGGCGATGCGCTTGCTCAGCGCCGGGTCGGGGCCCGCCGGCGCGGCCGGTTCCGGCGCGGGGCGCTGTTCCAGGGCGGCGAGGCGCTGCTCCAGCGGGCGCAGGTCCACCGCCGGCGCGGCGGGAGCGGGGGACGGGGTGGGGCGCTGCTCCAGTTGGGCCAGGCGCTGCTGCAGCGTGCGCACCTGGTCGCCCAGCAGGGTGACGGCCGCCCGGTCGGCGCTGCGCGCCAATATCTCCTGCTGCTGCACCCACAGCCACACCACGCCACCCGCCAGCAGCACGACGGCCAACGCCGTCAGCACCGCAAGGGCGCTGCGCGAAGGCCGTGCCGCCGTGGACGGGCGTGCGTCCTGCGGCGCGCGCGATCCGCCCGGCGACTGGCCCGGCGATTGGCCCGCGGGCGGGGGCGGATTGCCGCGCGGACCCGAGGGCCGCGCCGCCCCACCTTGCGACACCCCGCTCTGGGGAGAAGCCGCGCCCGCACCGGGCACCGAGCCCGGCGGCTTTGCCGGGTCGCGTGGCTTGGCGTCGCCCGGCTTCGACTCCGCAGGCCTGGCGCCCGGCGGCGTGTTGTCCGCGGCCTTGCCTTCGGGCATCCCGGCCTTCTCGCCCGGCGGGTCGGAAGGTGGGCGGCCCGCCGGCCGGGGCGGCGGTTGGGTTGGCGTCGCAGGGTCACTCATTGTGTTTCGTCCGCGAGGAGGGTCAGCAACGCTTCCTGGGTCGGCCGTGCGGCGACACGGATGCGACGCCAGGGCAGGGAGCAGAGCGGCGCAGCGACCGCGGGTGAAATAACCATGGCATCCACCGCCTTTAGGCACTCTCCCGGCAAGGCGGCGAGAAACAGCTTCGTGAAGCCACGCGCGGTGGCCGCTGAAAAGAACAAAGCCGCGCGCACCGCTTCCTGTTCCAGGGCCGCGCGGGCGATGGGGGGGAGCGTTGTTTGCGGCGACGCAGCATAAACCGCCCGGCGCAGCACGGTAAACCCTTTCGCCCGCAGCATGCGCGCCAGCACCAGCCCTTCGCCCCGCGCCGTGGGCAGCAACAGGGTGCCCGCACCGGGGGTGCAGCGCGCCGTGACCAACGCCGCCAGCGCCACCGCATCGCCGGAAGCGCTGGCCACCTGGCGAAACCCAGCCATGCGCGCGCGTTCGGCCGTGGCGTCGCCGACCGCCAGCAGCTTGGTGTCGTGCCAGGCCCCATCCAGCGCGTCCAGGGCATTCGCGCTGGTCACCAGCACCGCCTGCACGACCCCTGGCGGCGGCAGCCGGGCGGGCAGGGCGGTGATGGCCAGCATCGGCGCGATGATCGGCACCAGCCCCAGCCGGGCCACCGCGTGCGCCGTCCGCGCCGCCGCCTCGGCCGGCCGGGTGATCAGGATGAAGCTGCGTCGCGTCTCAGGCAAAGCTGGGTCGCGTTTCAGGCAAAGATGTCGCGCGGCGAGTCGGCGCGCAGGCTGGCGCCAAGCTCGGCCCCCAGCCGCGCGGCCGCCTTGCGGTCGCCGACGATGCTGCGGCGCAGCAGGAAACTGCCATCCACCCGCGCCACCAGCCCGGTCAGGTGCATCTGCCCGTCGGCCAGCAACTGGGCATGCCCGCCGATCGGCGTGCGGCAGGAGCCGTCAAGGGCCGCCAGCAGCGCCCGCTCGGCCCGCGACACGGCCCGCGCGTCGACGTCCTCGATGCCACCGAGCATCGCTGCCAGTTCCACGTCGTCCTCGCGCACGGTGATGCCGACGATGCCCTGGCAGGCCGCCGGCAGCATCACCTCCGGCTCCAGCACTGCGCCGGCCTCGTGCTCCAGCCCGAGCCGCTTCAGCCCGGCCAGCGCCAGCAGCGTGGCGCCGAAGTCGCCGCGCCGCACCCGCTCCACCCGGCCGGCCACGTTGCCGCGGATGGTTTCGAAGCGCAGGTCCGGGCGCTGGTGCATCAACTGCGCCTGGCGCCGCAACGACGAGGTGCCGACCAGCGCGCCTTTCGGCAGGCAGTCGAGCGGTGCCCCGCCCGGGGGGGGAGGAGACGGCAGGATCAGCGCGTCGCGGGCATCCTCGCGCACCAGCGTGCAAGCCAGCACGATGCCGGCGGGCAGGTCGGTCTCCAAATCCTTCAGCGAGTGCACCGCGAAATCCACCCGCCGGTCGAGCAGCGCCTCGTGGATCTCCTTGGCGAACAGCCCCTTGCCGCCGAGATCGGCCAGCCTTGTGCCGGCGGCCTGGGTGGCGTCGCCGGTGGTGCGGATGGCGTGCTCCTCGAACACATCCATGTCGCGCAACACCGGGCAGAAGCGCGACAGCCGCGACAGGAAGAAGCGCGTCTGCCACAGCGCCAGCGGCGAGCCGCGCGTGCCCACGCGCAGCGGCAGCGGCCGGCGATGCGCGGGCGGGCGGGAGGGTGGCGCGCTGGAGGGGTGGGCGGATGCCATCCGGGTGTCCTATTACCACCCGGCGGGAAAGTGAAGGTGCCCGGCGCGAAAGTGAAGGTGAAGGATGCGAACCGAGCGCATGGCTGCGCCTGTCCTGGGGCTGGAGACATCGTGCGACGAGACCGCCGCGGCGGTGCTGGCGCCGGACGGCACGGTGCTGGCCGAGGCGGTGCTGAGCCAGCCCGGCCACGCGGCCTATGGCGGCGTGGTGCCGGAGATCGCCGCGCGCGCCCATCTCGCCCACCTGCCCGCCATGGTTTCCGATGTGCTCGCCCGCGCCGGCATCGCACCCGCCGGGCTGGGCGCGGTGGCGGCGAGCAGCGGCCCCGGGCTGATCGGCGGGCTGATCGTCGGCAGCGGCTTCGCCAAGGGCATGGCGCTGGCGCAACGCCTGCCGTTCGTCGCGGTGAACCACCTGGAGGCGCACGCGCTGACCCCGCGCCTGCCCGGTTTGGTCAAGGATGGCCTGGAATTTCCCTACCTGCTGCTGCTGGTCTCCGGCGGGCATTGCCAGTGCATCGCCGTCGAGGGCGTCGGCCGCTACCGCCGGCTGGGCGGCACCATCGACGATGCCGTGGGCGAAGCCTTTGACAAGGTTGGAAAACTGCTCGGCCTCGGCTGGCCGGGCGGGCCGGCGCTGGAACGCCTGGCACTGGGCGGCGACCCCGCCCGCTTCGCCCTGCCGCGGCCGCTGCTCGGGCGGGCGGGGTGCGACTTCTCGTTCTCCGGGCTGAAGACGGCGGTGGCCCACGTGGTCGCGCAATACCCCGCCGGCGCGCTGCCCGCACAGGACGCCGCGGACATCGCCGCCAGCTTCCAGCGCGCGGTGGCCGACACCCTGGCCGACCGCGCCGCGCATGCCATGGCGATGTTCGCCGCGCTGCACCGGCCTTCGTCCTTAGTGGTCGCCGGCGGGGTGGCGGCCAATGCGACACTGCGCGCGGCGCTGGAACGCACCGCCGGCAAATCCGGCTTCGGCTTCATCGCCCCGCCGCTGCGCCTGTGCACCGACAACGCGGTGATGGTGGCCTGGGCGGCGATCGAGCGGCTGCGCCTGGGCTGGGCCGACGGTCTTGACCACGCCCCGCGCCCGCGCTGGTCGCTCGACTCGGCCGACATGCGGCCAGCACCGTGACGAGGGCTGCATGAACTACCGCCACGCCTTCCACGCCGGCAACCACGGCGACTGCCTGAAGCACGCAATGCTGGTCTGGTTGCTGGGGGCGATGCAGCGCAAGCCCGGCGGCGTGTTCGTGCTCGACAGCCATGCCGGCACCGGGCGCTACGAACTGGAGCACGGCCCGGCATCGCGCACCGGCGAATGGCGCGCCGGCATCGCCCGCCTGCTCGACGACCCACCCGAACCGCTGGCCGCCTATGTGGCGCTGGTGCAGCACCTCGGCCTGTATCCCGGCTCGCCCTGGCTGATCCGCGCCGTGCTGCGCCCGCAGGACCGGCTGGCCTGCTGCGAGCTGCACCCCGACGACCACGCCGCGCTGCGCCGCCTGTTCGCCGCCGACCCGCAGGTGGCCGTGCACCGCCGCGACGCGTGGGAGGCGCTGGGCGCGCTGCTGCCGCCGAAATCGGGCGAGAAGCGGGCGCTGGTGCTGGTCGATCCCCCCTACGAGGAAGCCGACGAGTTCACCCGCCTCGCCGAGGGCCTGGCGACCGCCAACCGCCGCATGAAGGGCGCGGTGCTGGCGGCTTGGTATCCGATCAAGCACCGCGCCCCGGTGCGCGCCTTCCATGCCGCCCTGCGAGACAGCGGTATCCGCGACATCGTCGCCGCCGAACTGTGGCTGCGCGCGCCGCTGGACGCCGCCCGGCTGAACGGCAGCGGCCTGGTGCTGGTCAACCCGCCCTTCGGCTTCGCCGACGCCGTCGCCCCGATCCTGGCGGCCCTGCTAGGTCGCCTGGGCGCTGGCGAGGAGGGTGCTGGCGAGGACGGTGCGGGCGAGGACGGTGCGGGCACCGACGTGCTACGCATCGCCGATGAATAGCGCGCGCCCGATGCGGGTTCAGGTGATCGGCGCCGGCGCCTGGGGCACGGCGCTGGCCGTGCAGGCGCTGAAGGCGGGTGCGACCGTGCGGCTATGGGCGCGCGACCCGGCCAAGGCCGCCGCCATGGCGCGCACCCGGGCCAACCCGCGCCTGCCCGCCGTGGCGCTGCCCAAGGCCCTGGAGGTCTCGCCGGAGGCCGCGGCGGCGGATGTGGTGCTGCTGGCGATGCCGATGCAGGCGCTGCGCGGCCTCGCCCCCGGCCTGCCGGACGGGCTGCTGGTGGCTTGCTGCAAGGGCGTGGAGGCGGGCACGCACCGCCTGGCGCTGGAGGTACTGGGCGAGGTGCATCCGGGCCGCCCCGCCGCGGTGCTCACCGGCCCCACCTTCGCCCACGAGGTCGCCGTCGGCCTGCCCGCCGCCGCGGTGGTGGCGGCGCACGACGCGGCGCTGCGCGCGACGGTGATCGTCGCCCTCGCCACGGCGGATTTCCGGCTCTACGGCAACGACGATCCGCTGGGCGCGCAGGTCGGGGGTGCTGCCAAGAATGTCATCGCCATCGCCGCCGGGGCGGTGATCGGCGCCGGGCTGGGCGAGAACGCCCGCGCCGCCCTGGTCACCCGCGGGCTTGCCGAACTGGCGCGGCTGAGCGTGGCGCTGGGCGGGCGGGCCGATACCGTGGCCGGGCTGTCGGGCCTGGGCGACCTGCTGCTGACCTGCACCGGCCCCGCCAGCCGCAATTTCTCCTTCGGCCTCGCGCTCGGTCAGGGCCAGGCGATGGCCGACATCCTGGCGGCGCGCAGTGCGGTCACCGAGGGCGTGGCCACCGCCCCGGCGCTGGTGGCACGGGCGCGCGCCGCCGGTGTGGAACTGCCGATCGCCGAGGCGGTGGCTGGCGTCGTGCAGGGCCGGCTGTCGGTGCCCGAGGCGATGCACCGGCTGCTCGCCCGCCCGCTGCGCGACGAGTGAGCGCGCGGATGGCGCCCCTTCGCGGCTTCGGCTAA
>Ga0105055_10005002_pt1 | contig 18962 bp, 18 predicted proteins | sample BON03_FD_78090 | JGI IMG/M metagenome (GOLD analysis project Ga0105055, IMG submission 78090) | Freshwater microbial communities from Lake Bonney liftoff mats and glacier meltwater in Antarctica - BON-03 | ecosystem: Environmental > Aquatic > Freshwater > Ice > Glacier meltwater | place: Lake...
ATATTTTAAAAAAATTTATTTTTTTTGTTGTTTTAAAAAAACAAATAAAAATAATTTTAAAAAATGATTTTTTGTTTTTGTTTAAAAAAAAAAAAAAAAAAAAATATATATATATATCGAGTGAAAAATCCGTTAGCATCACGATCCTTCAATGAACTCCACTGCTGGATTAATATCCAGCACAGAAACGCAGCGACATACATACTGGTTTTGCTCCGCTATCATTCTTTGGCTTGATGTATTTGCATTTGCTTTTCTGGCGCGAGAATATTGTAAACCGAAAAGCCCATTAAGGCAGCCCTTCTTCAAACCATTTCAACTGGAAATTCTGGGTGATGCTATTTATGTTATTCTTGTGTATCTTCCATATCACACTTATAACGCTGTGAACGCCCTTTTCAGTGAACATCCTGAACCGATAGGAGAAGAGTCATGCCTTGGCATCTGGGGGTTTCTCACTCTATTCTCCCTTATCTCATCCTTGACGTCTAAAACATGGATATGGTTCGAGACACTGAATTCATTCCGGTCGCTTGGTAAACTTTCTAGTGATTCAAATTCAAACCAGACGAGAAATTTTATATGTGTGTGCCTATTTTTCACCTCTGTTTGGTTTGCCATAGGAACTACAACGGAGGAGATCGGAGTAGCTGGAGGATTTTATTGTAGTGTTCGAACATTTCGAGGGTTCACAGGTGTTTTTTTCTTTCTTTACGTGGCAGTGAATGCATCTTTTCAAATGTACTTTATGAGAAAAGCATACATGACAATTAAATCGGTTCTTGAAACAACTCAAGGATCATTCAACTCAATGAGTGATGTATCGATTCGAAATGCTGCTCTGAAAAATATTTCCATGCTTTCATTAAGAATGACAGTTGGATTTTACGTTGTTTGGGGACCGATAACGCTTTGGACGATCTTTAACGTCATGAAACTTGATTTTTCAGCAGTCATGTTTATGATAGCGAGTTGGCTGGTCAAGATTCAGCCACTAGTTGATATCTATTTAGTTTTCAAAGCCCCGCCATTTCAAAAACGTAAAAAGGTTTTTGCTTCTTCTGTCGTGGGAACACCTGATAAAACAATAGAAACAAATGAGGGCAGCTGAATCAGATGGAACCTTTAAATAAAAATATAGAATAATTTGTTTAATATAAGTAGTCATTGGATACAAGTGCTTTACGCCTTCCTCAGAAAGTTGATTTGAAATAGCTTATTTTAAAATGGGGGTATTATAACGATTTTGTATTGAGATTCGTCCTAACAAATTAAATACTTAATCATATCCTGAGATATGAATCAATTGTCTGTAGAACCTCTATATGTATTATTATTCGATCTCAGATAACATTTTGCTTTTTATTAAATTTTCTGGGAGTCAATTAAATGCAGATTTTCTCATGAGGAATGAAGGATTCAATGTGTTTTAAATCTCCGGTGTTTCTAGGACGGAAGTAAGAAAGTTGAAAACATTTGAATTCACGATTCAAATATCCTACCGGGATGTAAACTAACAACGAGGCTGACCCAGTGTTCAGTGAAGTATACATCGACACTAAAACAAAGGTTCAGTCGGGCCGCCGAATAGTTTCAGGACTCAAGCGTGTATTTGGGATAAATTGCCTTAGCAAATCGTCGTTCGAACGCTCTAATAGTATTCACATGATCATTAAATTTGAACTTTTGGGGCAACGAGCTAAGAATGATAAACCGTTCTTCTCTCCAATCGACGCAGTGCACTATACTTTATAACGCCACTTGCGTTCCTGGTTTTGGAGGAAAAGATTTAATTTGAAACATAATCGAATCTTATTGGATCCAGGTAATATCATGGTCTACTTAGATGTCCGTTATTCATTTAAAACCATTTACTCACTGCATTTAGAAATAACTATGACGGCTACGGGAAATATTTCCGGTACCGAATATCAGCATCATATATATTGGTTCGTAGGTTCGTCTATTCTATGGCTCGACTTTGGTGCTCTATGTTTTCTTGGTCTTGAATACCAAAAGCCAAATTCGCCATTAAGACAACCATTTTTCAAACCATTCAAATTAGAAATTTTAGGAGATGTGGTATACGCACTGTTAATCAATCTGCCTTTTCATATGACGAATACGTTGAGCCTTATACGAAATGACGTCCCTCGTGTTTTGACCGATGAAATGTGTTCTGGATTTTGGGGTGCCATGACCCCATTGTCCATCAGTGCTACACTTTTGTCAAAAACTTACATCTGGTATTATACAATGAATTCTTTTAGAGCCATTGGTTTCAACCTCGTTAGTAAAACGCATGGCGTGATATGGTTCATTGTTCTTAGCACTCTCTTCAGTATGCTCTGGTATCTCGTTGCTCTCACTTCTGGTGAGATTGGGTCTACTGGGGGTTTTTACTGTGGTGTTCGATCTTTTCGAGGTTATACTGGTGGGCTATTTTTCGTTTTTGTATTTGCTAATGCATTCCTTCAAGTCTACTTCATGCAAGCTGCGTATTTTTTTATCAAGAATATATTTGCTTCTAACACCGGATCATCTGCAATCCACGGAAACACGATGTTCATTCAAAACGCAGCGCTCAAAAATATTTCCATACTAGCTTTGCAAATGACGGTTAGCTTCTATATTATTTGGGGACCTATCACCATTTGGATGGTATTCGATGTGCTTCAGATTGATTTTCCAACAGAGATGTTTATGGTTGCCAGTCTTCTAGTTAAATTCCAGCCTCTCATTGATACCTTTATGATATTTAAATCACCACCATTTCAAAGTCGAAAGAAAGTGAGCCCAAAGACGGAATTAGTTATAGACAAAAAAATAGTTTCATAGATAGCATTCCAATACCATCCCGGCAGAAATGATGATTTCCGTAGAAACGATGAAGCAAGAAACAAGCAAAATGCTAGAAATGCTGAACTGATAGCGAACTTGATGCAAGTACACACTCTTTTGATTCCAAATGACATCTTTGGCCAAGTCAGCGTACATTTCCATGATGCACAGAAAGGTGATCCGAATGCCCATATAGCTCGTGAGTTGATTGACGTTCCATAATATCAATGCTGCGCTAATAGCTGCGGCTTTTTCCCCGAAGCCTTCATGAGCCAATTTACTGGCTAGAAACTTGGGACACACAGTTATTCCTATGGTAATTTTCTGAGAAGTTACGACTTTAAACACGTGAGAGTGGATCACAGTGCCGAGAATCTCCGTTGCGAATGACATCGATACCACCAGAAAGAAATGGATGTGATTGGGCATCAGGAACAAAACAACAAAACCAGGGGTTGAAAGAGCAAATTGCATTGCTACGCTAGTAACACCCACCGCCTCTTTGATCTTTGCTTCATCGGTCTCGCAATATTTCCTAGTGGTGCTTTCAGTGATGAACATCAAAATTCTGCGTAGTAGTATTTGCATCAGAGGAAAGCCTACTCCAGTTATTGCAATACTCGCAAATGGATCCTCCAGACGCGTGGATAGAACCAAATAAGCCTGCATCGAGAAAGGGAATAGTAATAGCACCATTGAAACTAAGAATATTTGAAAAGACCCTTTCCAAGTCAATGATCTACTGAGCAGTTCGGGTATAAACAAGCCTGCCCAAAAAACCAAAAATGTGATTGCTAGATCTGAAATGCCACTGTATGGCATTGTAATCAACAAAATACCCCACAAAATACTACCAATAATAAAAGCCAATGTCGCCCAGAGGCGTTTGGGCAATTTATATTTATGTTTGAACAGAAAAATCCCCCAAAGTGAAAATAGAAAGGTCAGCAGCATCGCGGCGGTAAATTCAAAAGCCTTTCCAGAGTTTATGTGTTCTTTTGTCGCAATATCACACAATGGCTCCCCGTTCGATATCCAAAAACCAATAAGAAAGCCGAGCTTCTGAACTGCGAAACCAAATGGACAAACTACGCCTGAAACAAAGGTGGCTACGCATAAATGCCACAAATGCCTTACTAGTTGTTTCCTTACGATTAGTTCTTCGGTTTCTGCAAAGTCGGGGACAAGGAACGATTTACTGGTAACCTTGGCTTTGAAGCTGGGTGAGAGCCAGCCAAGGTCCCCCACTCCGTCCTGGGGCACCACAACACCTTGTTGTTTCCTCACCAGTGATAACAGACGAGCTGTCACTATAATCAAGTGCCAATTGGACTTGGCTACTTTAGAGCCGTCCTCCATATTTGATGATCGATGAGAAAATATTCAAGTCAAGTTTACTCACACAGTAAATGGTAACTGGATAGGAGTACATTCAACGGATCTTTGACGCCTTCATTCCGACCTTTTCTTAAATTTATATTGCAACAAAAAAGGGTATTTGGAAACGATTCATGAGCTACATCAACAATGGTTCACACTTAAATTTCTCCTGCCATTCATCTGGGCACCGAATTTGAACACTGGAATTAAGGAACTGCTTTTGAATGAACCTGGCTGGATTTTTCTCTTTTCGATCGAAATGATTTATTGCGGTCCATTCCATTACCACCTGATAGGCGTTCTTCGTTCGAATGTGCATTTCTAGAGGCTAGTCTTTCTCGATCACCATATTGACTTCATGTAGACCCTCTTTTTCAAGAACCCACAGCCATTTCCTACAAAATTGGAACGCACCTCAGCATGTTTCCATTGGATCTCTTTCGCAAAGACGACTTGGACATTCCCCTTCCTTCTGTCACATTGACATTACCAATACGCAACTATCAAAGTATTCGAAGAATCATTTCATATTCAGTCGGATACGACGGTCAATAAGAGCATCTGAATACTACTGAGCAAGACCCTACACTGTACCACACATATCAATAAAAAAGATCCACAGCTTCGATACTGATGTTTCTTCGGTTTCGAGCTCAAATTTCTAGTCAGGAATGCTTAGCAAAAAGATGTGATGTGGGAGGTAGAAAGTGCTTCTGCCCAACCGCACGATTTCTGACTGGTATCAGAGGCATTTAGGAGCCAAGAAATGTTGAGATTGTACTCTTTTTGTTTTTTGCAATGATGTGTTCGTATCGTCAGCTTTGTTAGGTTACTATTGTTGCTAACATTAATTGACGTCAGTATCATCCATTTTGATGTTGCGAACACATCCAAAAAGGTGTCGCGGGGAGCTACCCGCAAATAGTTGTGGTTAGGACCAGAATTAAGTGTCGGCACCAAAACATGCATAAAAGCGAAGTTAGCGGCTGGCATTGTGGTAAGATCATCGAAGGTGGAAGTTTATGCCTGCAAGATTTGGTTGACTGATTCGAAGTGGTTCAAGGGTAGTGGTGTGCCACCACAGGGTGATTGATGGATGGAGGTGTTGTTTATGGGGCTTTGCAACAACAGCAACGAGTCAACTCGACAACAGCATGACGGGATGAAGATAGCGAAATGAAATGCACGCCTAGTATTTAAAGCATGCTAATCTGTATCTTGCAGTCATTCCGAGTCTATGGAAATCAAGTGGGAAAGAATCAAAACGACTTCAACTCTGACCAAAAATTGCCAGATTGTTACTATCAATGTTAGTGACATCTTAGAAACGATAGTGACATCCACACAACTTTTGTTGCTAGAACATCACTAGTTTTTTTACTGATCCGGTGTCCAAACAAAAATTGAATAATGCGAAGTAAAAGGCTACTTTACCAAAGGCATTTGCTCAGAAAACTGATTAGTATTTGTCGGTGACAACGATATCTGGTTATTAATATGAATCGGGCACCTTGGATCGTATCCACGTTAAACTTCCCTTGCCTTAATCATTTAGAAATCTTCCTTCTTCTCAGATACATATGAAATTAATTTTTAAGTTGTTAAACTGCGGAAATGGAACTAGCTTGCTTACTTTTTGGCATCAGACAGGCAAGGAGCTAAAACAAATTTCATATGCTAAGGCAATTGTACGAGGAGATTCAAATTCCACGTGTTTTTCTTGTGCCATTAATAAAATAGTCTGAGCACCAAATTAGAAAATTAATTTCATGGAACTGTTATTGGATTCCCATGGTTTTACCTTTTCAATCGAAAATGATTTATTGAGGTTATTCGAGTTTATGCAAAATTTCCATCACATTACGAGGAGGTTCAAATGCTACAGGCTTCTTGTGAAAGCAAGTCACTCTTCGAACAAACTCATCGTTAAGGTAAATGTCATACAGGAAACGATTATTCCAAACGAGTCTTGCCATCTCAATGACGCCTGGTTTGACAGGTACCAGGCTTACAGCGGTTTGACCAATGATCCCCATGGAAACTGCACTGCTTAGTATGTATTCCAAAGCCTCTTGGAAACTTCCAGGGTAGAACAGTCTACCTGCGAGGTTCTCTTCTTTTGCATCCTTCATTAGTTTTGTATCTACGAAAGCTTCATCAAACGGAAGGGAGTGGTGCAATCGTAGGATGGCTTGTGTTGGAGTGACACAGGCTATCCACGATACATCACCAGTGCTGACAATATTGGCTACCATTTTCGCGACAAAAACAGCAAATGTTGGACCGAAAACGTACAAGCCTCCAGAATATCGACCCGGACTTGTGTAGTACAAGAACTCCAAGATGGTACAAAAGCCGCAAACGGCAACGATGAGCAAATTCTTTTGGTGATCGTTCATTTTCTTCTTATTTCTTTGTTGCTTTCAAAGCCACACGCTTAAATTCCCAGATGAGGAACGGAACCATGATGATGAGGAAATAGTTCAATTTCGAATAAAACGGTGGGGACCGCTCCGCCCATGAGGAAAGTTTCGAAAATGCTTCCTTTTATCCGTCGGACTTTCAAATCTTCAATCAGTTCGATGGAACAAGTGACAAATAAAAAGAGGAAGGCCGAAATGCCACTGGGTGAAGCATGGTACTCTGAAGATACACCCAAGTGCCAGAGTTTGTATCTTTCAGTTATAGACGAATTCAAAGATTCGCCTTCCTTCGATGATACCCAACGAATTACTCGTATATCGGATATTGCCTTCACTAGGTTCATCAAAGAAACCAAAGTTGATATAGAGGCGATAGCGGATGAGAATATAAAGAGAGTGGTCCTAGGGTTTTGTTCAAAAGCAGCGGAATATATGTCATTCTACCATTCGTTTTCCATCGCGATTGCCGAGGAGACAAACACGGGCAACAAGACATGCAAAAATAAAATCTAAACATAAGTTAAATCATACATGAGCTTTTAGAAGCGTCGAGCAAATATCAGAGCGAGGCGGCGATTCAAAAGTAAGCCATTTGAACGATATCAGACCTAGTAGAAGGGCTTGTTCTAGCGTTTTGTACCATGTTTGTACTCGAATTTAGTCTTCTTTTGAACTCTGTAATACTGACCGTTGCGACCTAACAAATATATCACCGTATTTGAAGAACGTCAATGTTGCCATTTTATGGAGGTATATCTGAATGTAGAGGGACCTAGGTTGAGACCGCAAGTCAAATTACAATATATACGATCAGCTATAGCAGTAGAAAATTTATTTCCCAAGGGATTGCAAAATGAATTAAAAACTTGTACCAAAGTTTCAAAATAGTGGAACTGGTATTTTAAATTTTGGTTTTTTTTTAAGAGACCATTTTTTTCGTTGGATAGGTAGATAGAGTACTATGGGAAGACGTCGGCGATCGCAGAAGAAAGTGAACTCAAAGAAGAAAGCCACAGTTTCAAAGGTTTTCAAATGCCCCTTTTGTTCTATGGAAAATGCAGTCGCTTGCAAAATGTAAGTTCAACTTCCGGAGGTGTTTCAAACTGACCGATAGACAGAGACCTTGCTAAAGCTAGGGGGACGCTGAACTGTAGGGTATGTCAAGCAAAATATGAATCTCGGAATATCAATTGTAAGTTCCTATTATTTCAAGAACGAACGTGATGATGAACCCGTGTTTAGATTTGACTGAACCTATTGATGTATTTTGCGAATGGGTTGATGAATTGGATGAATTAAATGCGCGTGAAGGCGGCCACCAGCAGGAACACGAAACTGTGCAAGTCCATCAAGAAGTTTCAGATGAAGACGAGGATGATGAAGACTAAAAAAGCATGTATTTTTTTTATTTTTTGGAATTCTATTTTCGATACACTGAGTCAAGAGTAGGTAGATGACTCTGTCAGCAAATAGGCTTCTCAAAGTGAGTAGAACTCTCAAGTGTAAGCCTATGGATGTATGTGTTTGTTGTATGTATGTTGTTGATCTGACTATCCACTAGATATTCAAAGCTGTAGTGGATGTCGAGAAATATCCTGAATTTCTACCTTATTGTTCGGGTGCCCGAATTCAAAAGCAAGCAGATAGAAGAATGATAGCAGAAGTTGATTTCAAACACAAATTGTTCAAAGAAACGAGTAAGTTCAAGTCAAACCTTCTGACTATATACTGATGTTTCAAGTATTGTATGATATAAAATGGTTGACGCCGCGCCATGTCCAGTCGGTGGCTACCAACACTATATATTGCAACCGCATCGAATACGTTTGGGATTTTATCGCAGAAGGGAATGACAGTTGCAAAACTGATTTGCGGCTTGATATTGATTTTCATTCAACACCTACCGCGTTGATGTTTGACATGTTTGCTGGCAGTGTACAGGATAACATTTTCCAGTCGTTTTCAGATCGAGTTTCGAAAAAAACAATATAATTAAAAACATCGCTAATGTAAAAACTAATATTTGTAGACTCACTTTACTCCCAGGCAGTTGTTTTGAACCATGGCATTGGCTTGACTCGCAAGCATGGGGTCATTGGCGCATTTGATTTGTTTTTGAGTGAATTCAAAAATATCTTGTAAGTCAGAATTAAGTTGCTGCGTGTCAGCTCCTGGTAACGGGAAATACAGATTGGTGACATTAATGCGTGGTCTACCATTCTCAAAATAAACTACTGGCAACTTGACAGACTTGCTAGCCTCATAGTCATCCTCAGAAATCACCAATTTAAAACCTTTCCTTCTGAATTTATCAACCAAAGAAAAAGAGCGAACAGGAATCTGGAGAACCACAATGTTGATGTTTTGTCTCGATGCCAATATATTTTTGACAAACGCGAAAATGTAATTTAGGAGTATGTTTGCGTAACCTTTCCTCCTTTGAGTGTACATAGCAGAAACAGAGCCCAGGGTACAAAATCTATCTATCACTACCCAGCTTTTCTGGTAACTTCCTTGTTCTATTCGAAGACGCCCATATGTTGCCAGGGCATCTCCGACGAAAACTAATCCATGAAACGAAGTGTCGTCACGGTCATCCTTTTCAACCAGGGCAGGAATACGCAACTCATCTGAAAATACCTTCTTGCGAAGTAACAAAGTATAATCATGAATCAACTGATAAGCAGTAGGCGTGTACCGGTGCCGGTCGTAAATCCTTCAAGCAATTAGAGTCAACCAACAGTTTCTTTTTCAACTTACTTAAAGTGCACTACACTTATTTCATTTTGGGGGAATTTCCTGTATAGCTGGAGTATATCAGCAAACTTTAATAAAACGGTAATTCGGTTTTGGAGTGTTTCTCGACTATCTGGTTGGACGTGTTCTAGGTGTCCATGAGCTTCTTGAAGAAATTGTCTCGCTCCGTCTCTGTCTCTGCCTTGAATGCATTTCTCAGCTTGTTTCAGTAGTGCTAATGACTGAGCTTCCATTGTTTAAATATGCAATAAACAACGCAGCGCTCTGGTATGAAAACGCAGATACACAACAACGACTCAATTTAGTACCAGTATTACTAAAATAGTACATATTTTTTAACACAACAAAATCCAATACCCAAGTAATTTAAAATACTAGTGGATAGAAATCATAAATTTTGGCACTTTAACCACGCGTTCGGATCATCCTACTCGCAATATCTCATCGGATATATTTTCATACAAAGTTAGTTTAGTTCAAGTACTTAACCTCAGGCCATTCTAGGACGTCCGGGGTATACGATGACCGATGTTGATTCGATACAAAGGTTTATTTTACAAGACTTCAAATTTGGCACAGTAGTGAGAAACGGTACCCAAAAAATGCGAATTCAGTTGTTTTCAACTATTCAAAAATTGAATAATTGAATGCAACAGAAGATTTTTGAATTGAAAACGAAAACTTTTTTCAAATAGTTAGAGTCAATCTAAACTCGGTCATACCGCGAAGGTTGCATTCATAACAATTCATCCTTTCATCGAATTATAAGCAAAAAGGGTACTTCATATGGCTTGTTAGCAAGAAAAGGATTTAAACTGTTGCAGAAATTAAGTTTCGTGAAACCATAGATCGAAATAGTGAAAGTCCTGTGAGGCATTTATCTGTAGCAATACCATTTGTTACATGAGTCAAAGATGGATGACCTGTTTCAAAGTTTAATCTAGAATTCATAATAAGTTCCGCAATATAGTTTTAAGGAGAAATAAACATACAAGTAAACAAACAAGTCACAAATTCTCCAGGAGTCAGGTTGAAACTTTGGAGAATGAATATGGTGGAAATCGTCGCATCGCCATTGTATTTCAGGTCTTATAAGGGCAGAAACAAATCAAGCCCAAGAAAACGGAGGTGTTATCGCCATTACGAAATACCCTCAGTTCACTATATCCCAATTTTCCTCCAATAAAACGCCAAGTAGTTCCCATGCGTAGAAAGACTTTTTAGAATTCAACTCTAGCGTCATGCAAAAGATGCAATATATGTGTGTATCAAGAATACTCGAGTTGCTTCAGTATTCACCTATCGAGTCCTCGATTATCTTAGACAATCTAGGTGCCTTCAGAGCAAGTGTAAGCGATCACAACTTTGACGCCATAAAAATACATTGCTACCCTGTCACAGCCAACTAGATTCATGAACCACTATGAGAGTCAATCGTAGATTCAAATAATTTTGCATTCTCGTTTTCTTGCTACTTCAAGGTATGGGACTATTTCTGAGACGGTAAGTACACCATACAAAATCGGATATATATTGTCTTGATTTCATATGACATGTGAATTGCTGATTCCGTTCTACTCTGGTCCTAAAGGGAATCCATTGGAAACTTCACATGCACCATGAGGATATTTCATTTTTAAACGGATACTTTGTATTTGTTGCTAATACAAAATAGGATACCCGTAGGATCGATGCATGCATTGGTGTTGCTTGGTTGTTTATTATGTGTCGAGTCTTCATGTGATGCATCATCTTACGGTGATTCATCTTACGGTGATAGCACCACTAAAGAATGTGGGATTTACGATGATAGCACCACTAAAGAATGTGGGTGTTCCGCTGGTACAAACCGGCAATCAGGCACTGCCGCGTACGACCCTGAGGGGACCTTACCCACCATCTTTGAAGCCTTGCAACGGGCGATTCAAACGGGCGATTTGAACCGTGATCTTGTTGTGCCAACTCCACTTGTTCTTATACCAGGAGGGCTGTTCACCATGGGAACTGATGATCCTCAAATTGTTGAAGATGGCGAATCCCCAGCTAGAAAAGTTAAAATATCTCCTTTCAAGTTACAAAAATATGAAGTGAGCAACCGACAATTTTCGGAATTCATCCTTGAAACTGGATACAAAACTGAAGCTGAGAATTTTGGATGGTCATTTTGTTTTGAAGCTACCTTGTCGTCGCAAGTGTTAAGCCGCATCTCAACCAAAGTCGTTGCAACTCCTTGGTGGCTGCCAGTTCAGGATGCTTCTTGGTTTAGACCCAATGGTCCCGATAAAGATATACTTTCAGAAAAACTTTTAGATCATCCTGTGACACACGTTTCACACAACGACGCGAAGAAATACTGCGAATGGTTAAACTTGCGGTTGCCCAGAGAGGCTGAGTTTGAACGGGCGTCACGAGGGGGACTTGAGAGTAAAGGTTTTCCATGGGGTGATGAACTTAATCCTGAAGGTCGCTTCAGAGCCAATTTGTGGCAAGGAATGTTTCCTAATGAAAATTTAGGATCAGATGGATACTCTTACGCAAGTCCTGTTACTGCGTTTGGAGAGCAGAATCAATATGGCCTTTACAACATCATCGGCAATGCTTGGGAATGGGTAGCCGATGCGTGGACTGTCAGACATCGTCTCACAGGACCTGATGGTGAGGTGTTGGAAAACCCCTTAGTGGAAATCAGGGGTAGAATAGACGATCCAACTGTTGAGAGGGTTAAAAAAGGTGGGTCGTACATGTGCCATATCTCTTACTGCTATCGATACCGTGTTGAATCGCGCAGTTCCAATTCTGCTGACAGTTCGTCACAAAACTTAGGAATGAGATGTGCTGATGACTACGATGAATAAAACTTCAAAGATGTATTTGTTTAAATCTTCATTATTTTGTAGATGTTTTGTTTAATCGTACCCACTCACGCCTCGTTACTACTTAGTTTTTCAATCAGCGCAATTTGCTCGGCTCTTACTTTTTCTAGGGATTGAACTTGAACAACGTACCTTTCAAGTTCTGCTTCTCTCTCTCTAATTAATGTCAACTGTTTCTTCTCCTTTTGTTTCCTCGTTTCAACTTCATCATCTACTAGATTTCGCTGCCCTATCGCTCTAAGCTTTTCCTTCTCTATATGTTTAGCTTGCGAGTCCAACACTTGCACGAACAATTGAACAGACTCCGTGAAGTCCTTAACCTTGTCAGAAAACCCAGCGCATTCATCTCTCAAGTTAAGAGTCTTCTCATACTTCTCTTGCTCCAAAACACGGATTTTCCCTTCGGTGTCAAAGGAGATACTCACGTCAGTCATCTTCCAACCGTTACAATTCACGGTAAGACCCCCGCAACTTTCCCAAGTCGTTAGATCACATTTGAATCATGGAGGTTGTTTCGGAGGAGATGCAAGTTTTGTTTCTCAAGTTGCTTCAAGAGCAGATGGATGAACGAGTAAGTATTGCATTGAATTGCAATAGTACACACACATTAAATTTATTGAACCCATAGAGTGCCGATAGGGACTTCTTTGACATGGAACGACAAGCCTATAGTGAAGTTCTCGATGAGTTACAGGTGAGTTCAGTTTGTTTTAACACAACTTGATTGACGTGTAGTGTAGCTGGAGTATAAGGAATATCCCAATGCGGAAGCCCTAGAGCAGTTACAGCAAGCAACAGATCGAAACCAGGAGCTTGCTGTCAAATTGGCTCAGTTAGAAAACGATATTTTATTGAATAAATCAGAACTTGATCGATTCAGAGAGCTACATGCAATTGGTGAGGCAATGAATGATACGTTAATAAATGAGAATAGTTCCTTGAAGGAAAAGAATTCAGAGCTAGAAATGGAGATTCAGAATTTAAAAGAAAACGGTATTGCGGGATTAAAAGAGCAGCTAGAAAATTCTGAATTTGAATTGGAGGAAGAAAAATTGCTGACCGAAACCCTGACGAAAGAAAAAGAATTGTTGAGTACTATTTTAACCGAAAAGGATTTGGCCCATGAAAAAACGAATCAAATTTCGAAAGAAAACGACATGAATTCCACATACTGGCAAGGAATTGCACGTGAAGCGCAAGCATTGCAGTCTGAGACTTTGATTCAAATAGAGTCCATGGAAAAGAAAGCACATCTTGTTGAACAAAGACTTGCATCACAGGAGGAACTTTCAAAAGAGTTGTTGGCAAGCAAGAATCAGCTTGAAAGAGAACTGAACGAAATGAAGGTAGGTATTTTTTCAAATTTGATGTTGAAAAATCTAATTTTCAAAAGGCTCAAGAATACAAAAACCAAGAACTGGAAGAGAAGCTTGTGTACCAAAGACGATACTTTCTCCAAAAAGAGACAGAGTTCAAAATGGCACCCCGATCACACCTTTGCGATGTAACAAATACTTATAAATAATTTCAATATATAAGTCCAATTGATTGGTAATCTATTAAATTCAAATGTTTAACAAGGTGTTTTAAAAGAGGTTGAGGTCTTGAGATACAGCCCCACAGGTTTCTTATCAGTCGAGAATGCGCTACTGAAAGACGCTAGTAGATTCTTAGGACTCGGTCTCAGAATAGGCGGTAGTAGCACATATCCTAGTGAAGTTAATGCCTTCAGGTCAGTCTTCGTATTCGTTTGTTCCATATAAATCGCCGTCACATTATCAATCGGTATATCATTTGGGTTTCGTTTGTACCACATATGCTTATTACGCTTGTCTAAAGCTTTAGCTATTTTTGTATAGCCTATAGTGATTAGATGATCCACTGCTCCAGAATCGGTATTGCTCACAATGCGAATGTCCGTGATGGGGTCCATCCAACCAAGTGGAGTTCCATCAAGAGAAACACCATATTCATATGTACTTCTTCTCACCCATAGCTGGGATACTGTACTAGCATCAACACCAAAATCCACATTAAGCATCTCGTAACCTCGGTTCACAAGCAGAGTCGTATCTTCGTATGCATAGGTTACTTCCACGTTAGAGAGAAAACCCGGTGAATCAGTTGGGACTTTAAGGACTTGCAGTCGCTTAGGCAACACATGATCAAATACAGCCTTTGATTTACTAGGAGCAAAAAGCCCATCAACGATTCTTGATTGGAATAATGAAATGAGTTCTTTGGTAGCGTCGACTCTTGGGGGATCTACCCTTTCAGAGCCCAGAGATCTGTTAGCATTGGTGGTGAAATACATTCTTATGGATTCAGATTCTACGGCGATTTTCTCGGATATGTTTTTTGGGAGAGTTTGCAGCATTTCACTCATATCCACATTCAACTTGGAGCCGTGCCATATATCGACGAGCCAGTATAAGATACTATGCCACTTATTGTCTTTGTCGCTTCTCAGTAATGTGTGAAATAACGTAAACATGAGAGTGTGCACTTGTGTAACAACGTCTCTTAGCTTCTCTCTCTTCACTGCTAGAGACATTTCTTTCTTCTTGTGAATTTTAATAATTTGTTTCCATGCATCAAATAGGCCTTCTACCAATTCAATGGCTCCACTACCCTGACTGGTCACTGAGCTGATCATGTGTTGCTGGATTATCGGCAAAGTGATTCGAACAAAATTCTCAATGGCCTCATCGCCAATTAAATCCACGATCATTTCTCCAGCTTGACAATCCAACTTATTCTGAACATAAGATCGAATATCAAATAGCGGATTAGTTGCATCCTTATTCTTAGATTTTCTTTTGAAAAAGGACATTTTCACCTCTGGCTCTTTATCGGCCGCTTGCAAATATAAATGGTCCAAATCGACTTGTACGTCTTCATCATCTTCAGACTCGCCTTCATCATCGCTGTCTTCCCCTAAAATGCTAGTCTCACTTTTAAGATCGATCTCTTGCATGTTCGAAAGGAAGGCATCGCGTTGAACTCGCATTTTTTCAATTTCATCTGCTGGCACTGATTCACTATGAAACCTTTTACTCACTCCTTGGTCATCAAGAAACGCCAAAATTTCCGAATCCCCATATTCAAAAATATCAATATCTGCCTCTTCCACAAAGGCAATCAAATGATCCAACCTCGCAGCAACTACGGGAGAAAAAGTTCTTCGGATGTTCTGAGCGCTAGCTTCTGAATCAGACACCCCAAGCATAGCACAGGCCATTCGTTGCATCAAACTGCGTTGACCGAAAGGCTTTTTCATGAAAAGATTTACTGCAGCACCCGCCAAGCCGGATCCGAGTTGCATCCTAAGGAGCTTGACGATGGTTCTTCTTGGCATCAAGTGGTACAAGCTTTTCAGCTTTGACCGACTGATTTTCTTGGCCAGTGAATGCTCTATATTGCTAGCTCCTGAAAGCACATGCGATCTCTCAAGCGCGACAAATGGTAACGGCATTTCATGAATGCTATGTGAAGCTTCGAGTGCTTCCAACAATGTTGTCAGTCCATCACTTTCTTCTACCATGGAGAGAACATTAATCAGCTCCATTTTATACATATCATTGTGACCACCTCGGGAATCCAAATGGTTAGATCCGTATGTAAGTTTCGAATCGCTCAAAGCTTCACCAAAAGTTGCATAATATATAGGGCCTGAAATCATCCGAACGAATCTAGAACGAACTCCTTTTCTATTGCTGCCCATTTTGCACAATTTTTCTTCCACTTTCGGGAGAAATTTAAAGAAATCCAAAAGACCGTTTTCAATCCCAGTGGATTTGTCTTGAAAAAGTGGGAACTCCAAAAGTTTTCTGTAAAATCTAGCAACAATTGAACTACTCTCAGGTGTAAACGTCTCCTTACCATCCAACCAGTCATCCAGCTCTTTACTCACAGCCTCTCTCACTACGAAATGATTCAGAGCCCTCGTGCGCAAAATCTCAATGTTTTCTTCATTCAATACTGGCGGTGCCTCCATCACTCCTTTGCAAACCCCACATTGGAACACTGTGATAGACACAGGAAGACCAAGGACTGCACTGCATATACATGTCACTGACCGCATCTCTTCTTCATTCGCTTCTTCATCTATGTGATTTACTTTCAAGTTCAAACCCTCCTCCATGTCATCATCGTCCATCATCAAGATTATGATTCAGGGTCTACTTATTCTTTGCAGGATTTTTATTGAACGAAGACTCAAGGAACAAATAAGATATTTGATATTTGATGACTGCAATGGAGGATGAAGAGCGCACTCAGTCTCTTGATGAGTATAGAAAGACGATACTCGAGCACAGGGAAGAAGAAGCCAAGGTGAAGAACATCCGCATGAAGATGAAGGAAATGAACAAAACGTATCAAAAGACTGAAGATGATCTAAAAGCATTACAGAGTGTTGGCCAGATAATCGGTGAGGTACTGAAGAAGCTAGGGGATGAGCGGTACATTGTAAAGGCTAGCAGTGGACCAAGATACGTAGTAGGTGTGAGGAAGAAGGTAGATAAAGCTAAACTTTTATCAGGGGTACGCGTCTCATTGGACATGACAACTTTAACCATCATGCGAATCTTGCCGCGCGAGGTTGACCCAACTGTATATAACATGCTCAACGAGGACCCAGGGAAGATTAGCTACTCTGACGTTGGTGGACTCGGAGACGAAATCAGGCAGTTGAGAGAAACGATCGAATTACCCCTCACCAACCCTGAGCTATTTCAAAGAGTTGGTATTAAGCCTCCTAAAGGAGTGTTGTTATACGGTCCTCCTGGAACAGGTAAAACTCTTTTAGCTCGTGCATTGGCCTGTAATTTAAATGCAACATTTTTAAAGGTGGTTGCAAGCGCCATCGTGGATAAGTATATTGGAGAAAGTGCTCGACTTATTCGTGAGATGTTCAGTTACGCCCGTGACCACGAGCCATGTGTAATATTCATGGATGAAATTGATGCAATCGGAGGAAGACGTTTCTCAGAAGGAACATCCGCTGATCGTGAAATTCAACGAACGCTGATGGAGTTGTTGAACCAATTGGATGGTTTTGATTCGTTGGGACAGGTAAAGATGGTGATGGCAACGAATCGGCCTGATATTCTAGATCCTGCTCTTTTGCGTCCAGGCCGACTCGATCGAAAAATTGAAATTCCGTTGCCTAACGAGCAATCGAGAATTGAAATTCTTAAAATTCACGCTGTGCCTCTAGCAAAGAAAGGAGATATAGATTACGAATCGGTGATTAAGATTGCCGAAGGATTCAATGGAGCTGATCTCAGAAATATTTGCACTGAAGCAGGACTTTTCGCAATTCGAATGGACAGGGAATACATCATTGAAGAAGATTTCTTTAAAGCGGCGAGAAAAATGTCAGAACTTAAGAAGATGGAAACGAAACTAGATTATTCCAAGGTTTAAAATTTTAATTTATCAAAATTGACGAATTCCCATATTATTTTGTTGGTGCCTATAGCGTATGGATTATGGAACACGAGGCGGATCTAAACCTGGGGCTGGGGCTCCTATGTCAGGGCAACAACAAGGACTCGCTCGAAAGGAGCGCCTGAGAAAGGTAAGTGGCATCGATAAATAGAATGAATCATCACTTATTTGTGCAGATGGCGATGGAGACGATCGATTTGAACAAAGACCCCTACTTCATGCGGAATCATCTTGGCATGTATGAATGCAAATTGTGTTTAACTATTCACAGAACGGAAGGTACGTTATCTATTCCTAGCTATGTTCGTTTGTTAATGTCTCGTTGAAAGGTAATTATCTGGCTCACACTCAAGGAAGACGGCATCAGCAAATGTTAGGAAGACGGGCTGCGAAAGACGCACAAACAGATGCAAAAGGGGAAAGCGATATAAAAAAGTTGGTTAAAGTAAAAAAGTCTCTCAAGATCGGTCGTCCAGGATATAAGATTTTGAAGAAATACGAAACCACCTTGAAACAGAATGGCCTTGAATTCGAACTTCATTATCCGGATATTGAATCTGGTATTCAGCCTAGACACAGGTTTATGAGTGCATTTGAGCAACGAATCGGACCTCCTGGAAAGGATTTCCAATATCTTCTTTTTGCAGCAGAACCATATGAGACTGTCGGGTTCCGCATTCCAAATCTCCAGTTGGATAAATCTAAAGGCGCTTTTGAAACCTCATGGAACAAAGAATCAAAGAGATTTAAACTCTCATTGGCTTTTGAACCCCCATCAACGCCATCCTAGATTTAACTTATTTTACCATAAAAATACTGTGTCAAGAGATTTGCTTCATATCAAGTATATGAAATCGGGTTCTTCAATATCCAAACTCCTTTTATACTGAAACGATACTTGTGTTATTTTTGTATTCAAAATTTCAAATGCAATTTGACCTTTTTTAAACAAACAGAAGATAATTCTAGTGGTCCACACTCGATAAATGACAGTAGAAGCGGTGTCTGGCGTCATTTGAAATAGGACCAAGATGAATGATTCTTTACAAACACTTCAACCCAGGGAGAATATGATGGCAAACCGCCTCCTCCTCCATTTTAAAGGGCTTTAATCAACTCATTCTCGCGAGACTTGCCCATGATCCTCAAATTACTCTTGGAACAGATATTTAATATAACACCTTTTCCCGATTCTAAAATTGGGGCTCCTAACCAAAACACATTACAAGGAACG
>Ga0105055_10005004_pt1 | contig 18957 bp, 6 predicted proteins | sample BON03_FD_78090 | JGI IMG/M metagenome (GOLD analysis project Ga0105055, IMG submission 78090) | Freshwater microbial communities from Lake Bonney liftoff mats and glacier meltwater in Antarctica - BON-03 | ecosystem: Environmental > Aquatic > Freshwater > Ice > Glacier meltwater | place: Lake...
ACATCATCCATGTATGAACTGGTGTAAGTTGGATCCAAACTTCCTGTAACCTTGTCCTGATAACTCACCTAAAGATGTTTCCAGTCCTCTTGAGATATATTGTTGTCCCGTAAAGTCTTGGAATAGAGCGAATCAGTGTATACTGGATCATCTCCATCAGCTGTAATGCTGTTATTAACCATATAATTCTCTGTGATTTTGTGGATCAACGAGAGAATAAATTTTTCAAAATTCAAATTTCAGTTGAAAACTGTTTGCCTTGGGTATTATAGTTAACAGTAGTACTACTAATCCCAACGTTAAATCGTTGCCACCGACAAATATAAACAACAATGACAAGCGACCATCTGCTTCGCGACGATGCTTCCATAGTAGCACTAGAATTTTTAGTTCATGGTAGTCACTTTGAAGCTGCTCGTGAACTGGAGAGGGACTCGGGGCTTTCCTCGTTTGGAGACCTCGGTGATGAAATTAATTTTCTCCGGGATCTTGTTCTTGATGGTGATTGGAAGCATGTCGAACAATGTTTAGGCTTGGCTCATTTTAAAAGTATTGATATCAGTTATGTTGTATATCTTGCTAGAAAGCAAAAACTATTGGAGTTGATAGCAAAAGACCCTCCATCTTCTGAGAAGTTACTGAGACATTCTTTCTTGACTATAAGAGATATGTGTGTTTCCAATGAAGAGGAAGTAAACCAACTGAAATACTGTATCTCGCAAATGAATGTGAGGAGTCAATTTCCATGGTGGACTGTAGCTTCCGGTAGGTACACATGCTTTCATGAGATGATCAACCAAGGCGGTCTTTGGAAATTTGTCCCTCCTGGGAAAACGATCAATAATTCATTAGTAAAGTCATCTAAAACGCCGATGATGTATAAACTACTAGGCAACGCACCTACTGGTTTAAACGGTTTATATCTGAATAAGAAGAATCCTACTTTTGGAAATGTCAGAAATATAGACTTCAACCAATCGTACTCTTTTGGTCAGCCCATGAGGCAAGCTCCGAAAACCCCGTCGATTTCTTTTGATATTTTATTCGATGAAAGACTTAATAATAGCATCGACCCCCGCGATCTTCCTGAGAACATTCAAAACGCTTCCAACGGGATTAACATACTCACCGTTGACGTCGAGAATGAACTTGATCTGAATGGAGATGTTAAACCAGCAATTCTTCAGATGAATGAAGAGGACAATCATCCTATATTAGAAGAACAGGTGCATTTCCTGTCCGACCAGCTGCAAATATTACGAGAACAAGTGGAAACCAATCAGCGCCAATCACCAATTAATGAATCGGAATTGCAATCTCAAGTTGAAATGCTGAAACGGGAGTTGGTAAATATGAAGATTTTAATCTCTGATAAAAACGTTCAAGCGGAAATAGTTGATCCCTTTCAAACTTTTGGATTTGGTGACGAAAGTTTGGCACCACCACCAGAAACAAATGAAATAGAATTAGTCGCAAAACAAGAATTAGAAGCAAAACGAGAATTAGTCGCAAAGCAAATAGTCACTCCTGTGATAGATCCAATTATTGAACCAAAAAAAGTTGATAGTATTTCAGCTCATCAACGCCCTGAGAGTTTCTCAGAGTTGCAGAAGCATCGACAATGGGCAACTGAATTCAAACCATGTGTGAATCTATATGAAGGAGCAGCCCCAGTTAGATGTGTGGCTGTTCACGAATCAGGGGAAATTGCCATCGGGACCAATTCGAAGTCCATCGCTATTTCTGCATTCCCTCAAGACATCCAACAAATTTGCAGCTCTGTAAAAGAAAACTCAGTTCTATTGTATCGACCTCCGTGGTACGAACAACGGGATGCTCATGTCGGTTCGGTGTATTGCTTAGATTGGTTTGACTACCAGCCAGGAACTTCATTGATCGCTTCTGGATCGAATGATAAAATGGTTAAATTATGGACCTCCAATAATGGACTTCAATCCATGTCCTCGCACAGGGAGCATCATGGAACAGTTCGAGCTGTTAAATTCTTTTGTAGTCCCACTGGAGACGTGAAATTAGCCTCAATAGGAGTCAACAATTTACTCGTTTGGGATGTTCGACGCAGCAAGGTGGATTTGAAGTTCAATGGTCACACAGGTCCGATATTTGATTTAGCAGTTACTTCAACTGGACAGATTGTTACTGGCTCGGAGGACGGCACGGTTAAATTGTGGGAAACTCGCTCAGTTCAGGCAGTATCCTCGTTCAAGAATCACTCCAAGGTTCATTCGGTTGCGACTTCACCAGTGAACGAATTCACGATTTGCTCAGGCCATGATGACGGTACATGTGTAGTGTGGGATCTTCGAAAGGAGTGTCCGTTGTTTGAAACGCATCACCACCAAGCAGATGTTCGGAGTATGGATTTCTCTGCTGATGGTTCTTATATCCTCACTGGCTCATTTGATGGGACAATCGGACTCATTGATGTGGATGCATTTACTAGAGATACAGTGACTACTTTTCACGGACATTCTGATAAAATATTGCAAGTTAAATGGCATCCGTCCCTGCCTTGCTTTGTCTCTTGCAGTGCCGATAATACAGTGAAAGGATGGGCAATTTAAAACCTTTCAAAAAGCCGTTGCTGCTTCTAATGGTCTCGCAGATAACAATAGCGCTCTTTTCTTGCAGCATGAAAGTAGTTCGGTTGTTTAGTAGTTAGTACACAAATTAATTAGCAATGGATTCACTATTTTTATACCAGGTTCCGTATTTTAAAATAAAGTGTTCTCTTGCTTTTAATTAAAGATATGATCAATTGATAGCTCTATCCGATAGTTGGAAGTAGTATTTTTAAAAATAGTTCAAAATTCAAACTTTCAAGGAAATTCTGTGAATTTTATTGCTATTTGGAACTGCGATTGTTGCACGATCCAATCGATACACCTCCTGATATAATATGTCACAACAGTTCTTTGAATCATCATCAGGTGATGAAGACTCGGAAACCCCTAATCAATTCTCATTGGTAGCAGAATCTTCCTCCTCTTCTGAAGACGAGGTAGCTCCTAATATCGCAAAGTTCAAAAAGATAGATGACCAAATCGAGGAGGAAAATACTCGAAACAGCGGCACTCAGCACCGTTACTTCGACGCTCCTAAATGCCATAATTGCGGTCAAATGGGACACATGAAAGCAGATTGTCTCGCTAAATCAGCGGCAGTCTGTGTTTTGTGCGGAGAAGACTCACACGGTGAGTTTGATTGCCCCACGCAACATTGCTTCAAGTGCGGCAGAGCAGGACACAAATCCCGTGATTGCAACAGTGAACGAGGCATTGTAGTCGAAGATGTTGTTACTAGAAGAACTCGAGTTAATCCTTATGAGCTTCGCAACGTAATTTGTGTGGTTTGTTCACAGTTAGGTCATGTTAATTGCTCTAAAACTTCTTATTCGAAATCATGTAGCATGGACCCATCCTGTTGCAACTGCGGCGAAAGCGGGCATATGGAATCAAGTTGCAGACAACCAACCGTTGATAGAGTTGTTGAGCGGGGGTTCTCTAATGATACCAGTAAATGTTTCAATTGTAATGAATTCGGTCATATTGCAGCAATGTGCCCTAGAAAGTTGCCTCCTGGATATAGGCGAGCACCACATCGTAATGATCGGAATAGCGGCTATGACCGGAATAGCGGCTATGACCGGAATAGCGGCTATGACCGGAATAACGGATTTTCAAGAGAAGATTTCGGAACAAGAAACAACTCGCGCAGCAACGAATCGAGGTATACTAATAAAAGGAAACCACCACCTTATGTAGGAGGTAAATTTAATGGCACGAAACGCGGAAAATGGAATTGATGTTGTATTATTTAGTTTGCATGAAAATATATATGAAGTTTACAATTTCTTTACAACAAGTGTAAGTAGCATCTCTGGAATAGCATGAATTTCATCTCATCATGTCCATTCCATCTTGATAATGATGGTCAGGAAGAAAAGCTTCAAGTGATTCCTTTAAAATACAAATCAGTAAAACAATACAACTCGAATAAACTACTAACCTTGAACCGTGAATTCAATGTGTGGAGTTCCTGTACTAATTCTTGGCACGCGTCTTTCATGGCTTGAGGGGCGTCTTTATCTCCATTAGTCCGAACTTTCATTTCAATTAGACGTTCCAACGGATGAGGATGTCTGTATCCCGCGAACATGATGGATTCGTCCTCCAGCAGTTTCCTGGATATGTCAGAGATATGTTCCAGGTTTTAAATACTACTTTCAAATCCCAACTTACATGCGAAGAATATTTCCAATTGTATGGTCTTCTTTGATCACGATGAAGTTGGCGGAATTTTCTATCTTTGGATCTACTGAAAAGGCAACTCTGATGATGGATGAGTACATATGTATTCAATAGAAATAAAACCTGTACTCACTTCACTTCATGGTCCTCGAGGAACACGGCATCTTCACGATCTGGTGCATTCATGATTGGCTTCTAATGAATATCATGGTCTACCTTCATGGACTGAATTCAAAATTTCACAGGTGGTAACAAGTAAGTTGTTTTATAAATTCAAATTCTTTAAACACTTTCCATAATGACGATTTTTCCACTACTCGTTCCAGCGAATATGTATTTCAAACAGGGGGACATTGCGATGCATGTAATTGCTACTTGATCTGAATCTTCTTCGGGGACTTGGATGGAGTTGATGACTTCAAGAGTATTGGTTGCTCGAATCTGCAAAACCCCGCCTTCTAAACCCAGTAACACAAACTCCGATTCCGCGTGATTCACATACTCAACCATTATTGACTTGATCACCATGGAAAGTAGAACTGTTGAAAGCAGCGCACCATTTACAGAAAACACCGAAAGTCTCTTGGAATCTTTAGAGTACAAAATGACATTTCCGGTGATTCTGGCAATTTGAATAAGACTCACAGGACCGTCCAGATTGGAAGATAATTGACGTAAAAATGCACCATCGTGTAACGTATGAATCAAAATGACCCCGGTGTCACTTCCACTTGCAATGATCCCTATCATGCTCGAGACCGATATAGCTGTAACTGGGGATACATGACCATGGACTTTTGAAACCAGCACAAGAGCTTGTTGATGTGTGGATGAGGCACTTTCAGGCTTACCAAACAACTCGAGGATCTCATCTCGTAAATCAACTCCCCCACCAACATGCCAAACTGATATAGTGTTGTCACGTGAACCAGCTACTATCACATGCTCACGTTCACATATACCAACACAAACAACCCGATCTACATGAGCCACTAGAACTGATTCCGTTTTACCTTCTATATTTTGGGCGCGGATACTTCCGTCCCAGTAGTTACATGAAACAATAAGTTTGTTCTGTCTTGAATACACAAATGTTTGTGAATTCAAACGCATTCCTACAGCAGTAACCGATTTTGAAAATCCGAGCAACTGTTTGGCCGGACCGAATTTAAGGTTTATATATCCACCTACCTCACTTTGCGAGTATTTATGAACCCCGACGAATAAGTCCTGATGAACAACAATGATCCTATCACTGTATGCTGATATGTACGCTATTGAAGCCTTGGGAAATTCCTCCAATGGTTTTCCCGTTGTGAAAGCTCCTGCAGAAAGAATGCGGGAAATCACGTTAGCAGGTTGTGCAGTAACTCCGCTTTCACGCATATATACCTGCAAACTTGAAAGAGCAGGCAGATCTTTTTTAATATCGGAAATCTTTTCAAGTGAATATCGCTGACAATGTGGCTTCTTCAGAAGTTGCGAAGGTGTTTGACCGAAATGAGCTATCTGTGTTTCAATCGAATGGCGCTGGGAGGGATCCAGAATAGAATCTAAATCAACAGCCCCTTCATAAGTGAGGTAATAAAAGATATTACATGCTTTCTCAGCTTCTCTTCCTCTTTGTTTGAATCCGAATATAAGATCAATCCAATGATGAAGGTTTTGTGATACGTATTCTGATTCCAATGCCTCCCGCTGAATCCTGATGAATTCATGCGCAGAACCATTCGCCCACGGTGGTAAAACCACATCTCCAATTGGACGGCCTTGTCGAACTCCAAGATCAAACTCATTTGAATTCAAAAACATTTCAGGACAAAAGAAAAATTCCGGAATCAGCTCCTTCACATCAGTGACACTTTCCATCGAACCCAGCCAACAATCTTCAATAGAGAAAAACAGTCTGTCAGGGCAATCAAAACGACCCCCTTGCAAATCAACCCCCATTGTTGTAAACGGTTCCATACGAAGCAAGTAATGCATTACAATACCGGCATTGGAATAATGACTACCATAATGAAATGCAGGAATGTCCATTGAGGCATCAGTGAAATTTTCATAACGTTCCAGAAATTCACGCAATCGTGCAGGATTCAGAGCGCCAATAGGTTTCGATAAATCACGATACACGTGAGGGTTTTTCAGATCTATTGTGTCTGAAGTGTAATCTGATAAGACCCAAGGGAACACCGGATACTGATTGATATCGTTGTATGACCTTCCTGCGATTGTATTAAGCTTCATCAGATATTCAAAATTTGAAATCTCCCGTTTCTGCCATCTTTCTGCAATTTTTGATTTATGAAACACCGCTTTGGGTTCTAGACACCCCGCGAAAGTACGTTCCAAATTGGGAGTTTGCTGTTTCATGATATAATTCAAACAATCCGCTCTGGCTCTCACTGATGGAAAGCACAGGAATATAGTAGTCATATCTGTAAAGAATATCTCAAGAGCTGTTTCCCTCAACAAATACCTTCGTCCATGAATTTCAAACAAACTTTCAATGCTCCATCTCATCATCTCCTTGTCGAACACTCCACCCCAAATACGAGGAGTTCGTTTCATCGGTTTGCCTGATTGCAAAATCCAATCGTCTTCAAATTCATCAGTTTCCTTCTTTTCATCGGTTGCATAAAAGTAAATATTACTATTCGACACTTCGATTCTGCCACTTAGGATTTGTAACGGCGTCACCCACTGACAATTAGAACCCACATATACCAACGACTCATTTTTACCAAGAGTATATTGTCTGATGTTTCCGCTGCTGTTCTTTTGAGTCCATGTATCTAATTCGTCCAGCATGGATCGTTTCGACGGAAGCGATTTAATAAGTTGAGGTTCCTCCACGTAAGTAACACGCCGACTCAATGTCTTAGATCTTGCCCCCGTTCTACCTCCATTATAAATGAACCATTTCATATCCGGTTCCGATTCAAATCTGCCGCCCAACCAACGCCAGTACTCTAATGACTTTTTATCAGACTCTTCCTCGGCGTTGCGTTTGATCTGCATGGTTATCAATTGTACATCCGGTATTGCGACCACTGTCTTCGCATTGTCGCGATAGGTTGCATCAATATGCTTGTTGAAATGATTGTTTTTACTCAGCAATAGTCTTCTTCGGGAACTGCACTCTCTCAAAGAAACCATCCATTTAGTATCCTGGCCACCAGGGAACCAAATACTTGTTTCATTCACCGTTGTCATTGTCAACCATGATTGTAATAAATTGCTCTCCTCTTCATTCTGGGACGTAGAAAGCGACGAGAGTCGATTGAGTTCAGCGTAGGAAAGCCGTTGTTCAAAATCAAAACAGTCCATCTTAGATTTGCCACGACTATCACTTTTATATTGTTCCCACAAATCCCTCATTCGTTGTTCAATGAATTTATCAAATCCTGATGCTGATTCCTTCAAAGCAATCAGCGCCCCGCCCACTCCAAAAGAATTCGAATTTGAATGGTCCAATAAATTCGTTTTAAAGAACTGCTCCTCCATCCAATCATCTTTCTCTAGAATGCTTCGATATTCTGCAATTGCATAAGGTGGCAGGATGAGTTGGAGTAGATCCAAATACAAATCGTAGATGGCAATTAGAATCGCCCTAGCGTTGAGATTATGGTCGCCTGAATTGCAAGATAAGGTTGAATGCACGGTCATTAATAGTTTCACCACTAAAGCAGTTTTCTCTCCTTTAGCCGTATTGACATGTTGCTGCGGACGCCACGAAATGAGAGTTTTAAACGGAGGCATTTTCCTGATGAATCCTAATACACTGATGATACGCTCCGCATCGCGGTCGTTGAATTCACCCGTATTTGAAACTAAACTCAGATTCAAAAGTGCTAAAGCGGTAGGACCACGAATCCTATCAAGTTCATCTTGTGATCCTAATTCAACTGACCAACAAAACTGGCGAAGTACCGGATTCAATTCATCATCTATTTGATCAAGACATCTATGATGATTACAAAGCTCATCTACAACACTAATGACAGCCGTAACAGTATCAGGTTCTATCATAGGTAACATCATATCAACCAGAATGACTATTTTCCTCATATTTGAAAACAGGGTTCCAAGTTCATCTATATGCTGTATCGAAGTCTTTATATCAGTGAAACATTGTGCGAAAATAGCAGACACGATCGCACGTCCGTTACTAGTAACAGGCGCTATACTCATTAGAATTTCAATCTCGCTCCATCCCTTACTGCTGGTTAATATTAAATTTTCCAGTACTAATACACATAGCTTCATTCCCATGTCAAAACAAACCTGGGTGGATTCAGATTCTCCTAGTGATCCCATAAATGTCAAAAGATTGCCTTGCCATCCTGGTACTGCTGAGAAAGCAATTCGGTTTGCCTGTTTGAATTTCAAAAGCAAGAAAAGATCTTGGCATACTCGCTGTTGTAAATACAACCCCATGGAGGGCAATAACTGCAATATCACCCAGAGTGCATATGAGTTTCGAATCAGTTGCGAATCATCCAGTACGATGATGAAATCTTTCGTGAAAAGATCCTTGTTCAGATCCACAATGTCCGTGAATCCACTGGAACGCACACTTTCAATAGTAGCTTCGCTTTCTCTCCTTTGTTTTATTTTGTATGACCCCGTTGAAGACTCTGTAGTTCTTCGCTTGTGTTGCGATGCGTTGCAGTCTAAAGCCATCTCCAAAAGAGCAGAGTATGTTTGGTTCAAGTGCCAAGCCGTTTGTTCTTCATTGCCTATTTCGAGCAACGCATTTGCAATAACAGAGAAACCCGAAGTGGCAGCGAAATGCTGAAACCCTTTTGAAAGGTTCACAGCCAAAGGATGAGGATTCGAACTCTTGCTTGCGAAGAAATAACCTGAACTACTTGGATCGAAATAAGTCACTTCAAATTCCACTCTAGACAGGTAGATTGAAATGCAACGCAACGCGGTGGCGCGAAGTTCCTCTCCTACATCTTGACATTGAACTACATTCACTGCGAGTACGTTAGCTAGTCCATTATTACCATCTACACGCGAACATGCTTCATAGAAACCCTTGGGTGATTTCGAACGACGTAGTAAGCATGCGAGGATACGAAGACCATCTCTTGCTAGGAGAACATCAACTAAACTCCACTTGGATTTATTCTTGGTCCAAAACAACAATCCAACCAGAGAGTCAAAATGAGATGTTTCGCTAATACTAATAGATGTAGAACCGTGACCTGCCCCAATACATGCATTTAGAAGTACAAATACATCCCCTGTATCACAGACATCGTTGAGCATAAGTACAGCTAGTTTTGTTGCTTCAATGCTTATTTGCTCTGTCAAACCAGCCTTGTCACTATCATTGGTCTCATTTGATGCAAACAAATGTTGATACATCCCTCGCAAACTATCCATGAGACGTTGAATTCCGACTTGGTCATAAAATAACCGCGGTGAATTGTACGCCCGACATTGAAGAAATTCGAACCACTGAGCTTGTACTGCGGTCCATCTCCCATCAACGCTATAACATCGTCCGAGCAAAGGCATGTTGCAAAACAACCAGGTATCAAGAAGTTTTTCCAATGAATTATATTCTGACCTCGTGTACAAATTGATGTCCGAGTTTTCTTGTTGGTATACAATTTGAGGCCATGAACTTACTGAGGAGAAGAGAGAAAGAAGACTTGCAAAGAAAGGAGAATCGAATTCAAAATCTTCTTCGTCTTCCACAGCTCCGAATAAAAAATCGGAACTAGCATTTGCTAGTACGCCTCGAGGAATTCGTTCTAGAGCACAAGCAATTAATGCAGGTCCGTTAACAGAAAAGAAATCTAGTTGATTGGCTGGATGATCAGCTAAGAAATGAGCCAATAAAGATATCATCTGTACTAAACATGCACCAGCACATAAATCATCGGTTTCTCCTTGAAGTTTTCGATCCCAAATAAAAGGGATAATACTGGACACGCCTCCAATCCCTGACAACAGGTTTTTCAATTTTGGAAAATTCCAAATGCCCGAAGATGTACCAAGTAATGCACCATGATGATTGCCATAGAGATCAATGCATGTGTTTTGAAACGAACAAGGAGGATACAAATGCAAGAAAGTTTTGGAATCCAACGTTTTATCAACGATTCCAAGAATCAACCCAGTACCTGGAACATGCCCTAGTTGCTTCTCCGCACTTTGGCTGTTTGTTTCCATGTTATAATGAGCAGTAAGGATAGCAGAGGACGTCGAGGGGTTGATTAATTCATTGAATATGAAAAACGACGCAATTTGCCCATCAAAGTCGGTAAACGCTTTCATATGAAATAATTCATGAGAAACCATTTTATTTGGAAATGCCAACGAGTTCGACTTGGTCTCAAAATTATCAATCCAAATTCGAACCTGACTAGATCCTATAAATCTAGTGAAATGATATATTGTGATTTGGTGCCAATTTCGAGACACAAATTTATCCTTGGGTAAACCTACACGAACCACTGCCGCCTGATTGCGTTCATCCAAACTTTCAATCTGAATAGAATATCCAATAATTGAATCACCCACGAGTGATACTACTATACCTTTTCCAGCATCTGTCTGTAAGCTGAATATGCCGTATTTACCGCCACCTTCTTCCACTCTGATCCACATCCACAAGCAATATTCTTTCGGGAAAGGCCATTTGGAAACAACGCCCAAATCCATGCCGTTGTCAACCCCCCCAATATTAATAAAACAGATCGGTCCTTTTTCAGCTTCTTTCACTCGAACAGTCTTTGGAATACCTAATAATGCCACCGAGGAACTAACACAAATAGCATGCTCCCATTCCCTCAACCGACAATGATTTCCTGGTATTAACGCATGATACACCACTTGTAGCATGTGAAGTTCCATCTTGTAATTACTTGTATTGTGAGCTTGCGCTGCTTTGGTGAATATATACTTGATGGTAGATAAAGGAGCTCCAGCTGACAATACAGTAGAGAGAATTTTCAATACCGATGAAATGATCGCCTCTTCAGCTACATTCTCGTAAATCCCAAGTAAGCTAAAACAGAGCTCTTCCAGTATCTTTGAATTCGTGTATCCTTCTTCCATCAATAGAAATCTTGCAACGTCGCAAGCGCTCTTCAATGCTGCATCTAATTGTACCAATATTCCAAGTTGCCATTCGTGTGATTGGGCAATAAATGCTTCGGAATCACAGAGAACCATTCGCAAGGGTTTTGGTTGCTTGATACTCTGACTGTCCCCTTCTCCATACAATATATCAATAAGAGGATCGAATTTGGAGTCCATATTGTAGGTAATAATGTTGAAGACAAATTGTTCAAACTGGTCTAATGATTTGTTCTGGCCAGGCAAGGTAGTCGATGTTTCTAATAAAGATGGGAAAACTAATACCTTGTGGTACCATGATGGTACCTGGTATTTATAAAAAACAAAATCATTTTGAATTTTCAAAATACTTGCGCGATCGATTTGGATAAAAACGGCCTGATTGATATCAGGCTATCGATGAGAATTTTAAAAGCAGTATGAGAAATCACTATTTTTGATTCGTTTATATTTATAATTTCTTTAAAAAATATCAAAGTTCTCTTCGTGATATCCGAGTTTCTTTAAATTAGGAACACATGCGTATTCAATCATCGCTGGAGGGCCGCACATTCCAACAAACGTATCGCCATCAGAACCATTTGGAATCTGGTTCCTAACCATTTCATAGTCGATGTGACCGGTTGAATACGGCCATGCTGCAGGAGCATGTGCTCCATCAATGGTATACCAACACTTGAAACGGTCAGGGAAAATAGAAGCCAAGCGATCAAGCTCATCGCGCAAAAGAATATCGGCAGGAGATCGATTTGCATAGAGAAGGTAAAAAACCGTAAGGTCAGAATCGTCTTTCAGGGCATGGGTAAGAATCCGATAAGCTGGTGTTATCCCAGTACCGCCACACATGAAAGCTACGTTTTTAAACTCGCGGGAAACGTTGTGGACGCTGATCATGCCGTGATTCTGATAAGAAATATGTCCCAACGGACCTTTAACTTGTATCGTTTTACCCACGGATAAAGAATCTAAATGCTGCGACATTTTGCCTCCAACAGGAAAGGAATCATCCGGTCGGTATACCTTGACCAGCAAACTGAAATCTTCTTTGGATTCTTCAATATCAATCAAAGGTGTGTACGCTCGAATCAAAAGCTGGTCGTTTGCTTGCCCTTTTACCATAATATGCTGTCCTACAGGAAGGCCAAGCACTTTGGATGCTTCATCTTTGGTAGTTCGAAGATCCAAAAGCCTATTCAAACTTGCCAAATTGGATGCGGGAGAGAATCTCAACAGAATAGTATCATGATTAATAATCGTTTTCCTTGTCAAAGTGAATTCGACATACGATTTGACGTTCAACCAGCAATTACTTGGAATGAACTTGTCATCCCTAGGTATTGATTTGTCAAATTCTGGAGATTGGAACTTTGCCTCAGTTCCTTCATCGGCCAGAGCACCAACAAGATACTTATCCAGCATTTTCGTTGCCTTATCGGAATGAATACCAATGAAATCATCAGTACAGTCCGTGCCACCGTTCATTAATATACTAGCAAGTCCTCCAGGATGCAATGACAGAAACGGAGTACAGTCATACACTTTATCATTCACTACAATCCAACAATCTGATTCTGTCCTGTGAGCTTCTACTTGACCCATCGTATAAGTACATAAGATGCTGGGAGAATGTTCCAGTTGTTTTAAAAGCGGTTTTGAAACCATCCACGCATCTTTATTATCTAACCCAGCTCCTTGTGTTGGATGTATAAACTTGAAGCAATAGGTTCCTTGACGCAAAGATCGAACTACTTTCACTCTAAACCAACTGTTATTCCCCATTCCCATCACATTCCACGTTAAATCGCAGGGTTGAGTGTTGTTGGATTCATCCCATGCGCGCACTGCAACATATTGACAACTCATCAACTGCAACACAGATAGTTCAACTTCCCATTGAATCCAGCACCAGTATTTCCGGAACAGATTCGGTTTCTCCTCCACCTTCCTGGTCGCCAATAACCACGTGCTTCCTCCATCAAGGGTCACCTCAACTCTCGTAACATGACGTCCTCCTCCACTATAAGCATAGCCGCTGAACGAGACAGAGCCATTGGAGAGAATATGTTCATTATGAAAAGGACGTGAGATCACACTGTTGAGATTCAATTCATTGAAAAGATATTCCGTTTTATACCACCATTCTTCTTTATCTGCCAATTCTTTATCGACATAAGAAGGAAGAATTCGGTTGTCAAAGTAATGATAATGATTGGTACTTTCACCCAAACGAACATCCAATGTACTCAACCATTTGACCATTCTTCCGCCAATCCAACCGGGAATAACAACTCTCACTGGGAACCCACGATCAGGATGCAATAGTTCCCCATTTTGTTCCATTGCCAACATCACATCATTCGCAGGGTTCATGACATGTCCAAGTGGTAATGATGTTCCGTATCTATGCCCGTCCATCAAAGTATCGCTCCCTTCCATGTGCACATGCCAATCTTCACCTTGCCAATTCAATCCAGCGGCAAGCAATACGTCACTCATAAGCACACCTTTCCACACGGATGTAGAAGTGGCTCCAGTGTTCCAACTGAATCCAACTGTTTTAGCATGCATGTTATTCTCCTTGCGACGGTTTCCAGCACATGTCAAAGTCACCGTACGAGATATTTGCTTCATATCTGCCAACATATCCATGGTCAATTGAAAACTCTGACCTTTTGAAATTGAGATTGAAATGATATGGGTATCCCAACTTAACTTTGGAACAGCCCCATGATTTCGTGTGTAATGCAATCTATTTGGTGTGATGAACCCAACGTCAGATAGAGTTGGCTGAGGTACTTCTGAGTTGAAAGGATGACTACCAGTAAGTCTCACCATATCAGGATGTCGTTCAATCCAGTTGTCAGGAGTATTCTTGTCTGCTGCGCATATTGTTCCTTTATATGGATCATCAAATCGACTTTCCAGTGAGAACTCTGATATCGGTTTAGTCGATTGGAGGATTCGGTCGCCAGGTGATTGCGGTGATTCGGGTATCGGGTTCTTGATTATATTCTTTGACATAATATCAGTTTTGATGATTCTCACCATTTTCGGGAAACTCCTATATGTGAAGCATCACGTAAATTCATTGTGATGGGGAGACCCTCAAAAAAAAGTTATTGGGCCATTTTATATCCCCGCATGGTCTACCCATTGCAGTGAATATTTTTCAAATCCACTTTTGAATCTGCTGCGGGCATGCTGTAATCTATCAAATGAGACACGGTCATAACAGCGAGTATTTTTTATATGGAATACTTTAGTGGCTACCGGTGTTTCTGTCAAGTCGGAAGATGCAATCAAATCACATCAGGTATTCAATGATTTCTCTTAGGACCTTGCTGTTTCTGAGAAACTCACGGATAGATATAGATCAGGGTTTTTCTTTCAACAGAATATTCGTTTTCTTGTTTTTATAATTAATTAAATAACTAGCGATGAATTGATTTCATCACTTATAATTATTGGAGTATTTTAATTAATTAATAGAAGCTGAACTATCAAAAAAATCTGCGACAGGTTCTGGTCATATTTTGATTCCTTTCATTATTGGCATAGGTGCTGGATGGGGTATAGATACTAAGATACTATTGCAGAGATTTTTGGTAGGTATGCGAGATCATTTTGGGGATGCAGAGAGGGACATCAATGTATAAAGTATTTTTAAATGCTTTAGTGGCTACTTCATGAAGCGCGTTTGCAGGCGACATAGTTATCAAGTCGAGGGATGCAATTAAATTACATCAGGATAAATATAATGTGAATTCAGTGACTCCGCAAAATGTTAATGCTTCTGATTCCCTCACGGATTACCATCAGGCTCTTTTCTTTCAGCAAGATACTCTTGTTTATTAAGAAATTAGCATTTAATGGCTTTTATCCACTACTTATAGTGCTTTAAAAGAATCGATTTTTGTGTAATTGATTTCGGTTGTGTGAATTTTCAAATTATGTTGTTCACGTTTTAGTGTAACCTTTTAGGTTACTAGTAGTTGCACCGTCAGTCCTATAGTTTTCTATAGGAAGGAATCCAATTCTCAAGTTACGAAAATCCAATTTTAAAAATGACTTGTGCATCTAATAATAATAATAAGACATACATGAGCTCCTCAAACAAAGACGTGTGCTCGAAGCGAGCAAGGAAAGAGATCATTGAGACGAATCGAACACTTGGTGTGGGATCCACTCTTAGGCAACAACGACAGAATCCAGCCAGGGAAACAATTGACTTGCGTATGGTTTGTGAGGATATAGCTGTGAAACAAGGAAGTTTGGATTTATTGAATACGATCAACTCTTTGAAATCTGATTGTGATGGGAAAGGCGTCAAGTATTATCAGTTCGATGAGTTCGGGAATTCTTCTGTTCAATATAAAATGATAGTTCAAGCATGCAAGCAACGAAATAAAAATAATTTGGGAGGTATCAGTCCTATATATGAAAATATTTTGGATATTTTTACTGACCACGTACAGCAAACTAAATAACATATATTTATTTAAATCCTTATCAAATAAGAAAGTGCGGTTCTTGACCACTCGTGGTTTCAATTATATTCTAAAACAATTAGAATCATCTCATGATTAAGGTTGCAGCTCTTCATTTTGCCGTCGATAATCCTCAAGGGGTTTTCTTTCAGCAAGGTACGCGTTCACTTGATTTGTTGCATTATAATACTAGTTGCAATAAAGTAACTTCCAAGGTGCCTGATAAAAAGTAACTCGGTGAAATATAATGCGAATTCAGTGATTCCACATAATGTTCTTGCTTCTGATTACCTCACGGATTGCCATCAGGCTCTTTTCTTTCAACAAGATACTCGTTTATTAAGAAATTAGCATTTGATGGCTTTTATCCACTACTAGGGTGTTTTTAAAAAAATCGATTTTTGTTGTTTTAAAAAAAACGAGGTTCATTGTGTAGCGTTTGATGTGTGACAATGTATCATCTAATTGGACAGCGGCATTTGCTACTTGCGCAGATGACAGTAATGTTTTAGACCAGCTTTTAAAAGATGCTACTTCCATGAATCTACGAGATGCTGATTTTTCAGACCTGGAGTTCTGTACCGCGATTCGCCAAGGTACGTTTTTCATGTCGCTATATCCGTGACCTAAGCTTAATAGCATTGGTGCTATTGTGGCTACGAGCCTATCCAGAAGCAAACAAGTCGGTACACACCGTGAACTTAATCCTTGGTTGCTTACTTGAATACCCTGAAGTCGACCATGATGTGCTTGAAAGACTTTTAGATTTGAAAATTGCAAGTCTGGCACTTTCTAGAATGGCTCACTATCCTAAAGAGGAGGAGATTGATTTATTAAGTACAGTTGTATATCTTTCCTATTTACACGGGGACAGAAAATCACTCCGGGGCCTATTGAGTCACGCTTTGCTGAGGACACACACGCTAAAGTGCAACTTCTTCTATACGAACAGCATTCTCAATATCATCAAACGAATTGCCGCTGGGTTTAATAACCCGTTATCTCCTTCGAATATGGAGTTGTTTCGATCAGCAATCATCCCGTTGCACGAAATGCAAGGGAAGACTTCTCATAGTGTTGCCTGTCTTGGAGAGTACCATAAGGAGCTAGTGGAGTGCATGGCAACATTTGTAAAAGGAGATTCACAGGTTTTTGAAATTGCTCTACAAGGGATCTTAAAATATTGGCCCGACCCTAGGGAAGGAAATTCCCCAAGAGAAGTTTTGTTCCTTCATGAGTTGGAAACGTTGCTTGATATCAGACCTTGTGATATACCCCCTAAACTGCAAGGATCCATTATTGGACATTTATCTCGTTGTATTATAAGTGAAAACAGCCTGATTTCTGAGCGTACATTAATTCTATGGAAGAATGAACGCGTGGCTACACTACTGGACCAGTGGATGTCCGATGAAAAACCATTTCAACTAATCGTGGGTTTTTTACTGGGAGACTCTTTATCTCACTGGAATAAAACAGTATGTAGAATGTCAGCTTTGGTGATACGTCGATATATAGACCATGAATTTCTCACAGTGGATTTACTGCTACGGAATGGAATTCATTCAAAGGAGGAGCTGGTGCATATTTTAAAAAAGTACCAAATGGAGGCACCGCCGAAACCAACAATAAAAATAACAACTGCGGTTCCTTCCAAAGATCCTAGCATACATTTCATGAACATGATTGTTGCAGAGGAGCTTGGCCATGGTTCATTCGCTCAAGTGTTTCGTGCGCTTCGAGTTGTCCCGGGAAAACCTCAATCTCAGTGGACAGAGTATGCCATTAAACGAATCGATGCTACGAAGCACAGATCCATTGCCCTACGAGAAGCTGAAATGATGGATAGGGTCTCGCATCCGAATTGTACCAGGTTATCAACAATGTACGAAAGTGCAGGTGTTATTAATCTAGTGATGGAATATGCTGCATTGGGAGACCTTCATGATATGTTGCGTAGTGTGGGCTCTCTTAATGAAGAATCCACTGTATTTATTACTGTAGAAATTGCTGCTGGACTAAATGCTCTGCATAGCAAGGAATTAGTATTTGGTGATTTAAAACCTGAGAACGTATTAATACATGCAAATGGCCATGTGAAACTTGGTGATTTTGGTGCTACCAGATCAATCTCGTCTATAGGTGATGACCCAGTTGAAGGTACCTTGTGTTATTTAGCTCCAGAATTGTTCCACCGAAGAAACGTCAACGAAGAAGAATATCCTATTTCTCATCCTGCTGCGATCGACTGGTGGGCCTTTGGCTGTTTAGTGTACCATCTTTTATCAGGCCGGCCTCCTATTTGGGTAGAACAAGAACGTGAGCTTGTCAAGACTCTTGTATCTTTTAATTTCGACAAATTCCCGCAAAATTTCCCTCCGGCTGCCAAAGATCTCGTTAGCAAACTTTTAATCACTGATCCTTCATATCGTCTTGCGTCCATTTTTGATCTTGAATCTCATGAATTTTATGCAAAGTTAGGATTTTCATTTGATGAGGCTCACAATCACGCAGCTCCTCAAGTGGTACAGGGCGAAGTGAAGCCGCAACCTGGACCTTGGACCCAAAGAACGTATTCCATGATACATTCTCCATTACCTCAGAGTTACGCGATCACCAAATATCCTAATCATTCTTCCTTATTAATGACAGAAACAGAAAAAGAATCCGACTATTCGTGGAGGTTTAAAGGCATCGAGCCCTTTCAATTCATTTTTCAAAATCCGAAATCCGCATCAACACCGACGCACAATAAGCATGCAGTACCCAAGATGCGATTCAATCCAACTACATCGATGCCATGTCCTCCTAAGCCTAGGAATATGTTCAAGAATCTCGATTTATCGGCAGGATCATTTTAAATTTGAACGAAAAAAACTACTACCGGTAGTAGTTTTAAAAAAATTAGCATTTGATGGCTTTTATCCACTACTAGTAGTTTTAAAAAAATCGATTTTTGTTGTTGTTTAAAAAAATGTCGAGGGATGCAATTAAATTACATCAGGAGAAATATAATGCGAATTCAGTGATTCCACATAATGTTCTTGCTTCTGATTACCTCACGGATTGCCATCAGGCTCTTTTCTTTCAACAAGATA
>Ga0105055_10005013_pt1 | contig 18934 bp, 14 predicted proteins | sample BON03_FD_78090 | JGI IMG/M metagenome (GOLD analysis project Ga0105055, IMG submission 78090) | Freshwater microbial communities from Lake Bonney liftoff mats and glacier meltwater in Antarctica - BON-03 | ecosystem: Environmental > Aquatic > Freshwater > Ice > Glacier meltwater | place: Lake...
ACGTCGGTATTGCGCACCCCTGAATCGCTCACCAAATACCTTTCTAGTGATCAGTTAAAACTCTACACCTTAATTTGGCAACGGACTGTTGCTTGTCAAATGGTGCATGCCACGATGAATACTGTAGCTGTTGATTTGGCCTGTGGTAAAGGTAATACCTTCCGAGCTAATGGTTCGACCGTGGTTAATCCGGGCTTTATGAGCGTATATCTTGAAGGCCAAGATGACGCGGCTAAATCAGATAAAGACGAACGTATTTTGCCTATAATGGAAGTCGGCGATGTCGTTGAGTTACTTGCTATTCGACCTGAGCAACATTTCACTGAGCCACCACCACGCTTTAGTGAGGCCAGTTTAGTTCGCTCTTTAGAAGAACATGATATTGGCCGTCCCTCTACGTATGCCAGCATTATCTCAACCTTGTTACAGCGTGAATATGTCGAATTAGAGAAAAAACGTTTCCATCCAACAGATGTGGGCCGTGTAGTAGGTAAATTTCTGGCAGAACACTTCACCAAATATGTCGATTATGATTTCACTGCAAAATTAGAAGATGAGCTAGATGCGGTGGCTCGCGGCGAAAAAGAATGGGTGCCATTATTACGTAACTTTTGGGGGCCGTTCAAAGAACAAGTCGAAACCAAAGATAAAGAAGTACAACGTAGCGATGTTACCCAAGAATTACTCGATGAAGATTGCCCCAAATGTGGTAAAAAACTATCAAGTCGTTTAGGGCGTAGTGGACGTTTTATTGGTTGTACGGCTTATCCTGAATGTGATTACACACGTAATGTTAATGGTGAAGAAACATCGAATGAGCCAGAAGTTGTCGCTGATCGCAAATGTCCTAAATGTGAGTCTGATTTATGGGTGAGAACGGGCAAATATGGCAAGTTCATTGGTTGTAGCAGTTATCCAAAATGTAAACATATTGAATCGCTAGAACAGCTTACGAATACCGGTGTGACTTGCCCACAATGTAATAAAGGTGAAATCCTTACTCGCAAATCTCGTCGTGGCAAAATATTCTATTCTTGTTCAGATTACCCTGATTGTGATTATGCCTTATGGAATGAGCCATTGAAGGAAGAATGTCCTACCTGTAAATGGCCTATTTTGACGGTTAAAACGACAAAAAGCCGTGGCACTGAAAAAGTTTGCCCACAAAAAGAATGCGACTTTACTGAAAAAGTAGAATCGGCATAAGACTGTTATTTACGCGTTGTTATATGACCTAAGTTGTAAAAAGTGCGTTCATTTATGAACGCACTTTATTTATGGCTGATTTGTATTAGGTTTAATCTACCGCTTCATTGGGCTTTAATAGGTTTTTAATTTTTACACCTACAAGGGCTAATACTGCAAAATAAATCATCGCTGAGGCCGTAATCAAGCCAATCAACATGCTAAATCGTTGCCCAGCAGTCCAGCTTAACCATTCATTTGTTATGGGCGTTAACAGCATCAGTAAGACAAGCAAGCTAACATTAGCCACAAGCAGTTTAATGATAAACCGTCCCCAACCAGTAACAGGGATATATACCCCTAATTTACGTAAGCCGATAAATAATAGGCCAGCATTAAGTATGGCGGCTAATGACGTAGCCAATGCAAGCCCCACATGGGCAAACTGCATCATCAGGATGATATTGAGCACCATATTAGTCACCATCGCGATAATACCGATTTTAACCGGTGTTTTGGTATCTTGCCTTGCATAATAAGCAGGTGCCAATACTTTAATTAAAATGAAAGGCAGTAAACCAAGGCCATAAGCCATTAGGCTGAGTGATGCTTTATGAGCGTCTAATGGTGTGAACTCGCCATATTGAAATAGAGTCAGGAGTAGTGGTTCTGCGAGCCAAATAAGACCAATAGCGGCCGGCGTACCGATAAGAAATACCCAGCGTAGTGCCCAATCAATAGTATGTGAGAATTCGGCTTTAGAAGCTGAAGCATGTTTTTTCGATAGACTAGGCAAAATGACCGTTGATAAGGCAATGCCCAATACACCCAAGGGGAACTCAACCAAACGATCGGAATAATATAGCCAAGAAATACTGCCAGTAGCTAAGAATGAGGCCAATACGGTATCAAGTAATAAGTTTATTTGAGAAACTGATACGCCAAACATTGCCGGAATCATTAGTTTTAAGATTTTTTGTACGCCGCTCTCTTTCCAGCCCCAGCGTGGCTTTGGTAGCTGTTTTATGTTTATTAAAAAGGGAATTTGAAAGAGTAATTGAATAAGCCCGCCAATAAATACCCCCCATGCTAATGCCGTAACAGGTTCCTCAAGTTGCGGAGATAACCATAAGGCGCAGCCAATCATTGATAAATTAAGAAATACAGGGGTAAGGGCGGGTACGGCAAATTTGCCAAAACTATTCAAAATAGAACCTGCTAAAGCAGTGAGCGAAATAAAAAATAAATAAGGAAAAGTGATTTTAAGTAAGTCACCTGCTAATGTTATTTTTTCTGGACTTTCAACAAAACCAGGTGCAAATATTACGATTAATATCGGAGCGGCTAAAATGCCAATAGCGGTCATAATAAACAAGATACCAGCTAGCGTTCCACTGGTACTTGCGATTAATTCTTTGAGGTCTCGATCGCCTCGATTACGATACTCTGCAAGTACGGGAATAAAGGCTTGTGAGAAGGCACCTTCGGCAAATAAACGTCGTAAGAAATTGGGGATTTTAAATGCGACAAAAAATACGTCAGCACCTAAGCCTGCCCCAAATAATCTAGCGATGACAATGTCACGTACAAAACCAAGGATCCGCGATAAAAAAGTCGTGATGCTGACGATAGCCGTTGACCTAAATAGTTTTTCGCTCATTCATAAATCCATGATTAATGTTAGGATTTGGCCCTTTCTCATCAACTACAAGAAGAATGAACTATGGCCAAACGGTGTAAAGGGCTTAATTCTAAGTGTTTTTTGATTACTTATCTCATGATTGTTGGATTTTTATTAGTCTTATGGATGAACCGCTTACCGCTAATAAATAAAGAGCAACGAGAAATACCCGTAACATTGCAGGCTTATATCGCATCGCCTGCTCGTCCATTACCGGAATTTTCATTAAATACAGATAATAAATTAGCGCTCACCAATAATTGGTTTGATGGTAAGTGGAGCTTGGTTTATTTTTCACATAGCCATTGTTTGCCGGCTTGTCAGCCAGCATTGCAAGCAATGAAACACCTTCAATCTAGCGTTGCTAATGCTGATTTTCAGTTTTTAGTGATCGGGATAGATACTGGGGAAACTGCAGATGAGTTAGGTGATTTTCTCCGTGAACAGAAGATGGATTTCAACGTGGCAACGGCATCGGCAGCTATGGTCGATGAATTAGCGAGTACTTTCATTGCCTTGTTTCTTCAAACTGACTATGTAGATGGGAGTTATCAAATTGAACAGGAGCACCATTTGTTTGTCGTTGATCCTAAAGGGCGAGTTTATGCGACCTTTAAACCACCGTTCAATAAAACACGTATTCAAGCAGAATTTCTTAAACTTCGCTATTTTTATGCGAAGAGTGAGTAACCACACCTAACATGAATATGCTGTTTATTTTCATTTGTAAGACACCTATTTAGCCATTAAATTAAGCTTAGACTAATCAATTTATATGACAAGGTAACTGCCATCATCTTAATCTCTTGCACCAAGTTACTAATGCTCCCACCCTACCCATTCAATAAACTTAAATGATGCAGGGGTTGAAGCGTTGCTTCAATTGATGAATGAGGCCACTGGTCGAAAGCATTATTCACTTATGGGCTCCTTTTCTTCCATGCAGCATAAATATGCAACACTGGAGCCCACTGATAAGTAGTCAATTATTTCTCTTTGTCTGATCATTGCCCTATTGATTAGTGTTTATCAAACGACAACAAACTGCCCCATCATGCCTTGATCCTCGTGTTCAAGAATATGGCAGTGATACATATAAGGTGTCTTGGCATCAGAATATTCTGGGAACGACATTAGAATTCTAATTCTTTCATTGCCGTGGACTAGAACCACATCTTTCAAACCCGTTTCACTCGGATGAGGCGGCTTACCATTACGATCCAGAACACGAAACTGCACATTGTGGAGATGAAATGGGTGAGCCATTGGAGAATTATTTCCAATCTCCCAAATCTCGCTAGTATTGCGTTTTACCTGAAAATCTATACGCTTGATGTCCATCGATTTACCATTAATCTGAAACATGCCACTGCCCATCCCACCGATTATGTAACCTCAGCCTTAATAAAGTACTTTTTGCCTTAAGGATTGGTAAAACCACACTGATTCCACTTGGCATTTCCATTTTCCATACTTATCCTTCTTGATCTCCGCTCGATTTGGTGTCGAGGTTCGCCTGCAACGATGCCGAGGTTGGCAGTCCACGGCCGCGCCAGAAGGAGAAAATAGCGGGAAACACAACGAGTACGAGCAGCAACGCAGAACCGACGCCGCCAAGCATGGGTGCCGCGATGCGTTTCATGATATCTGCACCGCTACCATCGCTGTACATGATCGGCACCAGGCCCATGAACAACACGAGCCCCGTCATCAACATTGGTCGGATGCGATGGCTGGCACCTTCGGTGATAGCGGTCGTCAGATCGAGGCGGCTATGGATCTGCCCTTCGTCCCGATGCTGTCGCCACGCTATATCGAGGTACAACATCATCAGCAGGCCAAGTTCAACCGCGATACCTGCGACGGCGATCATGCCAACGGCCACGGCTACGCTCAGGTTGTAGTCAAGCGCCGCGAGCAGCCAGACGCTGCCAATGAGTGAGAAAGGCAGTGCTGTCATCACGATCAAGGTTTCGACCATCGACTTGCGGTGCATGTAGAGCATGAAGAAGATCAAAAAGATCGTCATCGGCACTAAGATGGTCAGGCGCGCCTTGGCGCGTTCGAAGTACGTAAATTGGCCAGCCCAGTCGATGCGATACCCAGGCGAGATTTCCACGGTCTCAGCCACGACATCACGGGCGAGCGCGACGTAGTCCGCGATGCCAATTTCATCACTTACATCCACAAACACGAAACTCACCAGCTGACCGTCTTCGTTACGCAGCGCCGGCGGACCGGTTCGAAATTGAATATCGGCTACTTGCGTGATCGGGATCTGGGCACCGGTCGATGTCGTCACAAAGACGCGTTTGAGCGCTTCAAGGTTGTCGCGGTACTCGCGTGCGTAACGCACCAGAATGCCGTAGCGCTCCCGTCCCTCGACGGTTTCACCGACCTTCACACCACCCATGGCCGCTTCGATCACGTCTTGTACGTCGTTGACGTTCAGGCCAAAGCGTGCCGCGGCTTTGCGATCGATGTCGAAGTCCAGAAAGTAACCACCGGTTGCACGTTCGGCAAAGGCGCTACGCGTGTACGGCGCGGTACGTTCATCCTTTAACAGCGCACGCTCGATATCGACGCCAGTGCGCTCAATGGTGGCGAGTTCTGGCCCAAAAATTTTGATGCCGAGTGACGAACGGATACCGGTCGCCAGCATCTCGGTACGGGTCTGGATGGGCATCCACCAGATGTTCGGCATGCCCGGAAAGCGCATCGCGCTGTCCATCTCGCCGATCAACTTGTCCCAGGTCATGCCCTCACGCCATTCGCTTTTATCCTTCAGCATGATGTTGGTCTCGATCATCGACAGCGGCGCCGAATCCGTCGGACTGGTACTGCGCCCGACCTTGCCGAAGACGCGTTCGACTTCAGGAAATTTCTTCAGTTCCCGATCCATGGTCTGCATCACACGGGTTGCCTCTCCGATGGAAATACCGGGTAATGCTGTCGGCATGTAGAGGATGCTGCCTTCATTCAAGGGTGGCATGAACTCATTGCCCAGGCTTCGATATATTGGCACGGTCGCGATCATTGCCAACAGTGCGCCGATTACCACCGGCCAACGCCAACGCACAGCGAATTTCACCACCGGTGCGTAACCATTTTTTAGCGCCTTGTTCAGGCGACTGTCGTCGCCGCGAATACGGCCTTTGATCAACAACACCGCGAGTGCAGGGATCAGCGTTACCGACAACAGCGCAGCAAAAAAGATGGAAAATGTCTTTGTGTAGGCCAATGGCTTGAACAACCGACCTTCTATGCCTTCCAGCGCAAACACCGGCACGAACGACACGGTAATGATCAACAGCGAGAAGAAGATAGTCGGACCAACTTCTTGCATGGCCTCAACGATCATTCGGGTGCGAGATTCCCCTTCTACTGTTTGTCCCTGTAGTCGTTTATGAACGTTGTCGATGATCACGATGGCTGCGTCTACCATGGCACCAATGGCGACCGCGATGCCACCAAGTGACATGATGTTGGCGGTTAAACCCATGTAGGACATTGGAATAAACGCCAATAGGATCGCGATCGGTAAGGTCAGGACTGCAACGAGGGCTGATCTCACGTGCAGTAGAAACAGACCGATCACGAGGGAGACGATTAACATTTCTTCTATTAAGGTACTTTGCAATGTGTCGATTGCACGCTTGATGAGGCTTGAACGATCGTATACGGGTACGATCTCGACGCCGTCCGGTAAACTCGTTCTTATTACGTCCAGCCGTGCTTTGATCCGCTCGATCACATCCAGCGCATTCTCGCCATAACGCATGACAACAATGCCGCCGACCGCAATACCTTCGCCGTTTAGGTCTGCTTGTCCGCGTTGCAGCGCCGGGCCAAGGCTGGTGCTGGCTACATCGGCCACACGAATAGGGATGCCGCCTTCACCAACGCCGATCACTACCTCTTTGAGATCGTCCACTGATTTCACGTAGCCAAGACCTCGAATGAACTGCTCGTGGCCGGCGATCTCCAAAACGCGGCCGCCGACATCTTTGTTGGACGCACGCACGGCCTGCGTCACCTTGTGCAGCGGAATGCCGTACGAGGCGAGTTTGTTTGGATCGACGTTGATTTGATATTCCTTGACGAACCCGCCAACAGAGGCCACTTCAGCGACACCCTCAACAGCCTCCAGCGCGTAACGGAGGTTAAAGTCCTGCAAGCTGCGTAGATCCGCCAGACTCTGATTACCGCTTTTGTCGACCAACGCGTACTGATATACCCAGCCGACGCCAGTGGCATCGGGTCCCAAGGTTGGGCGTACATCGTCGGGTAGTTTTGGGGCAGCTGAGTTTAGGTACTCAAGAACGCGCGAACGCGCCCAATACATGTCGGTGCCATCTTCAAAAATAACGTACACAAATGACAAACCCAAGAAGCTCTGGCCACGAACAAAACGCACATTTGGAGCAGCGAGCAAGGTTGTTGTTAACGGATATGTGATCTGATCCTCAACCAAATCAGGACTTCGTCCGGGCCAATTAGTGAAGACGATTACCTGAACATCCGACAGATCGGGTATGGCGTCGAGCGGTGCGGTCATGAGCGACCGATATCCCCACGCCGCTGCCGCTATCACTAGCATCAAGGTTAACAACACGTTACGGGCTGAGAAATTAATTAGTTTTTCGAGCGGCCCATTGTTTGGGCCAGTTCCATGTGTATTTACCATTGATTAATCCCTGTCTTTAGACGCGTCTCTGAAGCAATGAGAAAATTCCCAGACGTTACCACAATGTCGCCCATGGAAAGTCCGTCGAGTACCTCCACGAAACCTTGCGCGTTACGCCCCGTTTTTATTGTGACGGGTTTGAGACGACCACTGCCGAGATCAACAAACACCACCCGACTGTCACCAGCGACGATGATTGCTTCCTCGGGTACACTTAGTTTGTGACCGATATCCGCTCGTAGAGAGACTTGTGCGTACATGCCCGGTTTTAATTCGCCGTTAGGGTTGGCGAGTGACAGTCGGATACGCCCTGTACGTGTTTGCTCGTCAAGATAGGGATACACGTATTCAACTGTTGCCGGATAGGTTCGACCAGGCAGATACGGGAGCGTCACTGATGCGGTCATGCCGACTTTTACAAGGTCGAGATCTGCTTCGAAGACGTCCGCCTCAATCCAAACCTGTGACAAATCAGCAATGGTGAGGAGCGTCTGCCCCATTTTTGCAGCGCTGCCGTCGGCAATGTGACGCTCTATCAGTGTGCCAGTGCGTGGTGCGTAGATGGGGATGTAATCTTTGGGCTCGCCACGTTGCTCGAGCGCTTTGATTTCCTGAGCCGACATATCCCACAACGTCAATCGCTGGCGCGCAGCGCCTAGCAAGCCGCTTCCGTCGCTGACGCTAGATCGCCGTTTCAACGTATCGAGGTACTCCTGCTGTGCGGCTAGTAAGTCTGGACTGTAGACGGTGAATAACACTTGGTTTTTCCTTACCTCGGCGCCCACGTAGTTGGCTTTGAGGTCGCCAATGTAGCCATCGAACTTGAGTGCCACCTGCGACAACAAACGCTCATCAAAGGCCACTTCACCGACGGCTCGGATCGCCATGACTAGGTTTCGGTGCGTCGCCTCACCGGTTTTGACACCAATCAATTGTCGGCGACGGTTGTCGATAGTGATCACGTTGGCATCATTCGCCTGCATCACCGCATCACCGACTGGTGTGCCGCCGACGGCGAGGGTTAATCCTTTACGGTCAGTGGCCAGATCAAATTGCAAACGTTTGTCGCCGCGAACTGGATCGGTGATTTCTACCGTCAGCGGCCATTCGCCTCGCATAGAAAGATCCATCGAGCCTTCATAGCGGCCGGATCCCATGGGCTTGAGATCGGCTGATGCACGCATGGCTTGCATGGTACCCATGGCCGGCATTTGCGCATAAGCCTCAATGTCGATGTCATCCACCAACTGCCCTGTGGCATCGCGGACTTCGATCATGAGTTTGTTGTCGCCGACCCGTGCTGTCCCTGGGTTGATGTCAAGCGCGATTTCAAGGTCACCCGCCTGATAACGTGGCATGCTGCTGTTCGGGGCGCTCATACCCTTTTGATTCGCACCGCCGATTAAGGTGCCGCCTGAGGCGATCGGCAACTCGGCGCGATCTGTGGCGAGATCAAACTGTAACCGCAATGGCTGGCCATCTGCTTTCAGGCTCATCGTCAGTGGCCACTCGCCGCGCATAGGAAGATCCATCGACCCCTCGTATCGCCCGGGCATTGTTTCCTTAAGATCAGCGGGTGCTCGCATCGCCGGCATGGCACCCATTGCAGGCATTTCCGCATAGGCATCAATGTGAGTGGATATAGGCGTGCCATTGGCATCGCGAACCTCAACGATAAGTCGGTTGTCACCCACACGCGGTGTACTAGGATTGGTCTTGACACCAATTTCAAGATGGCCGGCGCGATAACGTGGCATATCGTCGTTCATTGCCATTGCTGGTCCGGCGGCCTCCGATGAAAAAAAGAGAAAATACGCACCCACGCCGAGGACTATTACATTCAACGCGCCGATAAACCAAAGAACTTTGTTCGAGGTTTTCATTATTGATCTCCAGAAAAGGTTGTTTCGACAGTCTCGATAGAACCGGCTACCGAGCGTTCCAGCTCGGCGAGACGCCGCATATAGTCGGCACGCACTCGTGCCAACGCTAACTCGGTGGCGAGCTTGCGCTGTTCGGCTGTGATCACATTGAGAAAGGCGCCGCTGCCACTTTGATAGCCTGCCACAGTCGCTTCCAGATATTCAGTGGCCAGAGGTATAAGACGATCTTGGTAGAGGACAAGCGAGGATTGAGCCTCGAACACCTCTGCGCGTGCTCGGGTGATTTCCGACAGCAGATCAGCCCGACGCTCTACAAGTGTCCATTCTGTACGCCTTTTTTCGGCCTGTGCCCTGTTGTGCTCCGAACGACGTTTACTTTGATCAAGTGGGAGGTTGATCGAGACATCTAAAAACGGGCGTTTATCAGCATTGTCCCAAAGACTGTTGTAACCAACACCTAACTGAAAGTTCGGATAGAACGCTTTTTCTGCCAGTGTGATGCGGCTTTTGCTGGCTAAAATTTGAGCGTCGAGCTTAGCAAGATCCGGATGTTGAGTTAGGGCCAGATTGTTCAGCGCTTCCAGTGCCGGTAGGTCAGCGCGCAATGTGATGGGAGCCGCAGCCGGCAACGGCGCATCTGGTGACCGGTTGAGTAATGCGTTGATCCGAGCTTGGACAGTTGTGGTCAGTTTATCTAGGCGCAACAACTGGTTGTCCAGATCGATTCGCTCTACCTCCACCGACAGTACATCCTGTTTGAGCGCCTGGCCTGTCGCATAGCGGGTTTCTGCGGTAGCAACTAATTCGTCGAGTAGCGCCTGGGTGGCGTGGTGTATCTTCTGCGCCGTATGAACGAACCACCACTCCGCGTAGGCGGCTTTCGCTTGTGCGATAACCCGAAGACGCAATGCATCCACATCACTATCTGCAGCGAGGGCGTCGTAACGCGCCGCCGATTCACGCGCGGCCAAAGTGCCAGGCCAGGGTATCTTCTGGCTGAAATCAACCCTTTGATTCAAGTTTCGATCGCCGTTTGCGGTAAGTGGTGCAACGCCGTAGCTTAGCATGGGGTCGTCTAACGATCCGGCAGGGCCAATTCTGAACGCCGCTGCCTCGGCTGCCGCCTGAATTGCCGCGAGTCCAGGATTAGCTTCCAAGACCAACGCGGCCAAGGTGTCGGCCGTGAGTTGATTGTCCGGACTATGGCCGGCGTATTGTTCCAATGTGGGCTCGCCTAAGGCAGCCCCAGTCGCAAGCGACAGCGCAATGCCGAAGCACACGCGAGGTAAAAGTAAAGTTCTCAATGCCCATTTCCTTCAATTAATTATAAATAGAAAATATAATATTCTCAGGCTCGGAGATTTACCGTTGCCCGATAATTGAAAGAGTGGGCCTTAGATACGCAGTCGTTGCGTAATTAGGTAGGTGTCAGACCTATAATGGTCAACATCAAAGGGGGAGAAAACAGGGGCAGCCACGCGCGCATGCGGTGGCTCAAAAATATTAAAAGAAGTGACAATTGCCGTGGGTGGATCAACATCGGAGCGCACGTCAAAGGATTTTACGATAGGGGCATACTGTTTAGCCTCGTTATCGAAACTGACTTCAACCGATCGTTCACAACACAATTCGTTATTGGAATTAAGTGTGCCATCACAATAGACATCAGCGCAGTCTTCATCGGACTTATTTCCGACGCAGCAACAGTCGCCAACCATGATCTCATCCATCATCTCGCACGCAAACACGTTCTGTGCCGTCAAAGGTCCAAGGACCAATATCAGCGATAGCAGGACTGCACGTGTAGCCGACAGAAAGTGAGTGTTCATTTCTAGACTTTAAAACCTCGTAAGAATTTTGTCAATATTGTAATCAGAAGGTACTTATCATCCTTAGAATAACTTTTCGTATTTGCAAACACGCTGTACGATCTCGTTCAATATTGTTGTAGTTATTGATGAAAAAAGCTGCCATATCTAGGTTATAAATAGCGGCGTTATGATCTGCTTGGTCGCCATCAAAGCCAAATTTCCAATCATTGATTGCATAATCAAGATGATAACCCTGAGAGATTTCACGTCGGTAAGTGTATAACGAATCATAGGCATCGGGTTTCCCATCATCAGCATATTGACCGTGACGGGATTGGCACGTAACTCATCGTTATTCATCAAATACGCTACATCGTGATAATTCAAGCACGCATTAATTTTGCCACCATTATTCAACTCTTTGTTGAACTTGGCTTGGTAGTTTTCACCTTTGGCATAAATAATATCCATTGGTAAGGCGGCAGTGCTTGTTTCATCGGTATCATGATGTTCGATATCTAATTCTAATTTGTGATCCAGTTTCTGAAAGCCATAGCTAATATCGATAGTATCGGGTTCTTGTCTGCTTGGGCGAAGAGTACCGCTACCAAAATTTAGGTCGTTACCGTGATCAACACTGCCAACGATCTAAGAACGATGTGTTTCATTTTTACAGGCCACTATGATGTAATAAGTGTGTTCTATCAGTAATATATGTGTGAAATGACGCAATATTATTTTTTTATGCCATGTTAATCTGCTCTAGTTTTATTAATTTGATGAAGGTTTTAATCGATGGAAGTCATTACCAGTTCATATGTTGCTGCCTTCTTATTAGGTTTATTTAGCACGGTGCATTGTATTGTCATGTGTGGCTCTGTGATTGGAGCCTTAACCTTAAGCTTGCCGGCAGAAATACGTGAAAATCAGTCTAAAATGTTTCCCTATGTATTGAACTATAATCTCGGTCGATTGTTCAGCTATGGCTCAGCAGGGGCGCTTGTCGGCTTATTAAGTTCACCCTTAGTAGAAATTAATGGTCATCAAATATTACGTTATGTGTCGCTGGTGGTGATGATCGCCATGGGTTTATATTTGGCAGGCTGGTTTCCTAAATTTGCCCGAATGGAAAGGATGGGCGCACCTATCTGGCGTTGGTTACAACCGATAGGACAAAAATTATTACCGGTAAAAACGCGTTCGCAAGCTTTATTTTTAGGCATTATTTGGGGTTGGTTGCCGTGTGGATTGGTTTATTCGGCGTTAGCTGTAGCGGCAACAGTAGGTGAACCCGTTAAAGCATCCTTAGTGATGTTAGCTTTTGGTGCTGGTACATTGCCTGCGGTAATGGGGGCCGGTTTGTTTACTGGCGTGCTGGCTGCGATGGCAAGGGTAAAACATTTGAGGCAAATTGCTGGTGTGTTGATTATCGCGATGGCATTGGCAACGACATTTTGGCCAGTGAACATGGAGCATGATGCTCAGAATGGCGAACAAGTTGGTCTTAGTTCGCCACCTTTACAACATCCGATGTAAGGCGGCAGTGTTATGAAGCAGATCTTAGGACAATCGCCACAAATTACACATTTATTACGCACTATTCCGATGATTGCTGCCAGTGAGGCGAGTGTTTTAATTTACGGTGAAACAGGCACGGGGAAAGAGTTAATCGCGCAAGCCTTACACGCCGAGAGTCGGCGAAAAGACAAAAGACTGGTCACGATAAATTGTGCTGCTTTACCTGTAGAGGGAATAGAAGTTGATTTATTTGGTCGTGCCAATGGATTGGGTGAGATAGAGCATCGTGGTCGTTTACTCGCGGCAGAAGGCAGTACGGTATTTTTTGACGAGGTTGATGCCTTACCCTTGTCTATTCAGGCAAAAGTGTTGCGATTTTTGGAAGCCGGTGAGTGTCAGTTGCAAGGCAGCCATAGGCTACATCTTGTTAATGTACGGATTGTGGCGGCGACCAGTGCGGATCTACAACAGGCGGTAACAACGGGTCGTTTTAGGTCAGATTTATTTTATCGCTTGCAAGTAGTGCCGATCATTATGCCTACATTAAGAGAATGCCGTGATGATATTAAGCTGTTGTTACGTCATTATAGTCGGGAGTTTGCGGGTGATAATGCAGTGGTGCGCTATTCAAAAACGATTGAGCATTGTTTGCTGACTTATGCATGGCCTGGAAATATTCGCGAGCTGAAAAATTTCTGTCAGCGCATGGCCTTACTTTATCCGGGCAAGGCGCTAGTAGAAGAAGATTTACCACCGGAGATGTTGCCAGAAGTAGCGGCAAGTCATCATGCTTTTACTTTGCCGCCAACGGGTATCAATTTGGCACAGGTTGAACTGGATTTAATTGAACAAGCCTTGGATCTCGCCGCAGGTAATCGTTCTCGTGCAGCAAGATTGTTGGGAATTAGCCGAGATACCTTATTATACCGAATGCAAAAATACTCATTAGAACCCTGATGTATTAAACATTATCGTCCTGATGTATTAAAGTAACGGATATCACCGTTTTAATTTCAAAGGTTTAACATGAAACAGTATTTAGCACTGCTACAAGATGTGATGGAAAATGGGCTTGAGAAAGGCGACAGAACCGGCACAGGTACACGCTCCGTCTTCGGGCGGCAGGTACGTTATGATTTAGCCGAAGGGTTTCCGCTACTTACTACCAAAAAACTCCATATTAAAAGTATTTTGCATGAATTATTGTGGTTTTTGAGTGGTGATACCAACATCAAATATCTGCAAGATAATGGTGTGTCGATCTGGAATGATTGGGCCACCGCAGAAGGTGAGTTAGGGCCTGTTTATGGTGCTCAGTGGCGTAATTGGAAAGGTGAGGATGGCCAAGTATTTGATCAGGTTGCCCGTTTAGTAGATAGCTTAAAAAATAACCCCGATAGCCGTCGCCATATTATCAGTGGCTGGAACGTGGCTTTATTGCCAGATGAAAGTAAAAAACCATGGGAAAATGCCGCCGCTGGCCTGATGGCTTTGCCTCCTTGTCATTTGTTGTATCAATTTTATGTGGCTAATGGCAAGCTCAGTGCCTCCCTATACATTCGATCGAATGATTTGTTTTTGGGTAATCCCTATAACACGGCGTCACTTGCTTTTTTAACCCATATGTTAGCGCAACAATGTGATTTGACTGTAGGCGAGATCATTATCAGCATTGGCGATGCTCATATTTATATCAATCATTTTGACCAAGTGATCGAGCAATTGACTCGCACGCCGGCGAAATTGCCGCAATTACTTATTAAACGTAAACCTGCCTCTATCTTTGATTATCAGTTTGATGATTTTGAAATTATGGATTATCAGCCGCAAGCCCATATTTCGGCACCGATAGCGGTATAGGTTAAGTGTGATTTAAGTTACATGCTTTATAACTAGTGTTCACTAACCTTAAGGAGTAAGAGATGACGCAACAAGCTCAACTTACCGCCTATCCAGTTTGGGATAGAACGGTTCGGCTATTTCACTGGATAAATGTGTTGTGTGTTTTAGCCTTGATAGCGATCGGTGTGGCCATTTTGAATGGTAAAGCATTGGGAGTGACCGATGATGGCAAGCTGTTACTGAAAACCATTCATGTCTATTTTGGTTATGTATTTGCGGCCAACTTAACATGGCGAATTATCTGGGGCTTTATCGGTAATCGCTATGCTCGTTGGGGTTCAATCTTACCTTTTAATGTTGAACATCGTACGCAACTAGTAGCAATGATCTCAGGGGCTAAATCAGGAAAACCAGTTGGTTTCTTGGGACATAACCCAATTGGACGCTTAATGGTTGGCGTGTTGTTTTTATTGTTATCGGCACAAGCGATAACAGGTCTTGTTTTAGCCGGAACAGATGTTTATATGCCGCCATTGGGCAATACGGTTAAAGAATGGATAGCGAGCGATCCGTCGCTAGTGGGTAGCATCAAACCCTATTCAAAAGAAGGGATAGATGAAATTGCCTACAAACAAATGCGTGACGTCAGAAAGCCTTTTATCACGGTGCATTATTACACGTTCTATACATTGCTTGCCGCGATTATATTGCATTTAATCGGTGTTGTTGTCACTGAATTACGGGAACGTAACGGTTTGGTCTCTGCGATGTTTACCGGTAAAAAAGTGTTTGCTGAAAAACCATTTGATACAGAGTAGGAGTTTCTATATTTAGGTTTTGTAAAACCCAACCTACTTTATTAGGGGTAGACAGGGAAAACGGAAAATATCCTACGCTAAGCACGTGGCCACCGGTATTCTCCGGTCAGAATGATATGATCCCACCCGAGTGGCGATATATGCTGTAGCAGGTCTTCATTAATATCAGTATCTTGCTCTTTGAGTGTCTGGACAGCTCTCTCCAGATAAGTTGTATTCCATAGAACGATAGCCGCTGTTACTAAATTTAGGCCACTGGCACGGTAACGTTGTTGCTCAAAACTGCGATCTCGTATTTCTCCCAGACGATTAAAGAAAACTGCACGGGCCAAAGCATTACGTGCTTCGCCCTTGTTCAGCCCCGCTTGAACGCGCCGCCGTAACTCAGTGCTTTGCACCCATTCCAACATAAACAAAGTACGCTCGATACGTCCTAATTCCCTCAATGCGAGCGCTAACCCATTCTTCCGAGGATAACTCCCCAGTTTTCGTAACATTAACGAAGCCGTGACAGTACCTTGTTTTATTGATGTCGCGAGACGTAATATTTCGTCCCAGTAAGTTTGAATCAGCTTTATATCAAGTTTGCTACCAATTAGAGCGGATAATGCTGAGTGGCTGCTCTCTCCTGGAGGGATAAACAATCGTTTATCGTGAAGATCCCTGATTCTGGGTGCAAAGCGAAAACCCAGCAAATGGGTTAAAGCAAATACGTGATCGGTAAAACCAGCCGTATCGGTGTAATGCTCTTCAATTCTCAAATCCGATTCATGGTATAGCAAGCCATCCAGGACATGTGTTGAGTCACGTATAGCAGTGCTAATGTTTTGTACATGATACGGCCCGTATTGGTCTGAAATATGGGTGTAAAATTGCACACCTGGTTTTTGTCCATACTTCAGATTGACGCGCCCAGCAAAATCGCCACGCGCCCCAACCTTAAAGTTTTGCCCATCAGACGATGACGTTGTGCCATCACCCCAATTTTTCGCGAATGGATGCTGTGATTGTGCATTAATCAACTCAGATAATGCCGATGAATAGGTTTCATCTCGCACATGCCATGCTTGTAACCAAGCCAACTTAGAGTATGTTGTGCCAGGGCAAGATTCGGCCATTTTACTAAGCCCTAGGTTGATACCGTCAGCTAGGATACTGGTTAGCAATAGCGTCTTATCCTTTACCTCATTATCTGTTTTTAAATGGGTGAAATGACGAGTAAAGCCAGTCCAGCTATCAACCTCCATGAGCAAATCCGTGATTTTAATACTCGGTAAAAGTCCTGATACTTGAGTGCTCAATGCAGCCGCTTCGTCGGGGACTACTTTCTTTAAAGGAGATACTCGCAGCCCAACTTCTGTAATGGATGCGTCGGGCAATTTATCGGTGATGGCAAGATCATTAACTACTTCTAATTGCTCGCTAAGTAATGTTAATCGTTGCTCCAAATAATCATGGCTTTGAATGTTGATACTAACGGGTAGTGCATTGGTAGCTTGAAGATTTTTGAAGTGTGGCATTGGTACCATGTAGTCATCAAAGTCTTTAAACTGCCGTGATCCTGTTACCCAAATGTCGCCTGATCGTAACGCCCCTTTTAATTCAGTAAGAACACATATTTCGTAGTAACGCCGGTCAATACCCTCATCAGTAAAGATCAGCTTCCTCCAACGTTTCGGTATGAAGTCAGTTGGCGCGGTTTCCGGTACTTTACGGGACTGTTGTTCATTCATCTGACGTAAAATATTGATAGCTGTCAGAATTCCAGAAGCTGAAGGCGCTGCTTTCATTTGCAATATACTTAACATTGCGGGGGCATATTTACGCAAGGCACGATAACCATCGCTAACCAAATAAAGGGAGTCAAAATCTTCTCGCTTGGCTAACAGCTGTGTTTCATTGACGCTAGCCTCAAATTGATTCCAGGGCAAAATTTGCTCGATCGCTTCGTATGGATTTTGACCCGCTTGTTTTGCTTTTATAAGTGCCAGGCCAACTTGGTGGAATTGTCTCAGTTTGGCATGGATCGTTTTTGACGATTGTTGGAGCTTGTCTGCCTGAGTCCGTTTTGCATTACTGAATAACTTACTAATAATGCGGTCGTGTAAATCGATGATTTGGTCAATAACAGTAGCTCGCGCTTCTACTGCTATAGCGACCAATGTTGCGTAACGCCGCGCGGCTTCTAGCTTGGATAAGTCTTTGGACGTCATTTGCTTGCCTTCACGAGCAAGTTTTAATAAACGGTTTTGATGAATAAGCCTATCAATACTATTAGGAAGAGCTAAACATTCCAGAATTTTAAGCCTCTCGATATGCAGTAAAATATGCTTCGCATTGGTTTTTAATGGTGGCTGGCGTAACCAGACGAGCTCAGTCATATGGCTGCTTTCGTGTAGCTCTAATAACCCGTCCAATGCCCGTCTTTGCTGACGTGATAGCGCATCATTCAATAACGCATAGACTTGACGTTTCCCCTGCGTCAGAGCGGTCGTGCATGTTCGCTCAATAACTGACATTGAGGGTACGATGATATTGTTTTGGCGCAACCAGAAAATCATCGCCTTGGCCAGCTCTATGCCCTTATCCGTGCGGGTAGCTAATTCAGTCAGGGTATCAATGACCGCTTGATCATCGTCTTGTGTGAAGGGGCGTATTGCCAAATAATCGTACAGCTCTTGTAAATGCTCCCAACGAGTTGCAGAACGTTCGGCATAAAACAGCCACTGATCAGGTTTTGTTTTTAGGTTTTTTGAAACTCGTAACAGCAGTGCTGGATCTGGCTCCGCACCTTTTTCAAGTACGCAGCCTGGATATTTCAAATAGCAAAGTTGTAACGCAAAGCCTAGCCGGTTGGATTCGCCTCGGTGCCGTTTAATCAAAGACAAATCATGTTCACTGAATGTTGTTAGTCGAATGAGTCCCGATTCATCAGAGGGGATTGCTAACAGCGCTTCTTTTTCCATTTTAGTCAATAATTGTCGTCTGGGCATCACTTCCTCTTTTGTAAAAACGTTCGTTTGTGCAACAGTATTAGTCGTAACGGAAAAACAAGGGTTTGTGCGTTGCATAAATATATTGCACAATCAAAACAAATGGCAATAGATAAACGCAATTATGCATATTGGTTACGCTCGTATTTCGACACAAGAACAAGACTCACAGGCTCAGGTTAGTGCCCTTGAAGAAGCAAAGTGTGAATTGATTTTTCATGAACAGGCTTCCGGTGGCCGTTGGGATCGGCCTGAGCTTCAGCGCCTGTTAGAACAGTTACGCAAAGGAGACGTGCTTGTCGTATGGAAGCTGGATCGACTATCAAGATCACTAAAAGATCTTTTAATGATCTTGAGAAAGTAGAGAAAGCAGGGGCTGCATTTTTGAGCCTGCTAGCGTGTCACCGTACTCGTGAAAGAATTAATCCATCCCTGGCTTAATTCGACTCCGTGCGGTGACGACCATTTGCCTCCGACGTCCTCGTCACCTCGCTAACGCATCGGCTCTCAAGCGAC
>Ga0105055_10005019_pt1 | contig 18926 bp, 15 predicted proteins | sample BON03_FD_78090 | JGI IMG/M metagenome (GOLD analysis project Ga0105055, IMG submission 78090) | Freshwater microbial communities from Lake Bonney liftoff mats and glacier meltwater in Antarctica - BON-03 | ecosystem: Environmental > Aquatic > Freshwater > Ice > Glacier meltwater | place: Lake...
ATACTCTTGTTTATTAAGAAATTAGCATTTGATGGCTTTTATCCACTACTAGTAGTTTTAAAAAAATCGATTTTTGTTGTTGTTTAAAAAAAATATATATATATATATATATATGCATACATTTTGTTGATATCCATACTTTAGAATTGAACAAATCTTGCATATATTTAGTAGATATCCATACTTTAGAATTGATGAGCGCTTTTAAGTGTGTAATTTCAAGCATGCTTTATAATGTTAATAAATATAAAGATGTCGACAATACTTTCCTTTAATCGCAATCCGGGAAAGTACACACCGTTAACTTCATCTTAACATATATACCAGACTCGGTGCATATTATCATCCATTATCTCAATAAGCGTAGCTGAGAGCAGCTACCAACCTTGTAAGACAAACTCCAACGTAAACATCCTCATCCCAATACATAACAGTCCTCCTCCACATCGGTAACTGCTTAAGTTGAAAATCTCTAAAAACAGTCAATCATTTCAAATCCCTAGAAAATTACACGGGCCACATTTCCAACAAGTTCGATCCGACATCTCGTGCGTTCATCCTGGTACAACCGGTATTAAGAAAAATTGGTACATTCATTAGCAATGATTCAATAGCAAAGCTTGTTGTCTTATTAGCTTTTTGCCAATGGCTCAGATTTACGAAAGATTCAAAAGCTTCTCCGACGATTTAGCCTTACCGGTTGCTGCTATTAATACGCTCAATAGTGCGTTGGCTTCGAGTGAAGCTTCGACGATGATGGGGATTGAAAAAGACTTGAAGCTGGCAGCGAGCGAGCTGAGTTCCAAAGTCCAAGAAGAGTTCACCGTGAACAAAGCGCTTTCCGTACAAGCAGGTTGCGATTTATTTATCCGTTATGTCCTCCGCACCTATGCTGATCTCGCTTTTAAAGGCGAGTTTAACGAAGTCAAGGCTTCGCTGGTTCAGCGAGGTAATCAGTACGCGATATTATCAGGTAGGAGCAGGGAGCAATTGGCTTCATATGGATTCAAATTTTTAGCTGATGGCTGCACGGTATTGCTTCACGGGTCTTCCAGGGCAGTCATGGAAGTTCTTAAAAAAGCTAATCAAATGGGGAGGCATTTTGATGTTATCGTAGTGGAAGGAAGGCCCAGCTGCGATGGATATGAAACAGCAAAGAAATGCACTGATCTTGGCATACCTGTTTCTATTATTTTGGATTCTGCAGTTGCATCCATCATGGAGAGAGTTGATCTCGTACTGATTGGATCGGAAGCTATAACTGTGAATGGTGGCGTGGTGAATTCTGTAGGTTCATTTCAAATGGCTCTCATTGCAAAAGCATTTCAAAAACCTTTTTATGTTGCTTCTGAAAGTTTTAAGTTCACGCAGCTATTTCCGTTAAATCAAAGAGAGAGTAGTGCGTCCCTAGGAATAGCTAGTCGAGCATCTTTTGACAGTCAAATGCTCGTTAAGGAACATAGTCAACGTCTTTCTTCAGAAAACATCGCCAAAATTGAAAATGAAAATGACAAAACGATGGTGTTTGAAAATACCCTCTCCGACTACACACCCCCGGAGTTAATTACTCTTATGTTCACAGATCTTGGAGTCCTCACCCCGGCCGGAATTAGTGATGCCTGCTTTTCATTATAATATTTCAAAATACAATTTTAAGAATGTTTGTTTCCGATAGAGAATCGTATCTCGAAATGATGCCTGCAATATTTCAAAATTGAAATACAATTGCAATATTAATAAAAAGTTGGTTTCATCGATGGAAAATCGTATCTCGAAGCAATGCCTGCTTTTCCTTAAACTATTTCAAATCACAATTTTAACATTAAAGTTTATTTCCGATAGAAAATCGTATCTCGAAGTTATAAATGGACAAACAAACAGCAAGCAGAAAAGAATGATTTAAATTTGAAGGCGGTGCGGTCCCCCATTTATCTCTTTCTCCATGTGGCGTCGATTACTAGGACAGCAAGGATTGTCGTTAGAACTTCGAGGCCGTGTGACAAAAACTAGCGGAAATAAAGGTTTAGGTTATTTCGCTGTTCGAGACATCTCTCCAGGGCAGCTGCTGCTGTTTGTTCCAGAAGAGGATACGTTCACCTCACAGCAAGTGTACCAGACGAAGGACAGCAATCCTCTTTTCGGGGTTGTTCAAGAGACACTGGAAGGATACTCGGAATTAAAGGAAGCCAAGCCAGTTCAATATGCAGAACTGGAACTTGCACTATTGTTGTGGATCGAACGTCGGTCGGAGGCTCTTGGTGTCTCGACTAAATGGGGACCTTGGTCCGGTGATCTTCCTGTGAGCGCTCCAAACACGTTGCCGTTTCTAACACCAGCCGATATAGATAAGCTTGCAATTGACAAGAATGTGAAACGCGATGTTGTGTCCTTCAATAGAATGGTTGATGTGTTTTCAAACAGTAAGTTGTCTCAAGTTGCGTCATTTCAGGTAGCTGAAGGTTTTATCAGGTATTAATGAAGATCTAATCAGCGTTTTTGAATTCATGAAGACTAAACCTGAATGCTGGAGTCTTGGAAACCCGGAAAAGAAAGATTGGACATTCTCTCAATTATTTCGAGACGAATTATCCCTTGTAATAAGTCGAGCTCATAACTTTACCCACCTGGAAAATACTGAATTGGGACTCGAAAGTTGCGCCAATAAAATTTGTTTATTGACGTACATCGATTTCTTCAACCATTCCACAACTCCGAACGCACAACTGACGTTACCGCTGACACCTGCAACTGACAACGGAAAACAGCTACTTGCTTCATGGCCTAGTTGCATTCAGAATAGTCCAGAGGATGATTTATTGAAGCACGGACCGGGCTCGGCGGTATTTGCTTGTCGTAAAATTCATGCTGATGAAGAAGTAACTATTTCCTATGGGAAACAATCCAACACAGAGTTACTTACGCGCTATGGGTTCTCTGTCCCACCAAATTCTGAAAAGACTGATTCGGCAAAACTTATTGATTTGGATAGAATTTTAAGCAAATGAAATGTGAAATGACCCGGCCAAGTACTATAGGTAACATAGTAGTGAAGTTAAAAACAAAGATATTGAATTGGTTTAATAATACTTTAGAGAGATTGTTCCCACACAGTGGTGAGACTCTTAAGATATTCTATTTGGGCTTGAGCAAAAGTGGCTTGGAGATTTTTCACAAAGGAAGCTTTCGTTTGACTATACAGATCGATTTCCATAAAGAAAACAGCCTTGGTGACAATATCAAGTTCATTCTGAGACGAATTTAAATCCTTCTTAGCTTTCAAAATCTTAATCATGATTTTATTCGATTTGTCTGTTTTATTTCCTGCATTTTGACACGTTTTCAGTTCAGTGCTAAGTTTTGAAATAGTATTCTTGAGCTGCTCTACTGAATTAACCAGAGAATCTCTCTGGCAAAACACCTTTTTAAATTCTTTAACATGATCAAGTTCAACCTGGATAGCATCCGCCAATAGATTCGAGAGAATTCCAGGTGATTGTGACTCACTAATACCCCACGCAGTGAAAGTGCCACCTAATGCTTGGTAAGCAGTTCGCAATGGAAAAGAAACTGAGTTCAAATCAGTTTCCTCGAAGCTACTTTTGATATCACCAAGTGATTGGACAAATTGGCGTGAAGCTGTTCTAAGCTTCGAAACTCCATCAAATACAGAACGAAGAAGGACTTCAATAATATCAAGCTCTCCTCTAAGAGAGTTGATGACGTTACTATGACTAACTGGTAATTTGTAGTTGTGAACTGCCTGTTGCCATTTTGAACGAGATACGTCAGTGTCCACTGAAACTCCTTTTTCAGTACCCAAGGCCAAAGATTTTTGGTACATGTCCCATTTTACTTGGTCCGATAGAGTTAAGAAAGTCAATAATGCGGTATTTGAGGCAAAATACGGATCAGTAACAACACCTGAAATAAACAACTGCAAGCCCCTCGCACGATTTTTAAGAAAGTCACTAAAATGATTCCCAACAATTCTCTTATCAGGTAACGACGGTAAAACAGCTCCTGGGAACTGCGAGTGAAGCGCCTCCCGAAGCCATTCGAAATCAGAATATCTCCGCAGCACACTTGCATTCAAAGATCGAGTTTCCACTTGATAAAATACGGTTGGACTCGGGTTCATAAAAGTTCGAGGACTTTGAATGGGATCACCTACATCCACTCGCAGACATCGAGAATTTACTTCTGCCCTCCATGCATCATGCTCCTTCCAAAACGCATTCAAGTCCGTGTCACTTATTCCTTGGATCACATGCGACTGTGAGATTGGAACATCCTCAACATCATCATCCACATCTGTCAACTCATCTTCTAACCTCTCCTCCGAAACAACTTGATCCATATCCGACAAGATACCAGGCCCGACACAAAATAGAGCCAAAATTAAAGGTACGGTCCCCGCATTTTGAATTTCAACGAACATTCTATTATTCCGAGGTAGAATGGGAAATAGCTCAACTAGGATGTCAGGAGTGCGAACGGAAAAATTGAGGCAGTTGGAAACAATGGGTTTCAACAGAGGGTCCGCGGAAGAGGCTCTAGTTAGTTGCGATGGAAATGTCGATCGAGCAGTTGAACTTCTGGTAGAGAATGCAAGTGCACCTTCCGCATCAAGAACATCTGTTGATACGAACCGGGAGCGGGCTGCTCTAGCAGCGTTAGAAAGACAGCAAAATAGATTTGGAGGTGTTTCGAAATTGAAAAATAAGTCCCCGAAGAGAAATGATAATTATGAACGCGCGATTCAGTCGGCGGCGGAAGATGTCGCAAGATTTCCCCCGGCTTTGGATATTCTTGTATATGCCATCACAACGATTCTGAATAATCCAGGTGTCAAAAAGTATCGTGAACTGAAAATGACGAATAAAAAGTTTCAGGAAACTGTTGGTAAATCTCAAGGCTCGAGTGAAAAGATGTTGGGTCTGATAGGATTTACTCAAGCAGGTGATTGGTTTGTTCTCAGAGGAAATGAAGATTCGGCAAAACTTTGGATTGCAAAAGAAGCATTGGAAAACCAAAAATCTCGAATTATTTATCAAAGTGCTTGTGAACGAATCGAGTTCGAAAAAGTACTCAAGGCATCTCTCGCAAGTGCTGATACCGAAGAAAGTGCACGCCGCAAGTTAATACGTCCTAAAGTACCTCGTCAGCCAAGTCTGGGGATAGCTGGTACAACTCGTCTGAATATATTCTTAGGAGATGATACTGTTCTTCAACGACGGTTTAACGCTGATGATACACTTCGGGAAGTCATCTACTGGCTGGGAGCTGAACATAGCAGTCACATTCCCACATATCTGGATAGCAAACAATGGGAGTTGATAGACAGAACATTGTTTCCGCATAGACGTGTTGATGTTTTGGAAAATAGTCACAAGACTTTGCAAGCGTTAGGTCTCTGGCCCAGCGCGGATATTTCGATTCAGCCATTCGGTTTCTTGGAGAACGATCCTACAAAGTAATAAAAATATTCAATGATTTAGTTAAAACCTGCAGATCCACTAAGATTATTTCCCAAGGAATGCTTCATCAATCCGCTTCCTTGGCAATAATTTCAGATCGCATTTTTGTGAGGATGAATCCTGATCTGGAAATTGATTCAATGATTTAACTTTTGAAAGTTTACATCTTCTGAATGCCGTTTTCTCAGGATGGGTGTTTTTGGATGGTTCTATTTTTCTTTCGTTTGATTTAATTCTGCAATCAAATGGAATTCCTAGTACGCATTGGAATTCGTTTGTCAACGGCAAATCAAAAAGACATTTTTTAACTCTAGTGTTGGGCAGTGTTCTCTTGAATACGTGGCTTTCATTGATTTCATGATCAGATGATTTATTCTTGTAGAATGGATCGAAATACCCATAAGCGATTGACTCCATCCAGCGCAACCTCTTCAAGTGATTGTAGTCGTCATCCCATCTGGATCGTATCATTCTTCCTCTAAAATCTTCAATATCCATGTTTTGAAATTCTCTCAACATAGTTGCTTTCTCAAATGCCTTCAGTTTCTCCGCAGCCTTTTTCTCTGATTTAGCTTTCGAATAGTTTTCAAATAATTCCTGCTTCAGTTTGTTTTCTAGCCTCGCTTTTTCAGCTGCTAGTTGAGCTTGTTGGGCATCAATATCAAGCCACACCTGCTTTTGATCTTCTTGCTCCATTTGAAAACGTTCCAATCTTCGCAGTTCCCTTGAACATAATCCGCTTGGATGGTTGCGCTTTTGGCGCTCGTCATTCCGCTGATCATAAACCATTCCATTCAATCGAGCTTCAGCTTCAGACATCAGCAACAATCGACGCTCATTCAAGTAAAAGTCTCGCATGATATTTTCTTCTTGGCGCATTTTTTCCAGTTCTGCCTTACGAAGTCTCTCCATCGCTTCCATGTTTTGCATATTAGCTTTCATTAAAGCCATGCTTTCTTCGAATTCTTCGTCTCCGTTCTCTAATCCTGATCCTCCTTTCCAGCATTCCACTGTTTCAACTTCAATTTTTTCAGCTTGGTTCCCAAACCATAAATTAGCCTTTTCGCGGATTTCGTATTCAGGTTCATCATCAACTCTTTGAACCCGAACTTTTTCTTCGTGGTATAAATCACGAGGGGTTTTATCATGCTGTGGGTCGTTTTCAAGTTGTTTTTCGAGCAATAATCGGAACCGAGCCATCTGCTCAGCCTTAAGTTTATCAAGGAACATTTTCAAATTCTGCTCACCAAGTAACTCTGCTTCCTGGAGCAAGATATCATCACCAAGTAGCTCTTTGTCAGTGTACCATAGTCTCATCTGCAACCGCTTCATTCGGCGTTCTACTGATGCACTCGGTGCGTTTATCTTCAAATCTTCATCACATGCAAAAGGCCCAATGTGCGCCAATAATTTTACTTCTCCTCGCTGTTTCATGGCAAGTTCGAAATTGTTGTACTGAGCCAGTCGATTGCTTAAATAAGATACTCGAGTTTCTGTTGATTTGAAATACCACGCTGAGTCAGAGGCTACATTTTGAAATCCAACACCTTTTTCGACCAAGACATTGTACAAGCATGTATCGGATTCGACGGTTTCGTATTCGATATCAAATAAAAACGGTGAAGTGTGATGTTCTCTTTTGAATTGATCTCGAATATACTCTCGAATATTCGTTCGTGATTCTTCTATCGTAGATGCTTTCAGTGTTGGCGATATTCGCAATTGAACTTTTCGACCGTCTTGAAGGGCCAAAGGTTCGAAATTTGAGAAAACCGACCAAGTTATGTTTTCCAGCACGTCCCAAAAATCAATCAACTTGCGAGGATTTACGAGTGCTTCCATTGTACTGCGGCTGTAATCACGCAAACAAAGTTCTCTGGTGAACTTTAAGGCAGTTATTCGTGAATCTAACTCTTCAGCATCTTCGTGTTGAACTTGCAATTTTTGATACATGTTATATCGAAGAGAATTGTATTCGCACTCGTATTTCGTGTTCACCTGTTTATTAGTATCTGCTTCTACTTGCTTGGCATCTTCTAAGACAAGATTGAATTGATTTTTTACAATTTCGCCCTCTTCATCTAGCACAGGAAGATTTGAAATCCAATCGCTGTTGAATAACTTCAAATCTTCGATCGGAAAATTTGAAATCAAATAGTTGCGAGCTGCTTGAAATGCTTCTGTTGGGATCTCATCTGGGTATTCTTCAATGTTTAGCACGGTATGAGATTGTACCGCAATATCGCGACATAAACTATTAAACTCTTTTAAAAACAGCAACTTTCGTACTTGAATATTTCCGCAAAGCCACAAGGAGAATGTTTCCACGTCGTATAGATGCCATGGTTGATTTTGGTCAGGTGTGAAAACATAGGAGTCCTCATCTTCCACTTGAAAATTGCACTTAATCAGTCCTTCTCTCACCGCTATAGATCTTATGTAAGGGTCTGCCATTGCAACATTCACTTCAAGCTCCATGAACGATTTACTTTGTTTTGGATGCCTTAAATGTGGACCCCAAGTTTCGTAAAATTCATTCTCGTGAGAAACATAAAGGGGTTCTGGTTGAAACGGTTGACATATTTCCCAACGAAGGTTTGGTTGCTCGGTGAGTTTATGAAGCTTCCATTGGGAGGAATCAGCATTCCAGATGGTCTTCAATCTCAGATACTCATTTTGCAAAATAGCATCTCGTCCAGATTCTGGACCAAAGTACCATTTTCGAAAATCTCTCCACACTTGTCGTCGTATTTTATTACGACTGCTTGCATCCCCTTGCTGTATGTCAAACTGACGGGAGAAAGATTCGCTGGCGTGACCCAATTCTAAATTCAAAAACTTTAAACGGGCATGCTCGCCTTCATTAGAACTCCACCAGCTAAAAAAACCTGCAGGCCACTCAATTGGTGTTTGACTTGGTGTAGGTATTTTGAATTTTGAATCTCTCCAGCAATCTCGAAAGGAGGCAGCAACGGAGAGTTCTATTCTTAACAGACCTGGTGACATAGACGAAGGATCCGGAATGTATTCAGGCAATGCAAGCCAAGCTTCCAATTCAGCCTCTTGTTCTTGTTTGAGCAAGGTTCTATAAGCAGCGTTTTCGGCAGCCATCAATCTACGATCATCCGAATTTAAATCAAAGTCAGCATACCACGGTAAGACTTGCTGCAGGGTGGTACGTTCTTTAATACCTCGTACTTGGCAATCGGAATCACTGGAATACTCATCAGAAAAACCATTGTTTAAATTCTTTTTCCTATACCCTCGTCGCGATTTCTTCTTTTTTAATCTAGGGCGTGGATTGCAAGTTAGCATCAAAACTTGTTTTCCATCCTCATCTAGAAAAGCATCATTTTCACAATTCCGAACAACCAGCTTTTTATCATTATTATACAAAGGCGGTAAATCAGAGTCACCTTGTAGTTGTTCGAATAGTTGATTATTGCACTGTTGTTCAAATAGTCCTTTGTTATGATGTTGCATCATTATTCGATCTGCATATCCTTTTGGTAACGCAGTTCCTGTCCCAAATGTGACATCACTGTGAAAAACAGGTCTCTGGCGCTTAACTTTGCTTTTACTTGCATATATAATAGGAGCTTGTTCTTCAGTGAATTTTCTTTCCATCTCCAATCGTTTCATTCTCGATTTTGTTATTAATAATTCATTCCGACGATCCAATGCTCCCCTGGTAGCTAAATAGTTGGAATCAATAACTAGTTCTATTTCATCTCCTAGATTTTTCTCTTCATAGTTTTGAACAAACGTCTCGACCTCGATGCACTGAGTAGTTCGATTGGGAAGGGAAAACGTTTCAGCGTAGTTTTTGTTATAGTTGGGTAAGACTGACCAATTAGTGTCTTCATCATCAATATCAAATCCTGATATTAATTCAGAGTCTTTCACTGAGGACATCGATACTGTTGTTGGCGCAGTACACGACCAAGAAGACGCAGGTCCCAACGGATCTATTATTGTGATATTTTTTGAAAAGTATTTCAAGGCTTTCAAAGAAATTCGATAAACGACCTCTGTGTGATCACTTCAATGTTGAAAATAGAGTCACCTGAACTACTATGAATTGAAAAAACAATCCTGAGTTGAAATAATAATAAGAACTTAAAAAATAGTCCTGGATTGAAATAATAAGAATTGAAGCAGCATTAGAGGGTCCAGTCAGGTCCGCTTGCTCCTTCGATATATAACCATTCAGCTTGTTTCATGTCTCCTTGATCCATTAGAATAGGGCGCGTCCACGAATGACTATGAGTCTCGTTTTGAATGTCAAATAGAATAACAAAATCAACGATGAATTTCACATCGCCATCATCATTATTCATGAAATCTAATATCTTGAATGGTTTTTGTATTTGAACCGTTTGATTTGCGGTACTCATGTATATACTCTCACGCCCACCATCAATAATATGATCTGTTTCAGTTTTGACCCATTTGTTTCTTCCTTGAATAAACCAGGGTACTAATTCAGATTGGGTAAAGCACCTGACCAATCTCATTGCTTTACATTTATTTTGTCGTTGGCTGTCCCATAGTCTCATGAATAATAGAGTTGGATTATCAGTGTATCTTTCACCGTCTATATAGACATCGATTCGAGGAACATCTTTTAGAAATTGGCAATAAACCTGGTAGACTTTTAGGTTTGATTCGTGTAAAACCGACTGTTCACCTGTAAGCAATGAATCTGTTTCAATAGATTCCGGCATTAAAAAGGACCACATGGCGAATCAATCAAGTGCCCTTTCAAGCTATGACTAGCAATGAACTCAAGAAAATTCTTTCCATTTTTTTTTCGGTCCCAGTATCCGTTGAGTTGATGGCGAAACGCATGAGCAACTCCGAGAGACTGGAGAGAGAAAATCTGAAGATGGAAATGCAGCTTAATAAACTTCGCACTCAGATTGAACAGGAGAAGGTAAGATCATCGGGTGATGCATCATTTTGGAAAAGTGCCGCGCCTCAAAGAGGAGGTCTTCGGTCTTTCGGGCATTCAGTTCGAACAAAGAGCAAGACAAAAAAAGAATTAAAAGCTGAGCAAGCTCGTGGATGGTCCAAGAGTGATGTGGCTGAGTGGTTGAGTAGTATCGAATTGGACAAGTGTCGAGATGTATTTAGAGAGAATGAAATCAATGGAGAAGTGTTGATGGAGCTTGGGATTGATGATTTAGATTACATGGGGATAACTGCATTAGGAACACGCAAACTGATTTTAAAAGAAATTGCAAAAATTAAGCAAACTATCGACCCGTCGGAAAGGCCTATGAGCCGTGGCGGGATCATAAACCACTCTATTTCAAAACCTACTTTGGCGGTTGAGTCACTGATTGAAGAGACTAAATACAATGACACTCCTTCTTTACAGTTCGGACAAGTTGACGAGGCAGCTGAACAAGAAGCGTTTAGAAAGGCTGTCGAAGAATGGCGAAATTCTGAAAATTCTGAAAAGCGAACTGCGGTTGGATCCTGCGGCGGAAGCTTTTATCAAGGGGAACTCGATGAACAAGAAGAACATATTCAATTTCAAAATGCCGTTAATGCCTGGAGAAATGCCGGTGAAGATGTAGAAATAACTAATTACCAATCACATAAGGCACACATAAAGGCTTTACGGGATGAACAGAAACAAAAACTTGTGGACCAATTTGAAAATGATCTTCAAAATTCAAAACCGATGCTTTCACCACGCAGTGAACTTGAAGAAAAGGTTGTTGAATCAGAAGCGAAAGAAGATTTTAGTAGCTGGGATTTTGAATCAGCATTTTAATTACCCACTTTTTTTTCGTTTTTAAAAATTAATTCATTTGAAGGGTATACATTTTTTGGGATTTGTTTTGAGTCCGAATTTTGTTGTTAAATTGAAGTTCAAGAGGAGATTTGGGTGGAGTGCCATAAGTTTCCCTGTCCGCCTGAAAGTGCACACCCAATGGCTACTGAAATCCTATTAAAAACTATAATATACGGAAGACTTGTTTCCGTTATTTTTAATAAGCCATCTCAGGTTATTCAAATTCATTGTTTGGATAATTCAAAAAGCAAAACCAAAACATAAATATCTTGAAACAAAATGGCCGACGATGAAGTACAAGCACTCGTAGTAGACAATGGATCCGGAATGTGCAAGGCAGGATTTGCAGGAGATGATGCTCCTCGCGCTGTCTTCCCTTCTATTGTTGGACGCCCAAAGCACCCAGGTATCATGGTGGGTATGGACCAAAAAGACGCATATGTTGGAGATGAAGCTCAATCCAAAAGAGGTGTGCTTACTCTTAAGTACCCTATCGAGCATGGTATTGTTACCAACTGGGACGATATGGAGAAGATCTGGCATCATACCTTCTACAATGAGCTTCGCGTTGCTCCAGAAGAACATCCAGTTCTTTTGACTGAAGCGCCTCTCAACCCAAAGGCTAACCGAGAAAGAATGACCCAAATTATGTTTGAAACCTTCAACGTGCCAGCAATGTATGTGAATATCCAAGCTGTTCTCTCCTTGTACGCGTCAGGACGCACCACTGGTGCTGTTCTTGACTCTGGTGATGGTGTAACTCACACTGTTCCTATCTACGAAGGTTATGCTCTTCCTCACGCTGTTCTTCGTATTGATCTTGCTGGACGCGATCTAACCGATTACATGATGAAGATTCTTACTGAACGTGGTTACTCTTTCACCACCACAGCTGAACGCGAAATCGTTCGAGATATTAAGGAAAAGCTTGCATATGTTGCACTTGATTTTGACCAAGAAATGAAGACTGCTTCGGAATCTTCGTCTCTTGAAAAAAGTTACGAACTTCCTGATGGAAACATTATCACGGTTGGAAACGAACGATTTAGATGCCCAGAAGTTTTGTTTCAACCATCATTTATTGGTAAAGAAGCATCTGGAATTCATGATACCATGTTCCAGACTATCATGAAATGTGATGTTGATATCAGAAAAGATTTGTACGCAAACATTGTTTTGTCTGGAGGATCCACCATGTACGATGGACTTGCTGATCGTTTGACCAAAGAGATCACTGCCCTTGCACCATCTACCATGAAGATTAAAGTGGTAGCTCCTCCTGAGCGCAAGTACTCTGTGTGGATTGGTGGATCGATCCTTGCTTCCCTATCCACGTTTCAACAGATGTGGATCTCCAAGCAAGAATACGATGAATCAGGACCTTCAATAGTTCATCGCAAATGCTTTTAAGAAATGGGAAAGAATTCTCAAATTGTAATAACAATAAATATAAAAAGTTCTTAATAAATATTAATTTCAATTCAATTTTAATACATGGATCCTTCTTATTCTAACACGAAGGTGTCAACTAGGTTGACAAAAATTCCAGGATTGTGATCTAAAAACTCCAACATATCCTCAGCTTCAATATAGTACAAATCAGCACTTGTAATAGCTATCAATGACACTTTTGATGTGACAATCTTTTTCTTCCTATCTCTACCATGGTCTTGTACACTGACCATACTCGGCACATTGCAAAAAAACGACCCAATTCTAAAGGGAGTCTCAAGTTCGTCTCGCATTTCTACCAACTCTAATTTTCCTGAAGCCACTAAGAACGCCCGTGAAACTGGCTGATCACGCTGCCAAAGATAAGCGCCTTTCTTTATGTGAAGGACTTGCATGATCGACTGCAACTGCGATCGTTGAGCTGACATCAACTTGCAGAGGACGGAGTTCGCCCCAATGGCCTTCCATGACAAACTACATCTGATGGTGGACAATCTCTCCATGCGGTACTGTAATCCCGGAGTGGTATCCAGCAAATACTTGAACGCGTGGTTGTCCAATTTGATAAGTGACACTTTTGAAATGGCCACAATATCGGCAGAACGTATCTTTTGCTCAGTCAGAAGCGCCAGTTCTCCTAGATACTCGCCAGCGCTAAATACTTTGTTCTGCTGCTGCTCAAATCCTGCTAGGGAGTCTAAGGAACTTTGACTTAATAGGGTTCTGCTAGAAGCACAGCTATATATAGAATCTCGTCTTGCACTATCGCGTCTATCTTCCAACCGAAGCTTCCGATGCAGATCAAGTCCTTTATCTTCAGTATTTGTCAATTGTACGCAGCAAAATCCAGAGAGGATGATATAGAAATGCATACCAATTTCGCCAGCTCGGCATATGTAATCATCCGGCTCAAAAGTACAAAGTCGTGACAACTGCAGTAAATCACTGGCTTGGCTGATACTAAACTGCCTAAATATATCTGTTGATCTTAATAGTTGCAGGATAGAAGCAGACACAGCGTATTCATGTACCGGTATTTCAATCACGAGCGTATTTTCAACGCCTGCTTTAGCAACTTGGAGTCCTGATGCAACTCCAACGGAATCAGCAACATGTATTATATACAAGTTCTTCTTGATTTTGTCTGGGAGACTGCACAACGTAGCAACTGGTGTGTGAATAGGAGGAATACCCGCTTCGTGTAATACAAGATCGTAATGAATAGGGAAGTCTAGTAGAGCTTCGCATCTCTCGGTGCTCAAATATCCTTTGTCTCTCAATTCTCTAATGCCGTCCGGCTGGTAAAATGTATCTGCAGAATAAGCAAATGTCTTACCCGACACCATGGCTTCGAACCCAATGCAAGGCAATGCATGCAACGAGTAGAAAAAACGAAGCGTCCCTCCTTCCCAATGAAAATGGTCTCCTATGTTCACCAATCGGTGTTCAAATAATCTCAATAAGAAAATTTCCGCAAAGCCACTTATTAGTGAATATTTGCGAATAAACGAGTCAAATATCGTTTTCGTGGTAATCAATGTGATTTTACCTTCTTTAAGAATCTTTTGAAAGGCGCCTGCATCGTGGTCAGCATGACAATGTGTCAATATAATACCTGTTATCATGCTTGGAATAATACCAGATGCTTGCAGTAATTCCGTCGCATTCGGTGGTGGATCCACCATAATACCTTTTTTATGCATCCAAACAACGAAACCGGAAGTAGTTCCTTGAGGATCGAACCCGTGAGAGGAGCCTAAAATAGTAACGCCAAATTCTGGAGGGTCTACGATGTTTCGAGGAGCAGCAGCTGTTATAGTGGAAGGTACAGGAGTCCAAGAAACTAGAAAACATTGAATTCTTGCCACTTCTTCGCCACCATCCACAACAATGTATTCCATAGGAGTTTCAATGATCTCGATTTCTTGACCTAATAACACTACTTTGACCTCCGTTGCTCCTACTTCATTTTGGTGTGAATCTTCTGCAAGAACATTTAATTTGCGGAGGAAATCTAATTCCTTCTGGACTATTTGCTTGGCATTTTCTGACATTGATACCATTTGATCCTGGAATGGTAGAAGATAACTGAATTGGATCAAGTTTTTTGTCGTAATCTCTCTTCCGCCTCTAGGTTCTTTGAAGTAATTTATTTCTTTGGCATGATTTGGTCGAGCGGCAAATGAAAATCTCCCAGAACTTTTAATTCTATTCTCTGGGTATTCTTCGTCAACAAACAGAAACTTCGCTTCCGGCCCTTCTATAGTTTCGTCTAGTATCTGGGTAAGTATAGTTGCAGTGTCTGGAATGGTAATCAAGTTTACGCTTTTGTTTTTCAGGAAGAAGTTAAAATACGCTGGAAATTCAATTTCACACATATTAATCCCCAATTTCAGATTAAATCGTTCTTTTGGTACAACAAAGAATGTCGGTACTTCAAGTCCAAGTTCAAGTGAATCCTTAATGGTTTCGGGATGCCGAACTGGATTGGGAATTTGCTAGTCTGCACATAAAATCCGCCTCGCTTTAATTGAGTAACAGGCACTTTAAAATCGTTGATGTTCACAGCAGTAGTAGCGTTACGTTTACGCAGGGTCGATGGAAGAGCCGTCTCGGTCTCGTCCCTCACTTTGTTGCTTATTGGCCGCTCCCTTCTCATTGAGTATCTTCGTTGTTTCACCTGATTCAATTGCAACTCTTCAGGCTGTACGTTTTCTGTAACGGAAGAACTAGATCGGGAATAATTCACAAATTGACTAGTGGATTCGAGGCTACCGTTGTCGGTTCTCTCATCAGAGATTCGCAAAGGCGAGGCTAAATAGTCTTCATCATCGGGGCGCAGGGTTCGAAGTTCGCTTTCTAAACGCTTCACTCGTTCCTGCAATTTACTATTTTCGTTTTTGAGGACGTCACACAATAAAGATGAGTCTTCCATCGTTTTGGAGTTACAACAAAAATCGATTACAACAAAAATCGATAATAAAGTGGTTAATTAATTGCCGTTGCGTAAGCAGCGGGGGACGCCACCGCATACAAAAAGATCCGTTGGATTCATTCACATCACGATGTCGTTTTTCGGATTGACGCAACTGGGAGAGCAGAGACCTTTCCATGCGAGTTCCCGGCATGGACTAGATTTAAGTTTGTTTGTTTTGAAAGACTTTCAAGTTGCTTTTGACCGTACCTTTGGTATGGAGGCTGATTGCTTACCTCTTGATGCATTGCCAAAGTACCTCGAAAAGCTTTACGAAGGACCGTTGGTAGGCGAGGAGGACGAGGCTCTGATTCAGCAAATTCTTGAAAACCATGGAGTTATTGGCCAGTATGTCCGACGAGAGGATCTTATTGAGGCTGTGGTTCGAGCGAAGGAAATTGAAAGCGACCCGAATTTTTGGGGTGAAAAAGAGTACAAAGCAGCTGAGCATTCTTCAAATGCATCTTTGAGAGAAGCTTGTAAACGAAACGAGAGATTGAAATACGGGCCTAAAGATAAATTTTTAAATCCGCTGACAGCTGCCCAAGAAGTTGGGTGGCATATTGGTGACACTAAGTTCGCCAAAATGGATCGAGAATGTACAAAACGTTTCCCCAAGACTTCAAGCGAAATATCCCGGTTTGCAGATGCAGCTTTTAACGACGTTTTATAGACCTAGATAAAATTTGAAAAATTTGAAAGTGCAGACTGTCTTTAGATTAACATGGGAGATGAATTTGTTTACAAAAAGTTCGAAGTTGTATTATGCATCTGACATTTCAATTTCCACGGCATCTTTCTTGAATGTAACATCGGTATCGTCTGGAATAGAGTTCTGAGTTTGTTCATGATCCAACTCAGCTCTGTGAAGCGTTTTTGAAATCGACGATCGCCTCAAAGTGTCTTCCATATCTTGTTGTACAGGTCCGATGATGCCTCTTTTTTGAAGACCCCAAAAAATCAGGATTAATGCTGCAACTTCTAGATAGCCTACAAAAAACCTCCATTGAGCTGCATTATAAAACAAAATATCAGTCCCAAAGTCATTCCAATTGTATCCAGCGAACGATCCATCTAATGTAGCAAACGTGTACGTCAACGGATCTGTTGTTGCAACTACGGCATCATCGTGAGTAAAATTGGAAGGATCGACCCTCTTTTGGTGAATGAAACCCAGGGCTGCACACAGAGCTGCAAACATAGTGCAACCCAATGCCATTAGATAGCTTCTATCAATCATGAAAATGCACATGGAAACGAGAATTAACGACATGAGCAAATTACTAAAACCTAACGCTTGCAATCCAAAATAGGAATCGCTGCCGAAACTGGAGCGACTGAATCCATTGGTAATCGACCAATCACCTACAAAAGGGATTAAACCGACTAAAAAAGCAGGATATTGTCGTGAAGGCATCATGGAGATGGCTTCCTGACAAATCATCATACCAACGAAGAAAATGAGAGGCGCCACTGCTGTTTGTGGGATGAGTGCATTAAGAAATTCAAATATTCCAAATATTGCAAAAAAGAAGAAGAAAACGCAATTGAAAAGTGAGTAGGCGTTTCCAGCATTCATTTTCTTGTATGCAGGGTGACCCACATACACTGAAGTTCCAAACGGAGTCCCAAAGACCGCCCCAATAATGGTTCCAAGACCATCGGCCAACATGGCTTCCATAATGTTGTACTTATCACCAGCCTGTTCAGCACTATACACGTTCATCAAGGTACCAGCTGCTGCTGCTAAAGCCACAGGAAACGTGATACCAATGTATTCTCCAACTGAAGACCAATCTCCAAGAGCGTCGAACCCCGTCGACACGCCATAAACTTGTACGTTATCTGCAGCTGCTGATAGTTGAGATCCTGTTTTCAAACCATCAGCCCATCCCAATGCAACACCTACAGCTACCACAATAACAGAAGGCGGCAACTTATCACTGAATGACACATCTCCGAAGTAGCACATAATCACCAGAAAAAACGGAATGAAACCGGCAACTGGTTCTGAAAATGCAGGAATGACTTGATTGATACCTAAGAAAACAAAACCAATACCAGAAAGAGCAGTTAGTAATGCAGCTGGTGGAGTTACTTTGGTCACATATGGTCCACAAAGTCCCAGGGCCATTGAGACCAAACCTGCGAGGAAGTTCGAAACAACTCCAGCACTCCATCCTTGGTTACTCGCGTTGATCCAGCACTGTGAGCGTATTCATCAGCAGAAGCTGAAGGTACGATCATTCCTCCATCAGTACAATTCGCACCAGGGCTTTGCACTGCAAGGCTGTTACAGGAATACACCCCATAGCTCACCACGGTAGGTGCAATGATAGAGAAAATAAATGCAAACGCGCCAGGAGTATTAATTCCATAAGGAAGCGCAGTGGCATTCCCAACCTTTACAGCTAATCTCGCTCCCATAATACTGTAGTATATATTGCCGAATACCATCGTCATGGCAAGACCGGGAATGGAGAGCTTGTAGATGATGTTACTCACATTGCCCCAGAATTCATCAGCATACTGCTCGTTACCAGGAGTGTTCAAAAAATTCATCAGCGTGCCATCATAAAATCCAGTCAACACCAGTTGCATGGCGGCGATGATGGCGATGATGGTTGACAAGTTGTCGAAAAACAGTTGAACGAATCCAGCAAAGTCTCCTGCCCTTGGGACCATTGCTTTAAGGTACGGCTTGAGATCCATCATTTTATTCTTGCTTGTTCAATGCAACAGTCAGTAGGTTGTGTTTCCCGTTTACTCAGGTGATGAAATTTTCAAATCGACAATAGTGGCCAGTACGAAACTCCTAGTGAAATTATTCCAGTTTTTTCGTTGGATGTGGTTGAACTTGCAAAGAAATGAATCATCATGAAGTATATCGTACAAGAACCAGTATCAACGATCATTTTTATGAATATGAAATACTGTGAGATAGGTAACAGACAAAACTGCCGATGCTGGGAGGCTCCTCATAAAAAATTCGGAGAGCCTGCCTTTTATAATTTTTTTTTAAAACAACAAAAATCGATATTTTTTAAAACTACTAGTAGTGGATAAAAGCCATCAAATGCTAATTTCTTAATAAACAAGCCAAATGTAAACCTCCTTCAAACAGAACCTTCTTGTTTTTTTTTCACAAAATGGGCAAAACTCAATGTGTTTCAAACCGGGAATCGGTTGTCTAAACGTGTGATTGAAGTACAACTGA
>Ga0105055_10005025_pt1 | contig 18911 bp, 15 predicted proteins | sample BON03_FD_78090 | JGI IMG/M metagenome (GOLD analysis project Ga0105055, IMG submission 78090) | Freshwater microbial communities from Lake Bonney liftoff mats and glacier meltwater in Antarctica - BON-03 | ecosystem: Environmental > Aquatic > Freshwater > Ice > Glacier meltwater | place: Lake...
GCGCGTTTCAGGCGATGGACCGTGCCAAGCTGAATGCCGAACTTTACAAACAACTTGTTGATAACACGCACAAGGCCCAATTGCGGGCCTCGAAACTGTCGCAGGTCATGATCCCGATTGTCGACACGCTGACAGGCAGCGCGATGGCTGTTGTGGCCTTGGCTGGCGGACTGATGGTGGTGTCCGGGCGGATCGAGGTTGGCGTCATGGTGGCGTTCCTGTTCTATATCCAGCGGTTCTTTGACCCGATCCGGTCGCTAACAATGCAATATTCGGTGATGCAGCGCGCCATGGCCTCGGGCCACCGGCTGACTGAGGTTCTGGATGTCGAGATCAATGTCAAAGACGCTGAGGCTGCAATACCGCTTGGCGATGCCGACGATGGGTCGGTTGAGCTTTGCAATGTCACCTTCGGCTACAATCCCCAGCATCCCGTGCTTAACGACGTCAGTTTCCGCGTGAATTCAGGTGAAACTGTGGCACTGGTCGGCCCGACGGGTTCGGGAAAATCAAGCGCAATGGCGCTGATACACCGGTTTTACGATGTGCAGGATGGCGCGGTTTTGGTTGGCGGGCGCGATGTGCGCGACGTCACCCAAAAAAGCCTTGGTCGCCATATCGCGATGGTGCTGCAAGAACCCTATCTGTTCACAGGCACCGTGCGCAACAACATCCGCTATGCAACCGATTGGGCCGATGACGCGGCGGTGGTTGACGCGGCAATTGCCGTCGGCGCGCATGATTTCATCGAGGCCCTACCTCACGGCTATGACACAATGTTGGCAGAGCGCGGCAGCAACCTAAGTCTCGGCCAACGCCAGCTTCTAAGTTTCGCCCGTGCACTTGTGACAGATGCGAAAATACTGATAATGGACGAGGCGACAGCCAACATCGACAGCTACACCGAAATGCAGATTCAGAAAGCACTGCAACGCTTGCTGAAAGGGCGCACCGGCTTGGTCATCGCGCATCGCCTTGCCACGATCCGCAATGCTGACCGGATTATTGTGTTGCAGCAGGGTCGGCTGGTTGAACAAGGCAACCATGACGCTCTCATCGCGCTTGGTGGCCTCTACGCGCAGCTCTATCAGCTCAACTATGCCAGCTTTGATGATCTTCCTAGGAAACTGTCCGACGAAGACAGGGCGCGTGCCACCTGAGTAAACGCGCGCACCGTCGTCAGGTCATTTCCGTGCGGGCACAAGAAACAGAAGCCGTGATCGCAACTCGATGCGTGGATTTTGGCTATGGGTACAGCCGATCCAAACGATCATGATGGTCTGTGTACAAAAAATTCATGCTGATCAGATTTTGACCCAGCTTCTTGGTCAAAAGGCGGGTGACCTGGCCGAAGAATGGATTTGAATTACCTTTGGTGCAGCGGATTGTCGCTTTCGCGCGTTATGCATTCTAATTTGAAGCTGCATTGAATGGCGGCTTTGGGCCGTTCGTGTTGCTAACCAATCTATCAATTTGATTGGGTGACCGAAGCGTGAACCTCCGGTCACCCGACTCCCATTGAAGAAGCGTCGGCTGGTGCACTTCATTGGGTCAGCCCTTTTTCGAGCCAATTCAGCACCTCCGCTTCAACCCAGCCCACCCGGATCGGACCTAGCTGTACCCGCAATCGAAATTGGCCTACCTTCTTCAGTCAGGCTATGTGTTGCGGTGAATACAGAACCAGCTCCTTTAGCTGCCGTTTTGAAAGAATCCTCATCACGATCTCGCGTCGGGACAGCAGAGAAATGCTCTCTTCGCCTCGTAGTCCCGCCAAAACAATGGGGATATTCCCTTCAGCCGAATAAGTCTGGCGCATTCAGTGCCAAAATTGATTCACCAGATCAATTTCTTGACGCTTGAAATACGGCGGGCGTTCTTGACCAGATTGTTGTCAGCGGCCATCGATGCTTCAGGTTTCTTTGTCATCTCAATCTCCTAATCGATAAGATGAACCAGAAATCTGCCCTTATTCAAATCCTCAAATCTGTCCCAAGGGGGCTGACGTCAGACACTATCCATAGTATGCAAAATAGGGCACTATATATAGGAAACCAAGCTGGCATTTATATAAGATTTCGATGAAAATTTAGACGAGGTTGGCGGATGCCACGTTTTTACATTGTCAGCGGAAATCAATTTTGCAAACGTTGTACGACAACATAGCTATTCCTGTTTGCTTTAAACGAGATTGAGTTATAGGGCCCTACAAACACTGAGGTTGCTCAATGCACACAAAAGAATTCGTAGGGGAATCGGCCGCAATAATGAAGGTTCGGGAGTTGATGCGACGTGTAGCGCACAGCAAGGCCTTGGCGGTTCTGATTTACGGTGAAACCGGCACTGGCAAAGGGTTGATCGCAGAAAAACTTCATGAACAATCGCCGCGTTCCCGAAAACCGTTTATCAATGTGAATTGCGCCTCAATACCGGGTGATCTGTTTGATCAGGAGTTATTTGGACAGGAAAAAGGGGCGTTTTCCAGTGCAATTTTGCGCAATAATGGCCTGATCAATGCCGCTAAGGGTGGCACGCTGTTTCTGGATGAGATCCCAGAATTAAATCATCTTGCACAGACCAAACTTATCGGCCTACTCGATAGACGAAGATTTCGTCGCACAGGGTCTGTTTCTGATATTGAGGTAGATGTTCGGTTCATCTGCGCGACCAATCGAATCCTGTTTCAGGAAGTCAAAGCTGGCAATTTCCGAAATGATTTGTATTTCCGTTTGCAGGTGGTGTCGATCAATATACCACCATTGCGCGAGCGGGGGGATGATTGTCTCCTGCTGACCGAACATTTCATCAAAAAGTTCAACCAGCGTTATGGGCGCACCGTAAAAGGTTGGGAGCCCGAAATTGCAGAGATTTTCCGCGCCTTTCACTGGCCCGGCAATGTGCGTGAGCTTGAGAACCTTTTGGAACGGATCTTTGTCTTTGAGGATGACGACCAGATTCGTGTAGCCCATATTCCGCGACGCATTATGCGCGAGATTGAAAACAAGGTATCGTCAAATGATCCACCAGAGAAAATCACTGAATGGGACGGGAAGTCTTTTCAAGATTCAACAAATGAATTTCAGATTCAATTGATAAAATCTGCAATTGAAAAAAACCGAGGCAAGCTTTCCAACACGGCGGATGCTTTGGGGCTGTCGCGACATGCACTGCGCCATCAGATGACAAAGCTTAAAATGCGCTAAATGCGCGCAATGCGTGATGTTGACGCTTTTTGGGCGCTTATCGGCCTTCGTCGAGGTCAATAAGTCATATTATGACGCATTGACCGCGTTAGTTTTCAATCACTACCATTCACCACAGCGACGCAGGCAGCGGTTGCCAGTTTCATGCCCGATGCCCTTGTGACATTGATATTATAAGACTTCAGACCCCGAGGCTTAGACAATGGTGGAAACCATATTGGAGCCTGCAATATTGTAGGAGAATCCGGATGAAAAATAGCCAACCTGCCGTTCCGGTTCAACTGGTTGGCAGTGCCTATGAGCGCGGCTTTTTACAGTCAAAATTCGTCGGTCATGATGCTGTTACAAGCGCCATTGAGTTTCGGCTTGACCAGAATAGGGGCGTTTATTCCAACCTGTCAGTGCGTAAGTATCTGGAACAACAATGGGATTTTGCACAACAACATTGCGTTGAAGAACTTGCAGAAATGGTCGGTGTTGCGGATGGTTTCGGGATTGATACAAGACGGCTATTTGATTTCCTTCACATGGGTATTGTCAAAAATCTGAATACCTCTGTTCTAGGCGGGGATGGGTGCAGCACATGGGCGGTCTCGCTGCCTGGCATTGGGCCTGCAGTTGGTAAAAACCGCGACTTTATGGGCGAACATGCGGGGCTTCAGACGGTTTTTTTGCATCAAAACAGCGCATGGCCGAATGGCCAACGAATGCTATGCGTTGGCAGCTTTGGCGCTCCCGGCGCTTATTCCAGCGGCGTCAACTCTGATGGTCTTACGATCGTGGATACCCAAGTTGCGACCTCGGATTATGGTGTCGGGTGGCTGCGATACTTTTTGATGACCCGCATTCTGAACGGTTTTCACGATGTGAATTCGGCGCTCGATTACATTAAGAGTGTGCCTCACGCGGGTGGTGGATCGTTGATATTGAGTGACACGACCGGAAAGATGGCTGCCGTTGATCTGGGGCATAAGTCGATATCCATTTCAGAGCGCTTAGGCGGTTGGGTTGCCAGAACAAACCATTTTGAGGCTGGGTCGGTCCCGAACCGTGACAATGGTATTCCGATCGACGCAGATTCAATCGAGCGCAAAAAATCGCTCATTGCCGGGTTAGAAGAAAAAGACCGCTCAATTGCTCGCGTAATTGCGCTGATGGCATCTCATACCAAAAATGGAGAAGAGGGCCTGTGCTGTCACGGCGGCTTAGGTGATACACGCACGCTTTCCGGTGCCATCTACCTGTGCAAAAGTCGAAAACTGTATTTCACCAATGGCAATCCGTGTGTTGGGAACTGGCTGGAATATTCGGTGTGAAGGCCTCATGAGGCCGCTGTATTGGCTACTAGCAGCAGCGAAGACACCTGCTTGACGCGCCTGATTTAAACTGCTGCGCCTATTTAGAAGTTGGATTGGTTAACAAATATGCGCAAGTTTTCGGATCAAACCCCGAAATGATATGCCCCGTATCAAAGGCATTAATAAGTGCTTCACGCACCCGAAGACGCTCCGCAATTGCACCATTTAAGTTGTCTGACAAAAGCGCGTCCAAATCGGGCGGGATTGTAACGATCAAACGGGTGGGCGGCGCTGCAGGAAGGCTACCCTCCGCAAGCGCTGCAACTGCTGGCGCATTCAGATGCCATTCGGCCAGCACACGGTCAGACGCGACACCGGCATTGATGCCTAGCATCTTGCCGTAATAATCTTGGTAATAGGTATTGGTAATCGCCCCAAGCCGCGCGATGTTCAGGCCTGCATTGACGCGCCGTAGCGGGTCATATGTCCAGCGGATGCGTGTAATGCCGCGCGCCAGGCACCAGTCACGTTGAAACCATTTCAATTTGGCCCCAAGCCCCAAGCCTTGGCTATCGGGATGCACGGCCAACCGGTGCGAGTGTTGGATTTCGGGCTGGCTGGTGGGAAAGCCAAAGATAAACCCCAACATACGCCCATCTTTGAAGGCACCAGCAACCAGACCGCCTTCGTGCTGGATGGCGAGCAGAATATCGGAATTGTCAGGGGGGTCATCTTCGCCCCAAACCTCTTTTTGAAAGGCTTCGGCGCGTTTTAGCTCTGCCACCGACTCCAGTTCGCGCAACACCAAATCCGATGAATGTGAGGTCACTTTCGGATCTCCTCAAAATGATCGGTGACAGTCGCCAAATATGTATGGTCGAGCGTAACACCGATGCCTGCGCCAATGGCCGGCACCGACATTTCACCATGGGTTGCTTCAAGCTGTTCATTGACGATGTCACGCTTGAAATAGCGGCTGGCGCTTGATGTGTCGCCGGGTTTGGTAAAGTTGGCAAGCGTGGCAAGATGGATGTTGTGCGCGCGGCCAATGCCCGATTCAAGCATGCCGCCACACCAAACCGGGGCGCCAAAGGCCGCGCTGACGTCATGGATGGCGCGTGCCTCGGCATAACCCCCAACGCGACCAACTTTGATGTTGATCACCCGGCCCGCGCGCATCTCAAGTGCTTTGCGCGTATCGCTTGCGCAGCGGATGCTTTCATCTAGGCAAATTGCGGTTTTCAGTGCCGCCTGCACTTGGGCATGGTCAAAGAAATCATCGAAAGCCAAAGGCTGTTCGATATAGTCCAAATTGAAATCATCAAGACGCTGTAAGGTCGGCAGGTCGACCAACCCATAATCTGTGTTGGCATCTACCGTCAGTTTGATATCAGGGTGGCGCGCCCGCACGGCTGCAACGATTTTGATATCGTGGCCCTGCGCAATTTTTAGCTTGGTGCGTTTATATCCGCTCGCTACGGCTTCATCCACGCGGTCCAGTGTTTTCTCAATGGGGGCGATCCCCAGACTAACTCCAACATCAACTTTGTCCCTGATCCCGCCAAGAACGCCCTTTAGTGGCATGTTCAGGCTTTTGGCCCACATATCCCAAAACGCCATTTCGACAACAGCCTTGGACATCCGATGCCCACGCCACGGCGCAAGGTATGGTTCCAATTCATAGGGCGATAAAAACCGTTTACCGATGATTGATGGCAGCAACACGTCGCGCAAAAACCCCATCGCGCCGACGATAGTTTCTTCCAGATAGTCTGGCGTTGGGTCCATAACCGCTTCAGCAATACCTTCAAGCCCCTCACCCTTGAGAACAAGAAGCGGGAAGGTTTTGCAGGTCATCGTGCCGGTTGAAATCACAAAAGGCGTCAGCAATGGCAAGCTAACAATCCGAAGCTCGGCCGCTTCAATACGAATACCATGTCGCAGGGCACCAACAGGCAGATTATGGGCAACGTCATTCATTTCAATCTCAGCTCGTGTTTTGGGGATAAAAAGTGGGGATACCACATTGGCGATAGAACGCTCAAATTCTTCGAGCTTGGGGTTTGTTGACAAATTAACTGTGAGCCGAATCCAAGGAACCGGTCTTCGTGCAAAAAAGAATACATCAAGCGACACTTCGCATGCAAAGCCGAAATAATGGATAACACCCTGACATCAGTTTGGTGGCGTCCCGCTTTCCCGAAGCCAAATCCTTCCGGAATTCCACGATGGGGGTTCAAGTTGGGCTAATCTTGTACACAATCAAAACCAATCATGGAAAGCTTTCGGAGTAAGAGGAATCACTGCGATTATCTCGTTACGCACCGCGCCATCGAATAAAAAGTTAAAAGCGTTAGAATAACGCGTTTAGTGTGAAAGGCACGCAAAATGGTGAATTTGGTTTGTAACGATGTCAATAAAGGAAATTTTCACGCGTTGCCCATAAGAAGTGTAGGCAATACCATCCAAATTTAACATGTGAATTCGCGCCAATATCATCACTAGATCAGAATTAGAAAAAGATGGAAACGATGGAATCACTAACAATTATTTGTCCGAATGGTCACTTGGGATTCGCGCCTCTAAAGGTCGGTAGCTTTAAGCTGGGCGTTGAGACCCGTCCGGACTATATCGCGGCTGATTCTGGCAGCGATGATATTGGGCCCGTACCATTGGGAACTGACACTTCGGCCAGCCCGAAGGCTTGGCAGCGTCACGACCTTGAACAAATGTTGCTTGCTGCGCGGGACATAAAAGTCCCGATGATTATCGGGAGCGCGGGCGACACAGGCACCAACAGTCGCGTAGATATGTTTGTCGAGATGATAAAAGACATCGCGAAAGAACATAACCTACCTGCGTTCAAGCTTGGCTATTTCTATTCGGAAGTTGATAAAGAGATCGTTCGTGCGAAAATTTTGTCCGGTGACGAAATCACTGGTTTGGACGGTCGCGCATCACTGACCGTGGCCCAGCTTGATGCGACAGCCAACATTGTTGCAATGGCTGGTGTGCATCCTTTCCGAAAACTTCTCGAAGAAGGCGCGGATGTGATTATCGGTGGCCGCAGCAGCGACAGCGCAATTTTCGCCTCAGCTGCGCTGCATCATGGTTTCCCTGAAAGCCAATCTTACTATCTTGGAAAAGTATTGGAATGTGCGTCTTTTTGTGCCGAGCCTTATGGCGGCAAAGAAACCGTTTTGGGCGAAATCACGCAAGACTCCGTGAGTGTTACGGCCATGCATCCGGATCAGAAATGTACCGTGGCTTCGGTCGCTGGTCATGCCATGTATGAGCGCGCCAATCCGTTCCACGAGTATGTGGCGGGCGGTTTGCTTGAAATGACGAACTGCAACTACAAACAAATATCGGAGAAGACCACGCGGGTTACAGGTGCCAAGTTTGTGCCCTCGGACGGTATTCGGGTCAAACTTGAGGGCGCTGGGGTGTTGGGTCATCGGTTTGTTGGCATCGCCGGCATCCGTGATCCACAAACCATTGCGCGGGTCGATCAGGTGATGGAATGGGCCAAAACCCAAGTAAAAGAGCGGTTTGGCGAAGACGGGTATGAATTGTATTACAATGTCTATGGCCGCGATGGCATCATGGGGGCGATGGAGCCAAACCGAGATAAACCTGCACATGAGTTGTGTCTGGTCGTTCAGGGCGTCGCCCCGACCAAAGAAATGGCCGAAGAATTGACCCTAACCGCCACGCGTCAACTTTTTTATGCCCGCTTGCCCGATGTTAAGGGCACGGCTGGCGGCGTGTCATTCGTGTTTGATGAGGTTTTGCAAGCCAGCCCCGCATGCACATGGACAATCAACCATACGATGTCGGTTGCCGACGGTCTGGAACTTTTCCCGACTACATTAACAACCGCGGGGGTTTGAAGGGCATAATGACAACTAAAAAACTGGTGGATATAGCCAAGACGATCCGCAGCAAAAATGCCGGCGTCGACAAGATTACATTCGATATTATTTTCCGCACCGAAGCAGAATATGACTTGGTGTGTAAAAGCGGTGCCATTACACGCGCCACGATCAGCAAGCTGTATGGGTTGCGTCAGGATCGAATCACGGATTTTGAAGAATTTCATCCGGCTTTTGCCATAAAATTCAGCATATTGCGTGACCGCCCCAGCGGCAGTCCGGGTGATCCAGACATATTTGGGGCGCAACAATACGCCCCGCTCATGGATATCGAAATTCCCTTATAAATCTGTAGTTGTTCAAACACAAAGGAATGCAACATGATAGACCTGCTTATCAAAAACGGGCAACTGGTCGATGGAACAGGAGCGCCAGCAGTCAAAATGGACTTAGCTGTAAGCAATGGTAAAATTATCGATATTGCGCCTGAAATCGACTTGGATGCCGCGGAAATCATCGACGCCAGCGGCATGGTGGTGTGTCCGGGGTTTATTGATATCCACTCGCATACCGATGCAACAATTACGATAAATCCACGGGCCGAAAGCAAAATTCGTCAAGGCATTACAACCGAAGTGGTAGGAAACTGCGGCATGAGCGCGGCCCCGTTGACCAAAAACCATATGTCAGATTTGAAAGACCATCTGACAATCAACTCCGATTTTGGCGGCGCTTCAACGCTTGGAGAGTCTTGGCACACTTTTGCCGAGTATATTGATTATCTGAACGCATTGCCGTTGGGTATAAATATGATGCCATTGGTTGGATTTGGAACTTTGCGCTCTGCGGTTATGGGGCATAAAGACGGGGTGCCTACGGCGGAAGAAATGGCCGAAATGGAGGACCTGTTGGAACAAAGTCTGGATGCAGGCGCCGCAGGGCTGTCTACCGGCCTTGAATATGTTCCGGAGTCCTTTGCCAAAACGGAAGAGCTGATTCAACTTTGCAAAGTTGTTGCCCGCAAAAACAAGCTTTATGCCACCCATATGCGGAGCGAAGCGCAAACCCTATTTCCAGCCGTGGAAGAAGCCATTCGCACGGCGGAAGAATCTGGATGCCGCATACAAATTTCACATTTGAAATTGGGCGGAAAATTCAATTGGGGTAGAACCCAAGAATTGTTCAAATTATTAGAAGATGCTGTTGCACGTGGCGTTCGTCTGTCATGGGATCAATACCCATATACAGCATGGGGAACCGGGCTTGTTGATTATATTCCAGCATGGGTGACAAAAGAGGGCCATGAACAGCTTGTAAAGTATCTAAGCGACCCCGACACTCGGAAAAAGATACGGGCTGAAATCGACGCAGAAATCGAAAAAGGTGATCATGCCTATAACACAGCCCCTTGGGAAAACGTTCAGATCGCCATGATCCGCTCGGAAGAGAACAAGCATTTGATGGGCCGGGTTATTGCTGACATTGCAAAGGAACGCGGTGTTGACCCTTTTGACTTCATATTTGATTTGCTGGCCACCGAAAACGGAATGGTAAAGACGTTGGTCTTTGCAATGGATGAGGCCGACATAACGACAATACTTCAACATCCGCAAACCATCATTTCGAGTGATGCGCGGGCTGTGGCAACTTACGGTGATCTGTCAAAAGGCAGCCCTCATCCGCGTTATTATGGTGCCTTTCCCCGCATATTTGGAAAGTATGTGCGCGAGGAAAAACTGATGACGTTGGAAGTTGCAGTTAAGAAAATGACATCGATGCCTGCCAAAATTATGGGGCTGGACACTAGAGGAACGCTTGCTCCTGGAATGGTCGCCGACATTACCATATTCAACCCTGATACAATTATTGATCTCGCCAGTTTCCAAAATCCGCATCAATATTCCCGAGGTATTGAAAAAGTGATCATGGAAGGGACAGTTGTTATCGATCAAGGTGAGCATACCGGTAAAATGATGGGGCATATTATTTAGTTTCTTTCGCAGGCCGTAGGGAGATTAAAAGCGCCCCCTGTGACTTTTCACGACGACAAATCTGACACGCGCGATCTAATAGGCACCTAGAATAATCGCTGCACTGCGCCAAGGTTGTTGGCACCAAGGGCGGTGTAAACTAAGGGAGGATTCGGCTTGTCTGGTTAGCTGCATTGTGCGGCGCATTTCGAGAGTCTTTCTTTCGACCCTTTCCCTTTGTTGTAGAATTGTTTTGTCACGCCCGAAGTGGATGTACCCGGGCGTGACGATGTTCAGGCTCTCGAGGTAGCGCTAATGGTTGTTGAGGTGCCTCTTAGCGCTGACGTCAGGCATAGCAAAATACCATATTGCTCAACCGCCGAAACTGGCTTCCTTTCATGTGAGAGATGCTGGACACCAGTTGAAGTTAGCGCCAACATTTCACTTTTTGTCTTTTACAAACTTCAGCCATAATAAGGCGTGCATTGTGCGCATCGCGGGTGAATTATAAGCATTACGCGCATAACGCGATTTCTGCCCCAAATAAGCTTCAAAATGCGTGAAAATCCCCCATTGACGGTGCGTCGAGCCCATTATTACAATTCTTGTTACATGGCGACTAATCGGTTTACGCGAAGCTTTCTGACGTAGGGCACGGTTGGACGTTTGTTGCTATGACCAAACAAGACATCTGCGCGGTGAAGGTTCCATCCGTTCTACGGTTTGCCGATAGGGTGTATCACAATTCTAACAACGGAGAAATGTAATGAGCAATAAACTAAAGGCGGCGTTATTGACCAGTTTACTGGCCTTACCGCTTGGAATGAGTGCCAGTATGGCATCCGCCCAAGACAGAGTCCTGACGGTGTCAATGGATGTAGCGAATGCTGGGCAAGATAGCTACAACCCGCTCACCACCAATAAAACAAATAACGTCTATTATTTGGTCTATGATCGGTTGGTAGAAATGGGTGCTGACGGTGTCATTTACCCGCACCTCCTCGAGTCATGGGACGTGTCAGATGATGGGCTTACGATTATTTTCTCGCTTCGGGATGGCGTAAAATTCCATGATGGTTCCGAACTGAATTCTGAAGTGCTGAAATGGTTCTTGGAAAGTCTTGCAACAGGTACATCAGATTACATGGTTGCCGCCTTCGAGAACATTGAGATCATAGACAACTTGTCTGTCGAGATCAGTCTGAGCCGCCCAGATCCCAATATCCTTTATAACTTCACCTCGTCTTTCACAAGCGTTCCGAGCATGGTCGCGATCGAAGAATACGGTGAAGATTTCGGGCGTACCGTTGTCGTCGGAACCGGGCCATTCATGTTTGAATCATGGAAGACTGGTGACGAAACCGTGTTACTTAGAAACCCGGACTATACATGGGGCTCACCCCTTTCCGATAATCAGGGTCCAGCCAACATCGATAAGGTTGTATTCCGCGAAATTATAGAAGAATCTACACGCTTCTTGGAGTTTACAACCGGTGGAGTTGATATTCTAGAATCAGCACCGTCATTGTTCCTCGACAGAATTGCTGAGGATCCGAGTGTTAACGTCGTAACGATGGCCAGCAACGGCAATTATCATATGGTCATGAATACCACCAATGAGCTCCTAAGTGATGTTAACATTCATCGGGCTATCGCGTTGTCAGTCGACCAAGACAGCATTCTAGAAGCTGTGTTCCAGGGCAACGGGACGCCAGCTTACACATATCTGATTGATCGTTTGCCCGAGCGTCAGGTTGCGCCAGAGCGCGAAATTCGTTTCGACCTGACGACTGCCCAAACTATCATGGCTGATTTGGGTTGGGTAATGGGTGGCGATGGAGTTCTGGTAAAAGATGGCCAGAGGTTGTCTCTAACACTTTGGAGCCAAAGCGACTCAGCCGAGCGTAAGGTCGCTGTTGTTGTTCAAGCACAGCTGGCAGAGCTCGGAGTTGAAATTGTTATCGAGCAGTTCGACCCAAGTTCTATTCGGGCCGAATTCAGAACCGGCGAGCAAGATTTAGTCATTCGCTCCTATGGTTGGGATAATGCCGATATTCTGGAGTGGTTCTTCAACTCTACCCGCCAAGGTTATCCAAACGTCGCAATGTGGCACGACAACGAATCAGACTATCTGATGCAACGAGCGATGACCCGTTCTAGAAATGGCGAAGAGCGTATTGTGAACTTCCGCGAATACCACGAGTATCTGTTGTCGCAATACATTTGGGCTCCAATCGTGAACTCGGTCAATATCCACGCGATAAGCGGGCGGGTTCAAATGCCAGCACCTCGTTTCAAAATCCTAATTGGCCCATCGTTCCTTGATGTAACCCTCGACTAGGACACATTTAGGACAACAAAAACCGTCAGCCCGCCTTAAGCAATAATTCTTTAAGGCGGGCTGACACAATAATACATCAAATTTGATCTCAATGACGACACGGAGAAAGCTTAATGTGGATTTATGTGCTTCGGCGTTCATTGCTACTGATCCCAATATTTCTTGTGATATCCGTTGTGGTTTTTGCACTCATTCATTTGGTGCCGGGCGATCCGATTGACTCGCTGTTGGGGCCAGGATCGTCAAGAGGGGATCGGGCAGAACTTCTTGCGCTTCATGGCTTAGATAAGTCGCTTCCGGTCCAATATTATCATTGGATGATGGGTTTCCTATCCGGGGATATGGGGCAATCTATAATTGAAAAACAGCCTGTCGCGGACATGATTTTCTACAATCTTCCATTCACGTTAAACTTGGGTTTGCTCTCCCTGGCAATTTCGTTTTTTCTAGGAATTGTACTCGGTATAATCTCCGCAGCCGCAAAAAACACCATCATTGATTATGTTGCTATGATTATTGCGTTGCTCGGTGTGACAGTGCCAGCGTTTTGGCTGGCTCTCATATTGATATTGATATTTTCGGTCAATCTTGGGTGGTTCCCCGTTTCGGGTTCAGGGAGTTTTGAAAATCTCGTATTGCCCTCTGTCGCTGTAGGTCTTGGCGGCGCGGGGCTCATTGCACGCATAACAAGGGTAAGCATGCTAGAAATGCTAAGCAAAGATTTCGTTCTTTTGTTATATGCCAAGGGCCTCAGCCGGTATGAAATTATTTTGAAGCATGTTTTTCGCAACGCTCTCATGCCTGTCATCACTATTCTGGGCCTCAGATTGGGTTGGATTCTGGGTGGTGCCGTCACCATTGAAATCGTGTTCAGCCGGCCCGGCATTGGAAGTATGCTGTTAACGGCGCTATTCAGGCGCGATTACCCTGTGGTGCAGGCGTCGCTGATTTTCCTAACCATGGCCGTCATCATCGGCGCCTTTATCACTGACATAATCTACGCCTACGCCGATCCACGCGTGCGGGATGTCTACAAATGAGCAATCACAGGTATCATTATGTCAAATATTAGCGCCAAAACACGCGCCCACAAATCCCCGTGGATGATTATTGTTAAACGCTTGTCTGGTAATACAATGGGGATCATCGGCGTATTTATCATTGCCAGTCTTGTTCTGATCGCGATTTTTGCCCCCTTGTTGGAGCCTTACTCTTTCAAGGCGCAAGATATTAGCAACATGAATGCGGCGCCTTCGGCCAGCCATCTGTTAGGCACGGACGAGTTCGGCAGAGATATGCTGAGCCGCATCCTTCGGGGTGCGCGCATATCGTTTGTTGTCGGCGTAGCGTCCGTTGGAATTTCGGTCGTTATCGGCTCAATCATCGGTGCAATTGCAGGGTATTTCGGCGGGATTATTGACGTTATATTGACCAGTATCGCCGATTTAACTTGGTCAATGCCCTCCATTCTTGTTGCCTTGTTGCTAGTGGCAATTATCGGTCCGGGGCTGGAAAGCGTAGTGCTCGCTATCGGGCTGTCTTACTGGTCGCAATATGCGCGACTCATCAGAGGGCAGATTTTGTCTCTGAAGGGCGCCGTCTTTGTTGAAGCCACAAGGGCGCTGGGCGCAAGTAATTTTGTAATCCTTTTCAAACATCTGGTTCCAAACAGTTTATCCCCGGTCATTGTCGCCGCCACCATCGGCGTTGGTAACGCAATTGTTCTTGAGGCAACTTTGGGCTTTCTAGGGATGGGCGCACAGCCCCCAACACCCAGCTGGGGGGCAATGATGAGCAGCGGGACCGCTTACCTGTTCATCTCACCTTGGGTAATTATTTTCCCCGGTTTGGCAATGATGATCACCGTGCTTGGGTTCAATCTATTCGGTGATGCACTGGTTGATATCATGGATGTGAAGAACCGGGAGAGCAACCTTTGAGCCTTCTTAAAGTATCCGACCTAGCTGTTGAATTTACGGCCAATAAAAGGACCGTGAGGCCGATTAGTGACATTTCCTTCACGATGGAGCCGGGTGAAGTGCTGGGTATGGTCGGAGAAACCGGCTCGGGCAAATCTTTGACAGCACATGCGATCATGGGGCTAACGCCACTGGTTGGTGGAAAGGTTTTTGGTAAGGTTGAATTTGACGGCAAGGATTTGCTGAAGCTTTCCAAATTCGAGATGCAAAAAGTACGCGGCGCGGCAATTGCATTTATACCGCAGAACCCCATGACGTCACTTGATCCGGTGTTTCGTGTCGGTGACCAAATCGTTGAGGGATTGCGGAAGCATTTAAGACTTAACAAATGGAAAGCAAAAACGCTTGCCTTGGAAATAATGGAGCAGCTGCGCATTCCAAATCCAAAACTTGTATTTGAACAATACCCGCATCAGCTTTCGGGTGGCTTGAAGCAACGCATTGTAATTGCCATCGGCATTGGTGCGAACCCTAAATTGCTCATTGCGGATGAACCAACCACAGCCTTGGATGTGACCGTGCAGGCGCAAATAATGCGCTTGTTCAAAGAGCTTACGGCGGTCAAAGGCATTGGCTTGCTGCTGATCACCCATGACCTCGGGGTGATTGCGCAAGTCTGTGATAAAATCGCTGTTTTATATGCGGGGAACTTGGTGGAATACGGCGAGATACGCTCGGTCTTCAAAGAACCCAAGCACCCTTATACGCAGGCTTTGCTCAACTGTATTCCGTATATTGGCATGGAAAAAGGATCGCTTACGGCAATTGAAGGCAATGTGCCGACCGCAGATAATTTTCCAGAGGGCTGCCGATTTAACGCCCGATGCCCCTATGTAATGCAGGAATGTATAACAGATAGCCCAGAACTGATTGATCTTGAAGGTGGTGCAAGAGTCGCCTGTTTCAAATATCAAAAAGAAAAAGCGACAATCTAAAGCTGGGCAGTTGCATCGGCAAAGACGTCTTTTGGAAAGGTCTTAAAGTTGGAAAATTACGTAGAAGTTAAGAATCTTTCAGTTTCATTTGCGGTTCGTGGTGGCATTTTATTGCGGACCATTGGTGTAGTTCATGCAATTAACGATATTTCGTTTACGATAAAAAAAGGTGAAATTCTGGGCGTTGTTGGTGAATCCGGCTGCGGAAAATCCACATTAGCCCGGCTCATCCTGCGTCTAATCGAGGCTAACGCCGGGAGTATTCATGTTGATGGGCGTGACATCTTAAAATTGTCGCGCAAAGAGATGAAAGAACAGCGCAGCAACATGCAAATGGTATTTCAGGACCCATACTCGGTGATGGACCCGCGATACACGATTTTCCGAAGCTTGAGCGAGCCTTTTCAAATCCGAAAAATCAAACATAGCCGGGCCGAACGGGTCGCAAAAATTGACGAATTGTTGCAGATGGTCGGGCTATCGCCTGAGCATGGGCATGCCTATCCACATGAACTGTCGGGTGGGCAGAAACAGCGCGCCGATATTGCCCGTGCGCTTGCCCTAAACCCGGAGTTTTTGATTCTAGATGAGCCAACCGCAGCGCTTGACGTTTCTGTGCAGGCGCAGGTGATCAAACTATTGGAAAACCTGCGGGAAAAACTAAATCTGACCTTCCTTTTCATCTCGCATGACCTGTCTTTGGTTAGCTATTTTTGTGACAGGGTTGTGGTCATGTATCTGGGAAATATTGTTGAGATTATTAGTGCTGACAGAGTAGGAACACATGCCTGCCATCCCTATACAAAAGCGCTTGTCGATAATATTTTTACAATTACACCCGGTGAAAGCGATCACGCTGAAGTGTTGGAGGGCGAGGTTCCGAGCCCGTTTGACCTGCCGCCTGGATGCGTTTTTTCGTCCCGTTGCCCTGTTGCACAACCAAAATGTTTTGAGTTCGCGCCGCCACTTGAAGCCAATGCAACCGGCGGCAAGGTGGCGTGTCACTTTCCGATTCATTAAGGCCACGCCGGTTTTACGTTAAACGAAAAGGACGCCCAGAATGCCCCTCAAAATCCTGACCGCAGAAATCTCGCACGAGACCAACACTTTTAACATTTACCCCACCGATATTCAGGATTTTCAAGACAGGCTTTTGCTCGATGGCCCAACCGCCATTGCCACATTCAAAGATAATAACACCGAGCTTGCAGGGGTGTTGGACGTGAGCCGCGAGCGCGGCTGGGAGCTGACCCACACTATCAGTGCCTCTGCCGGCCCCGGCGGACGGGTTACGGATCGGGCCTTCGATCACATCTGTGCCCCGCTAATGGCAGCGGCACAAAAAGGCGGCTGGGATGGTGTTGTTTTGATGCTGCATGGTGCCATGGTCACGGCTTCATTCGAAGATGGTGAGGGCGAGATACTACGCCGATTGCGGGCAATCATTCGCGCCGATATTCCCATTGCCGTTACGCTCGACCCGCATGCGAATGTAACCGTCCAAATGTGTGATTTGGCCCAGATCATCATATCAAACACCACATATCCGCATGTCGATATTCGTGCAACCGGTCGGCGCGCCGCCGAACTGCTGCACCGGGCGCTAATAGGCGATATTCACCCAATCACGCTTCGCGCCCATCGCCCGATGTTGGAAGAAGCGAGCGGTGGGCGTACGGACATGGGGGCTATGATTGATCGTCATGCGCTCGCCCGCGCCTATGAGGCACGCAAGGACGTCTATGCAATCAGCATCAATGGTGCCTTTCCCTGCGCTGATATTGCCGAGGTCGGCCCTACAGTTCTGGTCACATGCGAAGCTGAAACGGCGGGCACACGAGCAATTGCCGAGCAAATCGCCGAGGATATTTGGGTGCGCCGGCACGAAAAGCTGAACACCTATTTAACGGTAGATGAGGCGGTTTCGGTCGCCAGAACATGGGATGCTGGCGCGGGACCATTGGTCATTGCCGATTATGCCGACAACCCCGGTGCAGGGGCGTATGGCGATTCCACGGCATTATTGTCAGCGCTTTTGGCAGCGGACATTAACGATGCCTGTTTTGGCCCTATGATCGACAAGGACGTCGCCTTGAAGCTTCAGTCCAATTCTGTTGGGGACGAAGTAACATTACTTTTGGGGGGTAAAACGGCACCCAAATTCGGTGGTGGGCCGATAGCGGTAACAGGAACTGTTAGGTGGATTGGTGAAGGTGAATTTGTCGGAAGCGGCGTCATAATGAGTGGGCAAAAGCGCAATATGGGCAAGACGGCTGTGTTGCGCGTTCAGGGCATCGACATTCTGATAACCAGTATTTCACAACAGCTTCTTGACCTGAGCCAGTTTGAAACCTTCGGAATTGATCCGCAATCTTGCCGCATTATTGCGCTACGCTCGATGCAACATTTTCGCGCCGCCTTCACCGCGATTGCCGGCCGCATTATCGTCTGTGACAGCGGCGCATTGTGCACACTCAACTATGCCGCTTTACCCTACAGATCCGTTCCACGGCCGATATTTCCATTGGACATCACATGAAGGAAGAAAGTTTATCTGTTTGTTTCGGTTTCACTTTACAATCCATTCTCGTTTTGCGCCGCACCATCTTTAAGCCGGAACACGTCAAGATGGGATTTAGAAATGTCGACGCCAATGTTATGATCTGTCAACTTCTCGCTCGACCATTGTTCTTGAACCAATGGCGAACAAGGTTTCGCCCTATGCTTGTCATGCGTGACTTGTCACACGCGTATCCGTTCAGGCCCTTGGGGAAGACGGCGGCTGATCAAACTCTGGAACGGTCCATCACGACCCAGCCACTTACGATCCAACCGCCGCCACTGCCCGCCATAAATGGCGTGGCGGGCAGTGGCTCCATTATACCTCAGGAGCCAAGTTCAGCATAAGACAAGCCATTTGACCTGCGCCCCAAGTTCCCTCCAGCTTGCGCGGAGTCTTTGGGGTTAAATCTGTGACCTTACGCGGCCATTTTGTCCATCGCCTTTCTTTGCATGAATTCCATCGGCGTTAGGTTTCCCAGTGCTGAGTGCGGTCTGTGCCAGTTGTAGTCCTCCTGCCACCATCGCATTGTTCCTCCTGAACCTACGCCGCGCCGGTGAACGCGATGGGCGGCTGGGCGAACGCCATTCAACATCGGAAAAAGCCCATGAAATCCAACGTCAGATGCTGGATGCCGCCAGCCGCCGCCCTCATGGCCGCGACGATGTTATTGAGCGCCTGCGCAATGGTGGGTTCTGAGACCCCGCCCAGCGCCTGCCCGCCTGTTGTGGACTATAGCCGTCCGCAACAAGC
>Ga0105055_10005033_pt1 | contig 18903 bp, 13 predicted proteins | sample BON03_FD_78090 | JGI IMG/M metagenome (GOLD analysis project Ga0105055, IMG submission 78090) | Freshwater microbial communities from Lake Bonney liftoff mats and glacier meltwater in Antarctica - BON-03 | ecosystem: Environmental > Aquatic > Freshwater > Ice > Glacier meltwater | place: Lake...
CCTGAAGGGGTCGCATGTTTATAGAAAAGCACGGTTGTTCGTCCGCCCGCTTTATGCGGGCGCATGTATTTAAAATTCACATATTCGACCACCTTCAGGGTCGGGATTTCGAGCTTTAAAAGAATAAAAGTGTGAATTTGCAAAGCCGTAAGTATCCTCTTCTGCGGCAAGAGCGGACGAATTTTAATATTACCCAAAAATGTGGTTTTCTCCCGAATACTAATGATTTTCTATTCCCTACAATCTGCCAAAACCTCTCATTACTTCACCACCATATCTGAAAACGGTATAACATAAGCCTGAAGGAACACGAATAATCCAACCAGAGCAGCCAGTGCAATACTGTGAAAGAATACATAACGCAGAATCTGTCCTTCATGCCCGTACCAGTTCGTTGCCGTACTGGCCACCACGATACTTTGAGCATCAACCATTTTCCCCATTACACCACCTGAACTGTTTGCGGCTGCCATCAAAATCGGACTAACATCTGTTTGTTTGGCTGTAATGGTTTGAAGGCTCCCGAATAAGACATTGGATGCGGTATCTGAGCCGGTTAATGCAACTCCCAACCATCCCAACATGGTTCCGAAAAATGGATAAAGAACACCTGTTTTTGCCAGAGCCAGACCCAAAGTGGCATCTGCTCCCGAATATTTTGTCACGTAGCCAAGCCCGAGCATTGCCGCAATGGTAATCAATGAGAACCTTACCTTCCATAAGGTCTGCATGTAAATCTTCAGCATCTCAGTGATAGAATAACCTATTGCAAAGCCAGCAATTAAGCTGGCGACCAAAATGCCGGAACCTGTTGCCGAAATCCAGTTAAGTTTGAATACGGCCTCTTCGGTTTTTGCGGGTTTATCAATGCTTGGAACCGGAGCAATAGGAGGGGAACGTTTTACCATATTATGCAAATAAGATACCTGATACTCTGGTGCTGATATTGAGTTTAAGGATTTCTTAACCGTGGGAACGCCCCAGGCAAAAATAAATATGGTAAGTATTACCCATGGAGTCCATGCACGTACCATATCTTTTGTGGAGACTGAGATAGGATCTGCAGTTGTTGGAATCACATCATCAGCTTTTGGCAATTCCCAAATTGTTTTAGGCTGCCAGAATTTAAGCAAGATGATAATCGAAACGATGGAGGCAATCGAAGCAAAAATGTCGACTAACCATGGTCCATGGTAATTTGAAACCAGAAATTGTGTCACTGCAAACGATAAGCCGGCAGTAAGGGATGCAGGCCATACACTGATCATGCCTCTGAATCCGGCCATAGCCCAGATAACCCAGAATGGAACAATAAATGAGAATAAGGGCAGCTGTCTGCCCACCATGGCAGATAACTTTAATATATCAATATCAGTTACGGCGGCAAGGGCAATGATAGGGGTTCCCAGAGCGCCAAATGCAACAGGAGCGGTATTGGCAATCAAGGAGAGTCCGCAGGCCGCCAGAGGCCTGAAACCTAGTTGTATTAATATAGCAGCTGTTATAGCTACCGGAGTTCCGAAGCCTGCCGCTCCTTCAAAAAAAGCTCCGAATGCAAATGCAATCAGAATTACCTGAATTCTCGGATCCGGAGCAATCGTTGATAAATGCATCCTGATAAGCGTGAACAATCCTTTATTCACCGTTAACTGATAGAGGAAGATAAGGTTCAAGACGATCCATCCGATAGGAAACAAGCCGTATGCACTGCCGTAAAGAGTTGTAGCGGCAACTGTCTGAACCGGCATTTGATATACAAATAGTGCAACTCCGATTGCTACTACTAAACCTAAAACAGCCGCCAAATGAATCCGTATATGAAATACGGCAATAGATCCCAGAAGAACGATTATTGGAAGTGCTGCAAGAACAGTTGATAATACAGCATTGTTTAGCGGATCATAATTTTGAGACCAGATTTGTTCCATTTCAAAGTTTTTTTTTGTTTAAATTATTTTTTAGGAAGTGTAATCTTCCATATTCTTCCACCTTCAGAGTTAGCTGTTCCATGCTCCATCACATAGATAAAATTGCCAACCAATACTGCATCCACAGGAGCATTGAAATTGTTAACTATGGTAGTTGTCTTCATGTAATAATTATCGGCCGCCGAATTATACGACATATCTAAATGCATCAGATCCCTGCCAGATTTTCTTAACAAATTGCTGCCGGGACGGTCAGAGCCCCCACCATATCTGAAAACAAATCCATCCCCCTTAAATTCTGGAGAAAGTGCATTTTTTACATCGAAAACCAAACCAAGTGGAACACTGTGAGCATTAAATGTACTCACAGTTTTTCCGGTTATATCACCATCTACAATTTTACCGCTTGCAATATCCCGGTATTCATTCGCATCAGGTCCTAAATTTTGAACACCCGGAGAAAATTTTATACCTGCTGGGACTTTCGGAAAATCAGGGTCATTCCTGAAGTATTTCACTATCCAGGCATGTGCTCCGGGTCCAATGAATGGATCTTTTGCCGGATCTGGTTCCCATGGTGAATATTGCTGTGGGTTTTCAATTCCTGCCATTTGCCATGGAAAGCCATAGTGATGTCCCTTTCGGATCCAGAACATTTCCTCCGATTGATCATAATCACCAGAATTAACTACGCCGAAAAGATTTCCTTTGCCATCGAAAGTCATATCATAGGCATTTCTGATACCTTCAGCATATAAATACCCATCTGCTTTTAACTGTGCTGCATCAGTACCTAATATTAAATTTTCAGCATTCACAGGTATTCTGAAGACATTGGAAGTCAGAGCATTATCCCTTGCATTTGGGTAAGCGCCATTGTTGTCCTGAACTTCACCATGATCTGTTCGAGCTCCTGAGTTAACATAAATGAATTTTTTATCCGGACTCACAACCAATGCGTTCCATCCATGATCAAATGTTGTGGCATTTGTTCCATATTCAACGGTATTGAATACTTCTATCAATTTAGGTTTTGAACCTAAAAGCTCATATTTTACCATTCGGCCTTTTGTTCCTTTTCCATTATTTACACTGATATTGCCGCACAAGTATAAATTATTCCCTAAAAAGGCTGCACCTTGTAGTCTGGTGATACCATGATCTTCGGCACTGAAAACTTGATGTTCTTTCGATTTTGGAGTATCAAAATTTGATATCCTGAATACATTACCATCAAAAGTTGAATACCAGAATTCTCGCGTTTTTGGGTTTTGGAGTAATCTCACACCCAGACGACCAATATTCATAACCTTTTCAACACTGATATCAGGTCGTAAGGAAACCGGAGTTTTTATTGGAGCTGCAGCTCTGGAAGCTGGGGTAGAAGCAGTTTGTTGTGCAAAACAGAAAACTGAACAAGAAAAAAACAGGGCTACAAACCCTGTTTTTTTAAAAGTGCATTGAATGGTGCCCATAAATATTTTCTAAAAGATTGAATCTATCAATTTGCTGCTGGTCTAGCTCTTGGAACATTTGGAAGTATATTCGGTTCAGCAATTGCATTTAAATTATAAACGATCTTACCCGCTCTAATGGTCATTTCAGTTTCTAAGCGGTTTTTTCCGGCAATTTTACCATCTCGGGCATAATAACCGAACTTGCCTTCCCTTAAGGTGAAGATTGCAACATCAGCCTCTGCTCCAACTGATAGGTTTCCCAGTTCAGGTCTTTTTATCTCTTGGGCAGGATTCCAAGTACTCGCTTTAATTACACTTTGAAGATCCATTCCCATTGACATAAATAATGACATAATATTTGGCATGTTTTTCATTGCATTATTCATGCTACCAGTGTGAAGGTCGGTACTGATTGAATTAGGATAAAAACCGCTTTTTATTGCAGGAGTTCCCTGATTGAAAAGGAAGCTTGATCCACCAAAACCAACGTCAAATATGATTCCCCTGTTCTGTGCTTTAATTACGAATGGTTTTACTTTATTGGTAGTTACATCAACAATAGACTCGCGCCCATTCGGACTTGTACTTCCGTTTCCGCCAAAGGCATGTGTATAAATATCGCCGGGGCGGAATTTAACGTTGAATAGGGAATCTAATGGAAGGAACGGACTTGCACCGCCAAAGTCAACAATAACCGGAAGGTTTGCAAGACGACCAGCTTCCATCAAGCGGTCAGTTGGTACCCATGTTCGACCATTGAAGTGCGCAAGTTTAAAACCAACGATATCATTGGGATATTTCTTGGCCATTTCAGCAGCTTTCTGAGGATCCATTTCATTGATGTCGTTCTCATACTTACCACCGGACATCCCCTGACCAACAATATTTAAAAACGCAAGTACACGGGTTTGTGAACCTGCAATTGTTTGTTTTTTGTATAATTCAAACGTTTTCCATCCCGGGCTACCCGCATCCACAACAGTGGTGACACCTGCAGGGAATGTGAAACCATCGGCCGGTAAACTTGCCGGAGCATTCATATAGGCATCGCCATCATGTCCCCAGAAAAAATGAACGTGGATGTCAATTAATCCCGGAGTTACATACATACCCTTAGCATTAACAACCTGTGTACCCTGTGAGGCATCGATGTTTTTTGCCAATAGTGCAACTTTACCATCCTTGATTGCAACATCCATCGCTGTGTTGATATTGTTTTTAGGATCAATAACATGACCCCCTTTTATAACAATGTTATAAGGCTTTGGCGATTGCGCCTGAACCCCAAAGCATACAGTGAAGAGTAGAGCGAAAATAAAAAGATGTTTTTGATTCATTTTATTTGTTTTAGAATTGTTAAGTATAATTGTTTTTTATTAATTAAAATAATTTTTAGGATATTCAAATTCCAGTTTCGGTTTACACTATTATAAATCAGTGTCAATTTATGTACATATCCCCTAGTATAAGCTATCATATTTTTTTTGTTACAGAAGGATTAGTTTTTTTGACAAAATCATAGTTTAGCAAAATATTTCTTCATTAGGATTACTTTATACCTTCATACTAATTTTGATTTATACTTTTTATTTAATAGTTTTATAGACTGTATGGGTGACCAATTTAAAATTGAGGATGTACAATTGATGGATCGAATGAGGTCCGGAGATGATATTGCACTTAAGCTTATTTACAAAAAATACTGGAATCAATTATTCTCATCTGCATTTAATGTTTTGCACGACCAACAGGTTTGTGAGGATATAATTCAAGAGATTTTTATCAATCTATGGAACAAAAGAGAAATAATTGAAATTAAAGTATCTCTAAAATCCTATCTTTTCGCTTCAACCCGTTACGAAGTATACAGGCAGGTTCGTTATAGTTCAGTCCGTGAAGACCTTTTTGAGAATGTGTTTGAGCGAATGGAATCTCCTTCTGAATATGGAAATATTGAGCATCGTGAACTCCTATCCCAGATTAATTCAATTGTTGATAAGCTATCTGCAAAATGTAAGGTGGTTTATAAACTAAGCCGTGAAGAACAATTGTCACATAAAGAAATTGCCTCCCAACTTGATATTTCTACCAAAACTGTTGAAAATCATTTGAATAAGGCGCTCCGACAGTTGAGAATATCCCTCGGATTGTTTTAAGTATTGTTTGTCATCTTGGTTCTTGGCTCTTGGTTCTTGATTCTCCAATGTCAACTATCCATTCTCAACTCTCCATTTTCAACTGTCAACTGTCAATTTATTTTTTATTCCAACTAGGGGATACCCCCAATTATTTACTCATCATATAAACAGCCCGTTTTGAAGAAGGAAGATTTTCATAAATTATTAGATAAGTATATCGCCGGAGAGGCCTCTTTGGAGGAAGAACAGCGTCTTCTAAACTTTTATGGAAGCTTTCAGAAGGAGTCTGAAACAGAGGAAGAGATTGATCATATTGGAGATAATATCTTTGAAAAGATCCGCGAGACCATTGATCCGGTAGAAAATGATCAGTATTCTTACCGATTTTACTATTTAAAATCCATTTCAATAGCAGCAATTATTTTGCTGACAATAACAACAGGAATATATTTTTACTCGAATAGAAATATAATTGAGCCTGAGCACTTTGCCGAAATTGATGTTAAGAATGATATTGCTCCGGGATATAATAAAGCTATTTTAACGCTTTCAGATGGTTCCAGGATTAGTCTGGATGATGCAGCAAATGGTTTGCTCGCCAGTCAAGGGAATACTGCAATCACTAAAACCGAGAATGGACAGATAGTTTATGAAAAGAATAATATTGACAAGACTAAGTTCATGTCTAACCGTTCTGTAATCAATACCATTCAAACTCCTAAGGGCGGTAAATATCAAGTTCGCTTGCCTGATGGGAGCAAAGTTTGGTTAAATTCAGCATCTACCTTGAGTTATCCAACCACTTTTGCCGGAAATGAACGTAAGGTTCAGCTTGAGGGTGAGGCTTATTTTGAGATTTCACCTAATAAAAGTGTTCCTTTTCGTGTACAAAGCGGCAATCAAATTGTTGAAGTATTGGGTACTCATTTCAATATAAACTCCTATGATGATGAGGATTATGTGAAGACAACATTGCTTGAAGGCAGTGTTAAGGTTATTCTAAATTCTAAAGCAAATGTTGTTTCTAACACAAAACTTCTCAAACCGGGAGAGCAGTCGCTAACCAAATCCTCTAATTCAGGTATACGGATTGAGAATGCAGATATAGAAAAGGCTGTTGCTTGGAAAAATGGTTATTTCAGATTCAGAAATACCCCAATTAGGGAAATTATGCGTGAAATTGAACGCTGGTATGATGTAGAACTAGTGTATGAAGGAAAGATGCCGACTGATGAATTTACAGGCTTTATTTCCAACGATGTGAAGATTTCAGCAGTTCTGAAAATAATGGAAGAAAGTGGTGGTGTGAAATTTACTGTGAAGGGAAAGAAATTAAAAGTTAAATCAAGTCCTTAAATCTTAATCCAAATAAATATGATGAAAACTGATACCAGCTAGTTTTATTAAAGGGATTAAAATGAAAAACCGCCCCGGATTGCGCCCCGAGGCGGAATAGTTTCAGATTAATTTCTTGTATTAAATTCCGTGAGTACGAAATCTTAATTAATTAACCAAAACAATTTAAAATGTAAAAATATGAAAAATGTTTTACTAAGTGAATGCAGTAATTCCTGCATGAACAAGGTCAGTAAACTTACTGGCAAGAGACTTATAAAAAAGGTCTCGGATCAAACTTTACGAATTATGAAGCTGACTACCATTTTAATTTTAGTAGCTTTTTTGCAGGTAAATGCAAAAGGCTTCTCTCAAAATGTTACGTTAAATGAAACAAACTCTAATCTGGATAAAGTTTTTACTGAAATCAGAAAACAAACCGGTTATGATTTTCTTTACAACACAAGATTGCTGAGAAATACTGTTCCTGTAACTGTTAAAGCTAAAAATTCTTCTCTGGAAGAAGTATTGGATCAGGTTTTTAAAAATCAGCCTTTGACCTATACTATAACAGAAAACACAATCATTCTGAAAAGAAGAGATGAACGCTTTCTGGAGCAGACCTCTAAATTTTCATTAGTACCGGAAGTTCGTGACATTAAATCACTAAATGCTCAGACATCAGCTAAGGTTTCTAATTTTAATATTGAGCAGAAACGTGCAGATATCCGTGGTAAAGTAATAGATGCTAGCGGTGAAGCTCTGATCGGTGTAAGTGTCCGTGTAAAAGGGTCTGATACCGGAGCATCAACCGATGTTAACGGTAGTTTCGTTTTAAATGCACCTGATAATGCAATTCTGGTATTTACTTATATCGGCTATGTGACACAGGAAGTTGCTGTTAATGGAAGATCCAATGTGAATGTAACCATGGTTGAAGACCGCCAAGCATTAAGTGAAGTGGTTGTTACGGCATTTGGTGTTACCAAAGCAAAAAGAGGATTAGGTTATTCAGTACAGGAAGTACGCGGGGATGACTTCACTGAGTCTCGCCAGAATAACATTGCAAACTCGCTGACAGGTAAAATTGCCGGTGTTGATGCAACTCAGGCAAACTCAGGAGCAGGTGGTTCCAGCCGTGTAATTATTCGTGGCAATACTTCATTGAATGGTAACCAGCAACCTTTATATGTTGTAGATGGTATGCCAATCAATAATACAAATAGAGGACCGGCCACCAGTTCAGGTGGTTTGAATGTTGACCGTGGGGATGGTATTTCAAGCATGAACCCGGATGATATTGCAACTATTTCTGTATTGAAAGGTGGTGCTGCTGCTGCTCTTTATGGTTCACAGGCTGCAAATGGTGTTATTCTGATCACAACCAAGAAAGGTTCTGCTCAAAAAGGTGTTGGTATTGAACTTACTTCTGACGCAAACTTTGGTACTCCATCAATTTTTCCAAATTTTCAGTATGAATACGGACAAGGTAATGATGGAGTGAAGCCTGCCACAGCAGCTGCTGCATTAAGCTCAGGCCGTTTATCCTATGGTGCAAAAATGGACGGTTCAATAGTGATGCAGTTTGATGGAGTTATGCGTCCATACTCACCATTTAATGTAAAAGATAATATTAAAAACTTTTATCAGACAAGTCAGAATATCACCAATACAGTAGCATTCAATGCCGGTAATCAAAATCTTAGAATGAGATTATCAGTAAGTGATTTACGTGCACAAGATCAGCAGCCAAATTCTGATTATAAAAGAAAAACGGCCAATCTGAATGTAACAGGTAAAATGGGTAAAAATGATTTTTTAACCATAGAGTCAAGTGTTCAGTACAATCTTGTTGAAGGTACAAACAGACCAAACGTTGGTTACGCCGAGATCAATGCGGCATGGCCTGTATATCTGGCTGCTAACGTAGTCGATGTTCGGAATATGAGAGGAACTGATCCTAGTAAGCCAGGAATTAATGCGGCAACCGGAAGAGAACTTGAGTGGAACCCGGTACCTGCTGCTATTAACCCTTATTATGCGGCTTATCAGTTGGGTAATGAGGATGCTCGTCAGCGTTTAATTGGCCGTGCAAGTGTTCAAGCTAATATTTTGCCTAATTTATTTGTTAAAGGAACAGTTGCACGTGATTTCAATTATTATACTGATCAATTCTATGTGCCACGTACAAATGCATTTACTCCACTAGGTTATTTTCAATCATCTACTCAACAGGATGATAAAACTAACTTCCAGGGAATTGTAAACTACAATGAAAGATTTCTGAAAGATAAAATTGGTTTAAACCTTCTTGGTGGTGTTCAAAGTGAAAGAGATTTCGCTAAAGGTAATTCAGCCAATGGTAACCAATGGGTTGTTTCTGATTTTTACAGTATCACCAATTTGGTTAACAGAGATCTTGTAAATGCTTCACAAGGTTCCTTTGGTACAAACTCTGTTTTTGGAGAAGCAAATATTGATTACAATAACCTCTTTTATTTAACGGTAACAGGTCGCCAGGATTGGTTCTCCGTATTAAATCCAGGATTTAATTCAATTTTCTATCCATCGGTAGGGGCTAGTTTCATTCTTTCAGATGTTGTGAAAATGCCGAAATTCTTGGATTATGCTAAATTACGTTCTTCATGGGCTGAGGTAGGTAGTGCTACAGTTAACGCAGGTAGTATCAATCAGACTTATGCTGTAAGTACAGTAAATGCGTATGGTATTCCTACTTTAACTAACCCGAATGTTTTGAATAACCCTAACATTCGTCCGCTTACTGTGACTACTATTGAAGGTGGTTTTGAAGTGCAAATGTTAAATAGCCGCCTTGGATTAGACGTGAATTATTATTCAAGAAGAACCAGAAATGATATTCTTTCTCCGCCTATTTCAGGAGCAACCGGTTTTGCTGCCGGAAGAAGAAATCTAGGATTGATATCTAACAAAGGTTGGGAGATCAGCTTAACAGGTACTCCGATTAAGAAGGATAACTTCTCCTGGGATGTGAATTATAACTTTGGTTATAATATGAGTAAGATCCTTGAACTTGCAGAAGGTATCGATGTGTTAACTTTAGGTTCAGGAATTGGCGGACCACAAATGATTAATGCTGTTGGATTACCTTATTCAACTGTTCGTGCTAACGTAATGAAGAGAGATGCAAACGGAACATTGATTTACAATAAGGCAACCGGCTATGAAGATAGAGTTCTTGCTGATATTGGTGTGGGTAACCCGCCATATCTGATGGGACTTGGAAACAACTTCCGTTACAAACGCTTCAGTTTAACAATTGATATTGATTCTAAATTTGGTGCTGTTGGTTATAGTAACTTAATTCAATATGCAACCCGTTTTGGTCATACTCCACAAACCCTTCCGGGTCGTGAAGCAGGTTTAACTGTTACCGGTGTTGATCAGTCTGGTGCTCCATTCACTAGACTATGGAATGTAGCTACATTGGATACTTATTATAATAATTTTGGTAATGCTTACCCGGGTCAGTGGGTTTATAAAACTGACTTTGTGAAATTGCGTCGTGCCGTGTTTAAATACAACCTTCCAGTAAGCACTCTTAAATTCATGAAAGTACAATCAGCTTCAATAGGTATTACCGGTTTGAACCTTGCAATACTTTATCAGGATAAAAAAATTAAAGAAGCAGGTATCGATCCTGAAATGCAGGAAACTATTGGTAATGCACAGGGAAGTCAGGGTGTGGCTATGCCTAGAACCAGAAATATTGGCTTTAACCTGAATTTAAGATTCTAATAATTAAATCTAAGAACATGAAAAAGACATTCTTAAAATTGATATATGCGGCCGGAGCTCTTCTCGTGGTTTCAACGATGCAATCGTGTAATACCGAGAAACTAACCGATCTCAATAAGAACCCTAATGCAATTGAATATGTAATTCCGGAATATTCCTTTACCGCTGCTGTTTTAGAAAGTGGCCCTGGAACCAATTACAGAGCATTAGGACAAGGTTTGCAGTATTTTTCTTCTTATAAGGAAGTGCCTGCTACCGGTGATAAGTTTTATAATTTTAATGGAACCGGAGGTAACTTTGGGGTTTATACCGGCCCATGGAACCGATTACAGCAATTAGCGAAAGAGATTGCTGGAGCAGAAAACGTAAATAAACGTGCTGCGGTTGAAATCCTTAGGATCCTTGCATTTCATACAGAAACTGATGTGATAGGTGATATGCCTTATTTGGATGCAATGAAAGGGCTAGATAACCTCAAGCCTAAATATGATACTCAAAAAAGTATCTATACTGCTATGTTGACCGGGCTTGAAACTGCCTTAAAATCTATGGATCCGTCCAAACCAAATATGTTTGGAAATGCTGATCCTTACTTTAAAGGTGATGTGGCTAAATGGAAAAAGTTTGGTTATACATTGATGGCTCGTTTGGGTATGCGTCTTTCTGATATTGAGCCGGCAACGGCTAAATCATGGGTAGAGAAAGCAGTGGCGGGTGGAATGATGACGGCTTCTGCTGACATTGCCTATCTGAAATATGCAAACGTTCAAAGCCAAATGAATCCGCGTGTAAATACTTACATAGCCGGTGATTTCACAAGTCCGGGTGGTGATAACGTAGAGGGAAGTAAATGGTCAGGTAAATTTATTGATCATCTAAAAAATACTTCAGATCCACGTTTACCTGTTATATCTGTGGTTTGGGTACCATCAGGAGGTTCTTATATTCCCAATAATACCCCTGCAACTCAGCGTGGAATGATTAATGGAAGCATCAATACCAAACCTACTGATTTTGACACTTACTCAGAGCCTTCATTGCTTTATATTGACAGAGGTTCACCAATCATTACTTTGGGGCCTGCTGAGGCTTATTTAATTATCGCTGAAGCTGCTGCCAGAGGATGGAGTGTAGGATCAACTGCTAAGGCAGCCTATGAGAATGGTGTTCGTGCTGCAATGGCACAGTGGGTATTATGGCCAAGTGTTGCTCCTCATTCAGGGGTGATCACAACTCCTCAGGTTGATGCTTATATTACAGCCAATCCATATCCTGCTGCTGGTACCTTAGCTCAGCAAATTGAAACTATTTCTACACAAAAGTGGGTTTCATTATTAGGTGATGATTATGAAGTTTACTCAAATTGGCGTCGTACCAAATATCCTGTTTTCAACTATGCAAACTGGACTGAAGGAGGAAATAAAATTGCTTATCCAGGTAACGTAACAGCCGGTAAAATGTGGAGAAGATTTTCTCTGCCAATTGCTGAACGTAACGTAAACCCTGATAATTACTTCGAAGCAATCAAGCGTCAGAATTATTCTGAAGAGCAGGTTGACCTGTTACAAGGTAGAATGTGGTGGGATGTTGGTCCTGGTACCGGCCAAAGTAACTAATACGTTATATAGCTGATCAAAATATGAAAAGAATATCTCATTTTGTATATTAGCTAAAATATCAATAAAAGGAGATCGAAAGATCTCCTTTTATTGTTTAAGTATAATTCAAACTAAACAATAATAATACTATGAAACGTAGAGAATTAATAAAATACCTGTCGGTAGCCCCCGTTGCTGGTGCAGCTATTGGAACTGGTATTCCTCTTGAGTCAATTGCGTCTACTGTAGGTACTGCAGCAAAACGCGATGTAATTAAAGAACTTGGATTAAGAGTTTTTATCAATGCAGCAGGTACCTATACAACTATGACTGCTTCATTAATGCATGACGAAGTTGTAGATACTATTGCAGAATCGGCGAAGCATTTCGTGATGATAAATGAAGTACAAGACAAAGTAGGGGAGAAAATTGCGGCCATTTGCCATGCAGAATCTGCAATGGTAACTGCAGGGTGTTGGTCGGCCTTGGTTTTAGGTACAGCTGGTGTATTGACAGGAACTGACCGTAAAAAAATTGCAGCATTGCCAAATGTTACAGGACTTGAGAAGAATGAGGTAATTGTTCAAAAAAGCCATATGGTAGGTTACGTTCATGCCTTGATGAATACCGGTATTATTCCTGTGGAGGTTGAGACGGCCGAAGAATTAGAAAGAGCAATCACCAATAAAACAGCAATGATGTATTTCTTAAATCACGAAACTGATGCCGGAAAGATACTTCATAAAGAGTTTGTTGCGATTGCAAAAAAGCACAACATCCCAACATTAATTGATATAGCAGCCGATATCCCACCAGTTGAAAACTTATGGAAATATACTGACCTCGGTTTTGATTTAGTTTGTATTTCTGGTGGTAAAGGTATTCGTGGACCTCAGAGTGCTGGTATGCTTATTGGTCGTAAAGATCTGATTGCAGCAGCACGTTTAAATGCACCGCCAAATGGTGGCAATATTGGTCGTGGACAAAAAGTGAATAAAGAAGAAATTCTAGGAATGTATGTGGCTCTTGATAAATATGTTAATCAAGATCATGATGCTGAATGGAAAATGTGGGAGCAAAGAGTTGCTGTGATTGAAAATGCTGCAAAAAAGGTTGATGGGGTAATGGTCAATGTTAGCGTTCCTCCAATTGCTAACCATACGCCTAAAATTAATATTTCATGGGATCCCAACAAACTGAAAATTACTTCTAATGAGTTACGTAGAAGACTTCAGGATGGAACTCCATCTATCGAAGTAATGATTGAGCCTAATGCAATCAATATCACAGTCTTTATGCTAAAAAATGGCGAAGATAAGATTGTAGCTAAACGTGTTCAACAAGAGCTTTCAAAAGCAGCTCTCAGCTAATACTTTTATTAAATCAAAACTAAATATCGGAATTTCGAGTAATCGGGATTCCGTTATATTCCTACTAAACAGAATTGTAATTATGAGAAGAATATCCTTTCTGCTTCTTTCCGGGTTTTTATTACTTGCTGTATTTGTTCAGGCTCAGACCAAAACATATAGTATCCTAATCAAAGGCGGGCATGTAATAGATGCCAAGAACAATATTAATGAAATTATGGATGTGGCAATCCAGAACGGAAAGATTGCCGCAGTAGCCAAAAATATTAATCCAATGCTTGCTTCCCAGATTGTGGATGCAAAGGGAATGTATGTTACTCCAGGGTTAATTGACCTTCACGGTCATGTTTTTGCAGGTACAGAACCGAATCATTATTTGAGTAATGGTAACGTTGCTGTGGCACCAGATGGATTTACGTTTCGTGCAGGTGTAACAACCATTGTTGATGCAGGTGGAGCAGGCTGGAAGTCATTTCCTGATTTTAAGAGAAACATTATCGATCTGTCAAAAACTAGAGTGTTATCATTTCTAAATATAGTTGGTGAAGGAATGAGAGGTGGTGCTTATGAACAGGATATAAGTGATATGGATTCTAAAAAAGCTGCTGAAACTGCTTTGGCCTATAAAAATTATATAGTAGGCTTTAAGTTAGCTCACTTTAGAAAATTGGACTGGACTCCTGTTGAAAGAATTATGGAAGCAGGCAAGCAGACTAATTTACCTGTTATTATTGATTTTGGTGGAAATCTCTCACTAGAGGAACTGTTCTTTAAATACTTAAGGCCAGGTGATATTTATACTCATGTATTTAGAGAATTATCTGGAAAAGAGTCGATTGTTGATTTAAAAACTAAACAGTTAAAGTCATTTGTACTTCCTGCACAAGAAAAGGGAATAATTTTTGATGTCGGTTTTGGGGGAGGGAGTTTTAATTTCAATCAGGCTATTTCTTCTATAAAAGCAGGGTTTTATCCAAATACAATGGGTACCGATCTTCATGGTGGAAGTATGAATGGTGCTATGAAAGATCAATTAAATGTTTTATCCACATTTCTTGCATTGGATATGGATATCCCTGGGGTAATATCCCGAAGTACTTGGGAGCCCGCTAAGGCTATTAATCGTGAAGAACTCGGTAACCTCTCTGTTGGTACTGAGGCAGATATTGCAGTATTAAGAATTCGTAAGGGTAACTTTGGTTTTAAAGATATTGCTGGGAATAAACAAGTAGGGAAACGGAGGTTTGAATGTGAAATGACCATTCGTGAAGGTAAAGTTGTGTACGACTTAAATGCTATTGCTAGTACCCCTGTCGGACGAAGATAATAAATTTTAAATTTATTATACAGTTCTTGATAATGCAAGTTTTAACTTAATTCAGTAGAACCTGCTATTAAAGCTGACTTGTTTCCAAATCTTACGGGAACCGATCTGCATACAAATAGTATAAATGGTTATATTATAGATAAGTTGAATGTTTTATTTATTCATCTTGCCATTGATATATTTCCAGTGATTTTCCGTAGCATTTGGGAGTCGACTAAAGTTAATAAGTATGAATACTTTGGATATCTTTTCGATGTCGCCATTGCCGATGTAACAATATTTGGTTTGAGGAGGGATGATTTCGGTTTTCAGGGAATCGCATATAATAGATTAAATGGAACCAATAAGCCGAAGCGTGAAATGACTATTAAAGATGGTCGTATTGTTTATAATCTAAATCGTATTGCATAAGCCAAGAATAAATAAAAACCCAGCTTTCATTAATTGAATTAAAAAAAATAATAATTGCATTTTCAGATCTATTACATACAATAATCGATGTTTGTTTTTTTATGATTTATAAATATTAGGCAATGGTTCACAGAAAATTATCTCTTAGTTTGTTGTTTCTTATCTTAGTACAACTCTATTCCTTTGATATTAAGGGTCAAGAAGTATGGCCTCCTGATCTTCCGGGGGCCAACCAGAATGGCGTTGTAAAGATTAATTCTGATAATCTGTTGAAAGTACCTTTAGCAGTTCAGCGTATTCTAGATTCGACTTCTAATGCAAAACTAAGTTTTGCCAAAATAGTTCCAACTATTGAATTAGCATATCATGATCAATTACCGAATGCCGCCCTAAATAGAACAGGCTGGTCTTCTTGGGGTGATATTTGTGTTGCCAGCGATGGGATAGTTTATTCTGGTATCGGTAACCACTGGAAAACAGATCGTGGAGAAAGCTATATCTACAGTTGGGATCCTTCTACTAAAATCTTAAAAAAAATTGCAGATATTTATAAACTTACTGGTGCTGGCCCTGAGGATGTACGTTTTTCTAAAGTACATGCTCATATAATAGAAGGAAGGGACAGGAAGATATATTTTACCGGAACCCTTGATGATGGGGGAAAAGCAGGTAGTGAAGATATGCTGAAAAAGTGGAATGCTAAAATTGCAGGAGGTAAACTTTTTCAATATGATCCTAAAACTGGCAAGACAATAATATTTGCAGATTTTCCACCGGCTAGGGTTACCGCAACAACCAAGTACGATGCCAAACGTAATATTCTCTATTGTGCAATAGAGGGTTCACCTAATGGTTTTGCGTTTGGGGCTTTTGATATGAACACGAAGAAGTGGATATTCCAAAGTGATCCAGGTTCTATTGGTAATGATCGTAATTTAATGATGGATACAAAAGGTAATGTTTATTTCAATGGGAGAGAGATTTCTGCTCATACAGAAATACGTTTGAAAGATCAGGCTATTCCAGATGGAAAGAATGATGAAATAACTTCTATGCTCCCTTCAACTATGCCCCCTGGTGGTAAAAAAGTGACTGCTTATGCCACACTATGGAAATATGCCCCGAATACTAATATGATAACTCCTTCAAAAACGTATTTCAAAAGTGCTGGACTTCGCTCCTCAACGCATGAATCAAAAGCTGGGTATATTTATGGTACAACTATGGCAGGTGAATTATTTAGATATTTACCTGTCAGAGATGAGCTGTCAATATTAGGAAGTAATTTTCTTGTAAAGGGGGAATACATTACAGTTTGTGATCTTTCACCGGATGAAAAATATGTGTACTATCTTCCTGGAGCACATGGTTCTGCAGGATTTTCAGGAACCCCAGTTATTCAATACAATGTAGCTACTGGTATACAGAAGGTCTTAGCATTTTTGTCAGAACCGATGACCAAAGCGTTCAATTATGCTCCTGGAGGAACTTATGGAGTAAAGATTAGCAAAGATGGGTCTCGCTTGTATGTTGGTTTGAATGGCTCTCCTCCAGATGCCTTGAGACCTAAAGGCCTTGGACGAGGGTTCGGCCTTACATCCTTTGCAGTTATTTATATTCCGGCAAAAGAGAGAATGGATTAATAGAAATATGAAATAGAATCCGGCTTGTTTGGCCAATCAAAAACTGGTTATACAATTGTTGTACTTGATTTTTCTATTCAAAGCAGAGATTTAGTAATCCAGATTTTAAATATGTTAATTATAAATTAATTTAATAAAAAATAATATGAAACGTAGAGAAATCATTAAACTTTTGTCTGCTGCGCCTATTGCAGGAGGGATTATTGGAAGTAGTATCCCATTTCAGTCGGCAATTGCAAGTACAACCACTTCCACTGCTAAACGTAATCTTTTCAAAGAACTTGGCCTTAGAACATTTATTAATGCTAATTGTGTTTGTACTGACCTAACAGCCTCTTTGATGCCGCAGGAAGTACTAGACGCAATTACAAGTGCCGCCAGTGAATTTGTTATGTTGGATGATGTACAAGACAAAGTTGGAGAAAAAATTGCAGGCTTTTGTCATGCCGAGGCGGCTACTGTAACTGCAGGTTGTTGGTCAGCTATGGTACTGGGTACAGCAGGAGTTCTTACAGGAATGGACAGAAAGAGAGTGAATCAGCTTCCTTTTTTGGAGGGTACAGGAATGAAATCTGAAGTAATACTTCAAAAGGAGCATGCTGATGGATATCATCGTGCACTTACTAATACTGGGGTTTCTCTGATTTTTGTTGAAACAAGCGAGGAAGCTGAAGCCGCCATTAATGATAAAACTGCAATGATGTGGTTTTTGAACAAAGGAACTTCAAGAGGTCAGATTAAACATGAGGAATGGATAGTTCTGGCTAAGAAGCATAATATACCTACCATGATTGACATAGCATCAGATGCATATCCTGTTGAAAATCTTTGGAAATTCAATGATATGGGATTCGACCTGGTCGCACTTTCTGGTGGTAAGGCTATGAGAGGGCCACAAAGTGCTGGCATACTTATGGGTAAGAAAGAATTAATAGCTGCTGCAAGGTTAAGTGCTCCACCTCGTGCTGGGATATGTCGGGGACATAAAGTAAATAAGGAGGAAATCTTGGGGATGTATGTAACTATTGAAAGGTATATAAACCTAGATCATGAAAAGGAGTGGAAGATTTGGGAAGATCGGGTTGCAGTTATTATCAATTCCATCAAAAATATTAATGGCGTGTCAACTGAAGTTTTTGTTCCCCCATATAATAGCCGTTCGCCGACTCTAAATATATACTGGGATAACAAAGTAAAGTTGACTGGAGATCAACTGCGGGTGAAGTTGCGTAATGGAAATCCTTCTATTGAGGTGAAGGGTAGACTGCGCGATGGTAGGACAAACGGAATTGAAGTCACCGTCTTTATGATGAAGTCAGGTCAGGCCGAAGAGGTTGCTAAAAGAATAAAGGAAGAACTTCAAATATTTGGATAGGGAACTTTGGGTAAGAATATGAATGATTACAAACTTGTATTGGCTTATTATGAACAGGATGATTTTCTATTGAATTTCAAATATATTTTATGCTATAGGTGCATTTATATGAGTTAGCATTAATTGATTAGGAGAATTTGATTATATAACAAGAATAATATAATATAGGATTAATTTTTATAAATGTATTAAACAAAAATGAAAATGAAAACAGAAAGAAGAATAGCATTAAAGAAATTATTTGCTTCAGTTTTAGGTGTTACAGGTTTGGGACTAGTAGCAAGTTCAAAACCTGCAATAGCTTCTCCTGAAAAGGAGGTTGGAACTATCATCAATTTTCAGGATGTACCAATGTTTTCCAGTTATACTAAACATGGTAATATGGTTTATGTTTCTGGCAAGGGAGCCCATGTTGCTCCATACGAGATCAAAAATCATACGGAAATCGTATTAAAGCGAATCGAAGAAGAACTTATTAAAGCAGGTTCTTCAATGGAAAAGGTTTTAAAGGTAAATGTATATCTTAATGATTTTGCTGATTATC
>Ga0105055_10005036_pt1 | contig 18890 bp, 10 predicted proteins | sample BON03_FD_78090 | JGI IMG/M metagenome (GOLD analysis project Ga0105055, IMG submission 78090) | Freshwater microbial communities from Lake Bonney liftoff mats and glacier meltwater in Antarctica - BON-03 | ecosystem: Environmental > Aquatic > Freshwater > Ice > Glacier meltwater | place: Lake...
CCCCCCCCCCCCCGAAGCCCCCCTCCTTGCACCAGCTGATAACAATGCCACAGCCCCCGCCCGGCCTCCCCTCCCCTCCTCGCAGCAGCAGGCCCCTGACCCCCCCACGCCCATAGCACGTGGGCGCGCGCGCCTCCCCCCCATCCCCCCCACTTGGCTCTCTTTTGACACACACACCCTTTTTATAGCTTTTTTTGTTTTGTCCAATACCCACGCGCACCAGCTCCCTGTCGCCGCTCCGCTTGTCGCGGCCGCCCGCCCTGCTTTTTTTGACCGCCCGCTCTCCGAAGAAAGAAAATATGCAACTGCCCCCCCCCGTGTTTGTTCTTTGTTCTTTTTGCTCTCGCCCGCTCTGTCTTTCGACCTTTTCCAAAAAAAGCGCTTCTCCTTCCCGCGATCACAAAATTTCGTGACGGTGTGGGGTTTTGGGCGCCCTCTCTCCTTTTCGCCCTCTCACCCGCAAACACCCGTCTCGTGTTACCTTTTGATGTGGAAGGAGCTCCAGAAAGAGGGGGATCTCGTCGACGTTGATGGAGAGACGGGGGGGGGGCTCTCGTCGACGACGGCGGCGGCGATCGCGCGCGCGCGCTGCCGGCGATCCACGAGAGACGAACGCCGGACGCCCGTCGCCCGCGCCGCCACAAACGCGGGCTCCGCGCGCTCTCTCTGTCACAGGCGCGAGCGCGGCACAAAAGGCGGCGCCGCGCCCCCTTGGTGCCCCCCAAACGCCGGCCACGCTCTGGACGCGGCCGCCGCCTCCTCCGCTGCCGCCGCCGCCGCTGCCGTCGGCCCCGGTCCCGGGCGGCGGCCCAGCAGCAGCCCCTCGTTGAGCACGGCCAGCCGCACGAGGTCGCGCATGAAGGGCTGCGGCAGGTCGTCGAGCGGCGAGGGCGGCAGCGGCGGCGCCGCGCGCCGCGCGCTGGCCCCGTCGCCGTCGTCGTCGTCGCCGTCGCCGCCGCCGCGCTGTTGCCGTTGCTGCTGCTGCCGCTGCTGCTCCGCCGCCGCCTTGCCCGCCGCCCCCGCCCTGCCCGCCGCCCTGGCCTCGGCCTCGGCGTCGGCCTCGCCCGCCGCCCGGTCGCGCCGCGCCCCCTCGAGCGCCACCCTCCGCAGCTCCGACCGCCCCTCGCCGCGCCTCGCGCCGGCGGCCGCCTGCTGGAGGAGCTCGGCCTTGTGCCGCGGGAGCGGGCGCCACGTCAGCACCAGGTCGTTATGACTGGCCAGGCCGTACACGAGCAGACGGGCGTCGCCCGCGCCCGCCGCCTGCGCGGCGAGCTGCATGGCGCGCGCCTCGGGCAGCGGCACGAGCCCGTCCCCGAGCGACGCCATGAGGACGAGGGGCGGCAGGTGACGCGCGCCGCCGCCGCCGGCCGGGGGGCGGGCCTCGGCGGCGGCGGGCGGGAAGCGGTCGAGCAGGCCGCCGGCCGCCCGCGCGGCGCAGCGGCGGCGGGGCGACGCGGCCGCCGCGACGAGCGACAAGGCGGCCGCGGCGCCGTCGTCGTCGGCGTCGTGCCGCTGCTGCTGCTGCTGCCGCCGCTGCTGCTGCGACGGAGGGGAGGAAAAGAGGGCGGAAGAGGGGGGCGCGGCCGCGCCCGCAAAGCCCACGCGTGCGGGGATGGCCTCCCCCTCGAGCGCGCCGAGCGCCCCCTCCTCCGGCAGCGTCGGCTGCGCGCGCCCGTCGGCCAGGGCGAGCAGGCTGGCGCCGCGCCGCGCGTCCGTGAGCACGGCGGCGGGCGGCGGCAGGCGGCGGGACGAGGCGGCGATGATGCCGCCGTGCCGCAGGCGCGCCGGGGCCACGTCGGCGGGCGGGCGGCCGAGCGGGTCTGCCCGGCCGCCTGCGCCGCCGCCGCCGTCGCCGGCGCCGCCGCCCGCCTCGCCCGCTGGCGGCGCTGCTGCTGCTGCTGCTGCTGCTGCTGCTGCTGCAAAAGCCTCCTCCTCCTCCTCTGCTTCGCCGCCTTGCAAACCGACTCCGAGTGGGGCCACCGCCGCCGCCCCCGCCGCCGCCGATCCCGCCGCCGCCGGGAGCAGCACCCCGTACGCCCGGAGCGCCCCCCTGAGCGCCGACGCCGACACGCCCCCGGCCGCCGCGCGCGCCGCCGCCGCGCGCGCCAACACGACCGCCGGCGACGCCGCGTCGAAGCGCTCGGCCCCGCCCACCGCGCGGGCCATGGTCGACAGGTTGGCCACGCCGCGCGAGGCCTCGAACCGGTGGTGCGCGGCCACGTCGTAGACGCCGCTCATGCCCACAAACAGCAGCGGCAGCGGCAGCCGCAGCGGCCCGGGCGCCGCGAGCGCGTCGTCCACCCTCGCCAGCAGCGCCTCCCTGTGGCGCTCGAGGCGCTCGCGCTCGCGGCGCGCGGCCTGCGCGGGGCTGGCGTACCGAGCGCCGGCGGCCGCGGCGGCGCCGATGTCGCCCGGGTAGGCCGGGCCGTACGCGTCGGCGCCGTCGGCGCCCTCAGCCGTCAGCAGCGGCGGGGGATGGGCAGAGGCGGCGTCCGACCCTCCTCCTCGTCCCTCTCTCGCCCCTTGCCTGGCCGCCAGCCGCCGCCCGCGCGCCTCCGCCTCGCGCTCGCGCTCCCGCTGCCACCGCCCCGAGCGCGCCCAGCGCTCGCGCTCGGCCGCGGCCGCCTCGGTCAGCGCGCTCAGCGGGGCCAGGGCCTCGTCGAGCAGGAGAGAGGCTTGACTCGACGCGCGCGCGGCGGCGGCGGCCTCGGCGGCAGCGCGCGGCGGGCCCGTGTGCGCGGCGCGGACGGCCTGCCGCTGCTCCTCGCGCCAGCGGACCTGCGCCAGGATCAGCAGGGCGGTGAGGCCCAGGTGCGCGCCCGCGCTGTGGCCCACGACGCTCAGGCGGCGCGGATCGGCGCCCAGCGCGATCAGCAGGGGGGCCGCCGCCGCCGCCGCCGCAGAGGCCGCGGACGCCGGGGCACGGGCAGCGCCAAGGCCCGCCGCCCCGGCCCCCGCCGCCGGCGCGGCGCCCCCGGCCACCGCGCCCGCCCGCCCCACCCCGCCCCGCAGCGCCCACGCCAGGGCCTCGAGCACCTCGACCGCCATCTCCTCCGCCAGCGCGTCCGGGTAGAGCGTGTAGGAGGGGACGACGACGACGCTCCCGGCCTGCGCCAGCCGCGCGGCCATCGACGCATAGTGCCACCGCTCGCCGCTGGCCCACACGCCGCCGTGCACGAAGAAAACCACGGGCAGCGCGCCGGCCGGCGATGCGCAGGAGCCTAGCGGGGCGTAGACGTCGAGCATCTGGCGCGGGCGCGGGCCGTAGCGCAGGTCGCGGAAGACGCGGACGCCGAGGTCCTCGGGGGAGGTGGCCAGGCAAGACAGGGCGCCGAGTGCGGCCGGCGCCAGCGCCGCCGCCGCCGCCGCCTCGCCGGCGAGCACCGCGCCGACGCGGCCGAGCGCGGCGAGGCGCGCGCGCAGGCCGCCGGGCTCGCTGAGCACCTCGTCTCGCGCGCCCTTGAGCACCTCGTGCAGGAACTGGCGCATGATGGCTGTCGTCGTTTTTTGTTATCGTGTCAGCTAGCTCTACGTGATCATCCCGCCCCCTGCCTTTTGGTCGGAAGAGACAACAAGAGAGAGGCAGAGAGAGAAAGAGGCAAGGAGGTGAATGAGAGGAGGGCGGGACAACGTGGGCTGATGAACGCTCTATGTATCGGCTTGCGGCACCGCGCGCGAGCGACGACGACGCTCGGCGGCGGCGCGCTGCGATCGAAAAGGCAGAGCGCCCCAGCCGTCCCGATCTCCACGTCTCTCTAACACACCCACACCAAGCGCCAGACCCCCTTTCGCCCTTCTTCTTGCATGTCATAGTCGGGGCTTGGAGGCGCGCGCTTGCTCTAAAACTTGCTCCCTTCTTTTTCGTTGGTCTCGTGAACTGAAGAACCGGAACGCAATGGCCGTTTGCGAAGTCGTCGCGAGCATCGACCAGGGCACGCAGTCGACGCGCGTGTACCTGTTCGACCGCGAGGCGCAGCCCGTCGCTTTGCACCAGGTGGCGCTGCCGCAGATCTACCCGCAGCCCGGGTGCGTTTCCCGTCGTCGCCGTCCCGGAAACCAACGAGACGCGCCGGCGACGCGACGACAAGAGAGCGACCCTCCTCTCGCTCGCTCACGCACAACTCACACACACACACGCACACCAAGATCTCTCCCTTCAAAACGACCACCGACAAACACGACCGAAAACAGCTGGTGCGAGCACGACCCGGAAGAGATCTGGCGCTCGGTCGTCGAGTGCCTGGCGCGCGCGCTGGAGGGCGCCGAGCGCGAGGTGCGGCGGCGGCGGTCCGGCAACGGCGACGACGACGCCGCCACCCCTCGCGTCCGCGTCGTGGCCGTCGGCCTCACCAACCAGCGCGAGACCGCCCTCGCGTGGGACCGCGCCACGGGCGCGCCCCTCCACCCCGCAGTCGTCTGGCACGACCTGCGCACCAGCCCCCTGTGCGACGAGTGGTCTGCCCGCCTCCCCGGAGGGCGAGACCACTTCCGCCCCGTGTGCGGCCTGCCCGTCTCGGCCTACTTCAGCGCGCCAAAGTGGGCCTGGCTCCGCGACAACGTTCCCGAAGTTTCAAAGGCCCTGGACGCCGGCACCGCGTGCCTGGGAACGGTCGACAGCTGGCTCGTTTACAAGCTGACGGGAGGGAAGGCGCACTCCACGGACGTGACAAACGCGGCGCGGACGATGCTGCTGGACCTCAGGACGCGCGACTGGCACGCGCCCACGCTCGAGCTGCTCGGGATACCGAGGGGGGCGCTGCCGGGCGTCCGGTCCAACAGCGAGGAGTACGGGAGGGTGGACGCCGGGCGCTTCTTCGGGGACGGGCTGTTTGCGTTTGCGGCGGCAGAGGCAGAGGCGGAGGCAGAGGAGGCACAAGGAGGAGGAGGAGGCGTTGGAACCGCCGCCGCCGGAACCGCCGCCGCCGCGTCCCTTGCCGCGCGGACGCGCGCCGCCTACGCCGGCGTCCCCGTGTCCGGCTCGCTCGGCGACCAGATGGCCGCCCTCCTGGGCCAGCGCTGCGGCCCGGGCGAGGCCAAGAACACCTACGGCACGGGATGCTTCATGCTCCTGAACACGGGCCCGGGCGCGCCCGCCCGCTCGTCGCACGGCCTGCTGACCACCGTCGGCTTCCAGCTGGGGCCGGCGGAGGCGCCGCACTACGCGCTCGAGGGGAGCGTCGCGGTCGCCGGGCGGGGGATTTCGTGGCTGCGGGACAACCTGGGCATCATCGGTAGCGCGGAGGAGTCCGAGGCGCTGGCGGCGAGCGTCGAGGATTGCGGCGGCGTGTATTTCGTGCCGGCGTTCAGCGGCCTGCTGGCGCCGCGGTGGGACGAATCTGCCCGCGGCGCCATCCTGGGCCTGACGGGCAGCAGCACGCGGGCGCACGTCGCGCGCGCCATGCTCGAGGCCGTGTGCTTCCAGACGCGCGAGGTGCTCGAGGCCATGCGGGCGGACGTGCTGGACGCCAGGGGCACGGCGACGGGCGCGGCGGCGGCGGGCGAGGGACGCGGCGGCGGCGGCGGCGGCGGCGGCGGCGGCGGCGGCGGTCGCGGCGGCGGGCGGGCGGGCGCGGGGGGCCTGGGTCGCGGGGGGGCGAGCGCGGGGGCCCTGGGCGGCGGCGGCGGCGGCAGCAGCGGGGGTATCGCGTCGTCGCGCGGCGCGTCGTTCTCGAGCTTTGGGCGCCTCCAACAGCAAGGGGGAGGAGGAGGAGGCGCGGGCGCCGGCGGCAGCGCCGGCGGCGCGTCGTCGTCGGGCGGCGGCCAAGGCGCGCCGCTGCAGCAGCAGCAGCGCGCTCTTTCGGTGCTGCGCGTCGACGGCGGCGCGGCCAGCAACGGCCTGCTGATGCAGCTGCAGGCGGACATCCTGCAGGTGGCGGTGGAGCGGCCGCCCTTCCTGGAGACCACGGCCCTGGGCGCCGCGCTGGCGGCGGGCCTGGCGGTCGGGTTCTACTCGCGCGCATCTGTCGAGCCTTGGACTGTGGCTGCTGAACGCGGCGGGGCGGCGGCGGCGGCAGCGGCAGCGGCGGCGGGCGGCGGGGGCGGAGCCACGGCGGCCGACGGGCTGGCGGCGGGCGGGGCGCCGCCGATCGAGCGGCCCGCCGGCGACGTCTTCCTGCCGGCCGTGAGCGAGGAGGAGGCGGCGCGCAGGTACGGCCACTGGAACAAGGCGGTCAGCAGGTCGATGGGCTTGGCAGATTTGGCGAACTGAAAGTTGCGTTTTTTGGTGAGAGCGCGTCCTCGACAACGACGCTCGACGACGACGACGCTGGCGCTGGAAAAGTTTCATTTCATTCTTCCAACGACTTGCTCTCCCCTCCCTCCAGGGAAGGTTGCTCAAACACGATCAACCTGCGATGCAAAGTAACGCGTTACGAAAAACAACCACGCACTCCAATCCAATCCGCGCGTGCGCTCGCCCCTCCATCGGCTGGTCACTGCACACTCGCCCTCTCTGCACGAGAGGAGCAGCAAAAAACCTACCGCTCCGCCGCAAGATGGAGGCCCACGCGAGGCGAGACGGGGCGGACAACGGACCTGACGAGCGCCCGCGGCCCGTCGAACCCGACAGGACAGCCGCCGACCCCGAGGCGCGCGCCGGCACCGCCGCCGCGACCCACCCCGATGAGCGCGCGCTCGCCGTTATGCGCGAGTTAGAATGCGCTGCAAAAGGGCTGCTCGTCCGCTCCGAGAGCGACGAGCCGCTTTTGCCGTGGGCGTGGTGGCCGGGAGGTGAGGCGGGGGTTACCTTTTCGCCCGCTGCGCTCGCGGCACGGTACGGCGCCGAGCTCGTCAAAGAGAAAGACGACGACAACGGAGACGACGACGGCGACGACGGCGACGGCGACGAGGCCGAGGCCGAAGCGACGGCCCCGTTCACGGTCGGACCGCTGGAGCCCTGGTTCGAGCGCGCCGCCCGCGCCGCCGCCACGCCCGACGAGGCCGAGCGCCTGCGCGCGCTGTGTGCGCGGATGAGGGCATTGCTGACGGGTCGCGCGTGCGTGCGGATCGGCGCCGTCGGGGGCGAGGACGCCGCCGGCCGGATCGGGGTTTACCTGGTCGGGGCGGTGCGTGGGGCGGAGGGGGATGAAGAAGAAGGGGATGAAGAAGGGGTGTTTCCTCCTGGGGCGCGGATCGTGGGCCTGGAGACGGCGCAGGTGGAGACGTGAAGCAGCGGTATTGCGAGGGCAAGGCGCGCGCCGCGTTGGCGGCGTCGTCAACGACGGGGAGCGTCGTGCATCAGCGCGCGCGCACGAGGGCGGCAACAATAATCGAGCGCGCGCTGCCGCGTAAGGCAACCACACCGACATAACCATCATCAATCGCACAAACACACGAACCACTTGACAAGTCGGAGACGACGCGCAGAGAGAGACAACACCCAAAGCTTTTGGCACTTGGCCCTGTCTCTTTTGACCACGACGCTGAGAGGCGGCGAAAGGGCAGGCCAGCAAGCTGGGATCGGGGATGGACCTGCTGGCGGCGTACAGGTGAGAGACACTGGGGGCAGACAAAACTGGCGGCGTGCGAGAGACCAAGCAGGAGGTTCTCGTCCATTCGCCTCCTCCCGCGCCCGCACGCCTCTTTGTCCCTCGTGCACAGCTCACGCGTCAAACCATCATACCCGCTGTCCTTTATATCCTCCTCCTGCACAATCAAACACCTCAGCGACAGCGACGGCGACGGCAATGGTGCCGCCGCAGCCGCGCTTGCGCCGCCGGCCCATCGCCCCTTGCCGGCCGTCTCGGCGGCGCCCGACGTCGACACGGCGGGCTTTGCGCTGGCCGTGCGCGGAGGCCACGGCGACCTGGTGGCCGCGGCCTCGGAGCGGCACCTCCTGCCCGCGGGCGCGCGCACGGTGCGGCACAACCTGCCGCTCGCCGACATGCGCGCGCCCGTGCTCGGCCCCGCGCTGCCCGGGCGCGCGGGCGCGCGCGCGGGCGCCGGCGGCGGCCTCGACTCGGTGCCCGCGCGCAACCACCGCTCGGGCCACGTCGAGGGCGGGTTCGTCGCCGGCTCGGACTTTGACCAGCAGTTCAACGAGTTTGAGGCGACGGGCCGGGCGGTCGACCCGACGCACGGCGCGGCGGTCGTGGGCGGCGGCGGCAGGTCGGCGGCGGCGGCGGCAAGGAGGGGGGCGGCAGCAGCAGGAGCAGCAGCAGCATCAGGAGCAGCAGCATCGGCGGCAGCAGCAGCAGCAGCAGAGCACGCGGCCAAGCGCCAGCGCGTCGAGGGAGGCGCGCCTTCCGCCGCCGCGACAGCAGCAGCAGCAGCAGCAGCAGCAGCAGCAGCGACGGCGGCGTTCGGCAAGCCGACTGCCACCGCCCTCAAGCGGGAGGCCAAGCTGCGGCGCGAGGCCGAGGCCGCCGCCTTTCGCGCGCTCGACCCGTCGGTCCCGCTCGCCCTGTCCTCGCGGCAGCCGTGGGCCGAGCGCGAGCCGGAGCGCAGCACCCTGACCGACGAGCAGCGCGCGTTCGTCGAGGAGCACGGCCTCAACGTGTCGCGCGCGGACCGCAAGGCCGCCGCGCGCGCGCTGGCGGCGGGCGAGGGCGGCGGCGACGGCGCCCTGGTGCCCGTCTCGGCGGGCGGCGGCGGCGGCGGCGTCAGCGCCGCCCTGCAGCGCGCCCTGCACCACCAGCCCAAGCCGACGTCCGTGTTCCACGGCCGCGAGCAGGCCGACTACCAGGGCCGCTCGTGGCTCCGCCCGCCCCGCGCGCCGGGCGGCGCACGCCGCTCCGTCTGGGAGGGCGACGAGACCTGCGCGCTGCCGCGCCGCGTCGTCGCCACCCTGCAGGCCCACGGCGGGGCCGCCGCCGCCGCCCGCGCCGGAGGAGGGGCCGCCGCCTCCGCCGCCGCCCTCGGCAAGGCCGGCGCGGCCGCGGGCGTCGGCGTCAACTGCGTTCGCTACTTCCCGCAGACGGGCCACCTGTTGCTTTCCGCCGGCCTCGACGGAAAAGTCAAGATTTGGGACGTTTCCCCCTCGGACGCGTCCGCGTCGGCCCCGCCCCGCGGCAAGCTGATGCGCACGTACGCCGGGCACACCCGCGGCGTGCGGGACGTGTCGTTTTCGCCCGACGGCGCGCGGTTCGCGTCGGTCGGGTACGACAAGGCGGTGCGCGTGTGGGACACGGAGACGGGCGCCGCCCTTTGCTCGCTGGGCGGCGGCGGCGGGAGCAGCAGGCAGTTCTACTGCGCGACGTGGCACCCGGAGCGGGCGGACGTGCTGATGGGCGGGTGCGCGGACAAGAAGATCTACCAGTGGGACCTGGGGGCGGCCGGCAACGGCGGGGACGAGGGCGGCGGCGGCGGCGGCGGGAACGGCGGCGGCGGCGGGAACGACGGCGGCGGCGGCGGCGGCGGCTCTTCGGCGCTGGTGGCCCAGGAGTACAACTACCACCTGGCCGCCGTCAACACCGTCACCTTTTTCGACGGCGGCCGCCGCTTCGTCTCCTCCTCGGACGACAAGACCCTGCGCGTGTGGGAGTTTGGCATCCCCGTGCAGATCAAGTACGTCGCCGACCCGGGCATGCACGCGGTGCCCGCCGCGTGCGCGCGCACGCTGCCGGACAATAATAGCGACAATGCTGAACCGGGCGCGCGAGCGGGGGACGGCGGCGGCGGCGGGGGCGCGGACGGCGACGACCCGTCCGCAGGCGCCCGCCACGGCCCCGCGGACGGCAACTCGGGCCGCCTGTACCCGACCCACGTTGTCTGCCAGTCGCTCGACAACCAGGTGCTGACGTACGCCTGCGGGGGCGACGGCCGCTTCAAGGCGAGCCGCAAGAAGACGTTCCGCGGCCACAGCACGGCCGGCTACGCGTGCGCGGTTGACTGCTCGCCGGACGGGCGGTACGTGCTGAGCGGCGACGCCGAGGGGCGGGCGATGGTGTGGGAGTGGGGCAACCCGGCGCGGGGTCCCGCGCGCTCGCTGCGCGCGCACGAGGGCAGCGTTTGCATCGGGGCGGCGTGGGCGCCGGACCGCGCGTCGCAGCTCGCGACGTGTGGGTGGGACGGGCTGGTGAAGATCTGGGAGTGATGGGGATTTGGAAGTCGATGCGGCGGTGTGGACGTAAAAATGATCCAGCGTCGATTCCCGCCGTCTTGTTTTTTTTTCTCGGGAAGCGGTGCCGACGAGGGAAGCGCAACACCGAGGCGCGCGCAACGCGGGGAGCCCCCCGCCAAGGCGCCGCCGCCCCTTTGTCTTCCTCTGGACGGCTCGCTCGTTCGCGCCTTTGTTTTACAAGCTCTACAGTGCTGCTACTGCTATGTGTCTGGTTCTTTTGGCTTCCCAAGTTCTGTCCTTTCGATTACTTGCCCGGCGCGGCAGCGGCAGCGCCGTCGGGCGGAGCGGCAGCAGCAGCATCGGCGGCAGGAGCAGGCGCCGCGCCCGCCGCGGCGTCGTCCCCCTTGCCCCCCTTTCCGCGCGGCACGCAGCTCCGCCCTCCCGAGAAGCACAGCAGCAAAAACAGGATCGTCAGCACCAGGACCACGCACCCGCCCATCACCGCCTTGGCCTTCATGTTCTGGCAGTGCATGCGGCGCCGCAGCAGCCGGCCGCCCTTGACAAAGCGGTCGGCCTCCGCCTGCAAGGCGTCGGTCTTGTCGACCAGCACGTCGAGCTTCTCTCCGCGCGACAGCACCTTGTCGATGTTGTCCGACATGACCTGCTTGACCTCGTCGACACGCGCCTGGACCCCGGCGGCCCGGCTGTACTGCTCGGGGTACTGGGTGACGTGCTCGAGGCACTCTTTCAGGCGGCGGGAGAAGGCCGGCACGGGCGCGGGCGCGGGGGCGGGGGGCGGCGGGCGGGGGGGAGCGCCCGGGCCGGCGGCGGCGGCGGCGGCGGCGGCCGAGGCCGAGGCGGCGTCGCGGGCGGCCTGGGCGGCCTGCTGCTTGACCTTGTCCGGGTAGCCCTTGGCGGCCCACTCGGCCTTGATCTTGCCGAGCAGGGCGTTCGGCACGGCGCGGCCGGACGCCTCGTCCGTGACGACGACGTAGGCTGTCGTGTTTTTTTGTGTTTTTCGTGTTTTTGTTTTTGTGTTTTTTTGTGTTTGTCGTGATTTGTTTTTTTGGTGTGTGGCACGTTTTTAAGAGTTGGCTTGCGGGCGTCGGCAGCGGCGGCGACAGGCAGGTAAGAAAACAGATCGCGCGCGCTGCCCCGACCCCTGTGATCGCGGTGCACTCACTAAACCCCTCCGCGTCGGCCAGGAACGAGAAGAGGTGCCCGTCCACGGCGTAAGTCGAGCGCACCCCGGCGGCGGCGGCTGGAGAGGCCCCGCTGCCGCCGCCGCCGCCGCCCGCCGCGGGCACTGCCGCCGGCGACGAAAGCGACGCCTTGGCGAGAAAGTCGCGCACGACGGCCGCGTAGTTGCCCGCGAACGCCGCGTACTCGGCCAGTATGGTCGCGCCCTTGCTGTAGGCGACGGCCGAGTAGATCGGGGGCATGGTCGCAGTTGTTGGGGGCGCGGAGAAAGGAAAGTTTGACTTGAAAGCGCGGTCTCTTTTTTGGCAGGGCGCGCGACGGTTTTTCGAGACGACGGTTTTTCGAGACGACGGCGGCACTTTTCGATTTCTTTCCTTGACCTTTCTTTTGGGCGTGCGTTATCGTTTGAGCCACGACAGAGCGGGTAGGGCGAACTTCTAGGGATGTCGGTGTACAGGCGGGAGGCCGGCCCCCTCGTTTTCGTGCACAGCCGCACAAGGTGCGCGTGGGCGCTCGGGTCCTGACGGGGGCTCGACCAACGACGACGGCGTTCTCGGCTCCGAGCAAAGTTTAGCCGCACCGATGCGCGTCCTCTTCACCACAGCCCACGCGCTTCAGTCTCTTCTCTCAATTGCGGCGCACACGCATGCTTGAAGACACACACACACACACAAGCACGCTGCCTCTCTCATCGCCAGAGCGAGCAACGACCAACGCCCAAAACTCTAGGCTTGGACACGGGGGACCTAAACGCCAAAGGCGCCTCGTTTTCCGCAATTCACGCACGGAGATCGGCGCACACCCCCGCGTGCATCGTGCGATTGCATCTCGCGGCGCGCGGAAAGGCCCGCGCGCAGAGAGGAGCGCTTGTTTTTTTCTTTGTCTAGCTGGTCTCGTGAGAGGAGGGGAAGGGAGACGCCAAGCATGGCGCCCCGCCGCGCCGCCAAGAAGCGCGGGCGTCAGGACGTGGAGGAGGCGAAAGAGCAACCGGGCGAGGGGCTCGAGCAGCAGCAGGTCCAGCAGCGGAATAAGCGCGAGCGCAGCGCGGCGCCCGCCACTCTGCGCGCCGCCGACGCTGCTCCCGACGAGGACGCGGACGCCGACGCGGACGCGGCCACCGAGCGCGAGAGCGAGCCCACGGGGTTCCAGGGCCTCACCAGCGAGGCGGAGGAGGGGGTGGACGGATCCGTCGAGCAGCCCAAGCGACAGCGGCGCCGCCGCCTCGACCAAGCAGCAGCAGCAGCGGCACCAGCAGCGCCGCCGCCGCCCGCGCCAGCGCCCGCGCCGCCACCTCCGCGCCTCTCCCTCCCGTCCCCTGCCTCGGCCGCCGCCGCCGCCCGCAAGGTCTCCCCGCTCGCCCTCACCCTCTACGTGCGCTGGTGGGCGCCCGACGGCCTCAAGACCCGCGTCCACGAGATCCCTCTCCGCGCCGTCGGCAGCGCCGACGACCTCGCCGGCCTGCCGCGCGACCTGGTCCGCCGCCTCTTCGGCGTCTCGCCCTCGCTGCCCGCCGGCGCGCCGCTCGGCCCGCACCTGCCCGCGCACGCCGCGGGCCCCGACTTCTACCGCTTCACCCCGGCGGGCGGCCGGGAGTTCCTCTCCGCTCCAGGGCCCATCGCCGCATTCGAAATTCGCCTCGCCGTCTCCGCGGGCGGGTGGGAGCACACCATCGCGGATCGCGGCGGCGGCGGCCTCGGCGGCCCGGGCGACGTGGTGGTGGCCGTGACCGAGTTCGAGTCGCCGCCCGTTGGCGCCGGCGACGGCCTGCCGCGCGCGCTGCTGCCCATGCTGCGCCTTCCGCTGATCGCATACCCGCTCGTCTGCGTGCGGCGGGCGTTTCTGGACCGCGTGGAGAACATGCTGACGGGGCGCCAGGCGGTGCCGGCGGCGGCGGACGCGGGCGGCGCGGGGGAGGGGGGCCCGCCCCCGGCGCGCGCCTCCTCCTCGCCCTGGCGCCGGCGGCCGCCACCCTGCCGGGTGGTGCCGGAGGCGCAGCCGCCGCTGCCGGGCGCCGACATGGTCGAGAGAGGGAGCGGCGGCGGCGTCGCGGGGGGCGGCGGCGGCGGCGGCGGCGCGGTCGCCTTCTCGGCAGAGGCGGTCTCGACGTTCGACGGGCAGTGCGCGCCGGGGGTGGCGTCGAGCCTGGGCCGGCCCGACGGCGGGAGGGGGCTGGGCGACGGCGCGGCGGTCGCGCTCGAGAGGGCGGCGGCGGTGCGCCCGATCGTTCCGCTATGAAACCCCGCTTCTACTGCTGCCGCCGCTGCCGCCGCTGCAGCTGCAGCCGCCGCCGCCACCGCCGACGCCGCTGCCGCCGAGCCAGCCGCCAAGCGCGCGTGCGCCGAGCCCCCCAGGCCCGCCGACCGGGGGGACGCGCCCGACTGGGACGCGCCGGACAAGGCCGACGGCGAGGGCGGCGCGGAAGAAAAGAAAAAGATCGAGGGGAAAGCAAAAAAGCAGCACCGAGCGCACGCAACCGACCTTCGAAGCGCACTTGTAACAACAACAACGACACGCGCGCCAACGCATCGGTAATCGGGGGAGGGGACGGACCCACTAGACTGTACTCGAAATGACCCAAAAAAAAAGACGGAAACCAACGCCGCCGCCGCCGCCGCCGCCGCCGCTCGCTTTGTTTCGGCGGATCGTGCGGTCGCGCCCTCGATTCCTCTCAGCCCCCCCACCCCCGACAGCGCGCCGCCGCCCGCCCCCCCCCGTCCCCCTCCCCCCCCCCCCCCCCGCCCCCCCCCCCCCGCCCCCCCCTCCTCCCCCCCCCCCCCCCCCTGGCGCCCTCTCACCGCCCCAGACTCCCCGGCGCCGGCGCGGCGGCGGCGCCGCCGTTGGCGCCCTTGGCCTCCCCGGGCTTGATGCAGTTGCGCCCGCTGCTGAAGCAGGCCAGCAGAAAGACCACGAGCGCCCCGATCAGCACGATCAGCGCGACGAGCGCCCACATCTTCTTCTCGCGCCACCACATGCGCCGCCGCAGCTGCGTGCCCTGCCGCTGGAAGTCGCGCGCGGTCGAGGCCAAGGCTTCGGTCTTGTCGACCATCACGTCCAAACGCTCTCCGCGCGCCAAAACCGCCTCTACGTTTTGCACCATCACCTGCCGCACCTCGTCGACGCGCGAGCGCACGGCCGCGACGCGGTCGAGCTCGGCCGCGTGGGCGTCGCAGTAGCGCAGCTCGGACTGAAGCAGGGGCGACAGCTGGCGGTCGAGCGCGTAGGCCGAGGACGCGGCGGCGGCGCGGGCGACGTGCGGGCCCGAGAGAAAGGCGTCGGCGGCGCGGTCGAGGAAGGCAAAGGGGACGGCGCGGCCGTGCTGCTCGGGGGCGACGGCGCCGAAGACGAAGCCGCTGCGGCGCAAGAAGTTGAGGGTGTAGCCGCCCGAGGCGACGGTGAAGCGGTCCTGCTGCTGCCCGGGCGAGGCGGAGGAGGAGGGGCCGCCGCCAGCCGAACCACCGCCGCCGCCGCCGCCGCGCACCGCCGGCGAGCCGAGCACCTCTGCGCAAATTTGCGCGGCGTTGCCGCTGACGCCGGGGGCGGCCGCGTCCGCGAGCACGAGCGGGACCGAGGCGCCCGTCGAGGGAGGTGCGCCCGCGGCCGGGCCGTCCCGCGCTATGAGGGCGTAGATGAGGCGCGGGGGGGCCCCTGGCGGGAGAGCCATGGCGCAAGTCCCCCTTCTCTCTCTTCTTCTTGGCGCTGTTAGTGGTTGGAGCCTCTGGCTTGATTCTTCGGCAGTGAGCACAGGTGAAAAGGGTCTGATCAGGATGGCGAGGATGTGCTTGTGTGCGCGTGCTGTTGACCAAGAAAGGGGGCCCGAGCAAACCGAGAAAGATGAAGGTTTTGCGGCGCTCCTCCTCTGCGCCGCTCACCCCAAACGGAACGAAATCGGATACGATTTTATTACAGGCGAGGCAGAGGGCCCCTCTTTGGCCGGTGAACGGCGGGGACTTCCAAGGAACAAGGCGCGTGATCGATCACGGCGATCCAAATCAGAGGCCAGACAGGATAAGGAAAAAGAATGCACGAGGGAAGAAAGAACGGAAAAACAAGACGCACGACGGTTCCCAGTTCAAAAACGCAGCAGCCGCGACCGCCGCCTCCGCCCGGCGCCCGCCATTGCCATCGCCAGCTCCTCGCCCGTCAGCACCCCGGGCGCGTCGCCCGGGTCGGGCGCCGACGGCGGCGCGGGCGGGGCAAACAGGGGGTTGGGCGTGGGCACTGAGAGCGTGCCGTCCGGCAGCACGGTCACGCCGTCGCCTCCGCCGCCGCCGACCCCGCCGCCAACGCCCCCGCCGCCGACGCCCCCGCCGACGCCAAGGACGCCGCTACCCCCGACCCCAAGCAACGGGCCCCCCGGGCCGTCGACGGGGGTGGGGGCGGCGGCGTTGCGGCCCCCGCCGCCCAGGCAGTTGCGCCCGCCCGTGAAGCAGGCCAGCGAGAACAGCACGGCCAGCACCAGCGCGACCGCCAGGCCCGCGAACAGCTTGGCCCTGGCGTTGCCCCACCACATCTTCCGGCGCAGGCTCGCGCCCTGGCGCTGGAACGCGGCGGCCTGGCCGCCCAAGACGTCGGTTTTTTCCTCGAGAGTCTCGAGGCGCTCGCCGCGGTCCAGGACCGCGGCGACGTTGGCGGCCATGACGCTGCGGACGGCGTCGACCTGCGCTCTGACCTCCTGTGCGCGGCGGTCGCTCGGGGGGCCGGCGGCGGCGCTGGGGTCGGCGTTCGCGCCCGCCGGGGGCGGCGGCAGGGGTGCGGCCATCCTCGCTTGGCAAAGCTCTGGGTTGCGCGCGAGGTGGCTTCTGGCGGCCTTTGGCTTCAGTTGCGCGGAAGAGGCGGGTGCAAGCGACGATTGAGAGCGGTTTGGGGGGCTCGTCCTCTTCTTTTCTTCCGATTGGTTTCCAAAGAGGGGGTGAATCCGGTAGAACGTCGAATCCAGGGAGTCGTCGATCGCGTGTTGTGATGAGCGTGTGGGTCCAACGGGTTGAGGAGGCGCTTCCTGGCGAGCAGCGAGAAAACTTTTTTCCACTTTCCCACCCTTTGCCCTCACCATCGCTCTTCCTTGAGCACTCACACACGCCAGCGCCACACACACAAACGACGACGACGATATCATCAGCCCATCGACCACAGCAAGCACGCACGAGAAAGCAGCAAAGCGCACAAACGCGCGCTCTGAACCCTCACTGATCTCGCGTGTTCGCGCCCTCCATCTCTCAACTCTCACGGACGCAGAGAACTCGCCGAGGCCAGGCCATCAGCAAGCGCGCCCGCGCGAAGCCGCCCACGCTCGCTCGCTCCACGGAGAAAGCCGACGCTCGCCGCCGCCGCTCGCCGCTGCTCGCCGCCGCTCGCCGCTCGCCGACGCGCGCGCCGCCGCGCCCAAAAAAACCCTCGATCCTTGCCCGCTGCCCCCAAAAAAGCAAAGATGTGCCAGCCCGCCGCGGGCCCTTTCTACCGCGCCGCGGGCATGTCGTACCTCCGGTACGCCAACATCTGCGCCGACCTCATGCGCGCCGTCATGAAGGAGCCCTTCAAGGCCAAGGCCGAGCAGCGCGGCCTCATCAGCTTCCGCTCGGCGCTCTGGCACGACGGCAAGCAGTCCCCTTACCAGCCGACCGAGCTGGCGTCCACGCCGCAGACCAACAAGTAAAGGCAGTCGTCGGAATAGCCGACCGGGCTGGCGGCCACCTCGCAAACTATCGAGTAGGCCCCCGGGCCGTCGTCCCTAGGCGCCGACCGAGCCGGCGGCCACGCCGCAGCCCAGCGATTAGGGGGCAAGAAGGAAGAGGGGCGGCGGCCTTGAGCTCAACCCGGTCTCGCTCGTGTGACAGGACGGCGGCAGACAGCGGCGCACGTGCCGCTCCGAGGTTGTCACCAGAGGGACCGAGTCAGGTGCCCGAGGCGGGCCGCCTTGAAGCTCGTGTGTGTGTAAAAAACGGCACACGGAAAAACGCAAACGAAAAAAAAGACGACGACGACGACGACTAGGTGAAAGCGCGAGGTGTAACGCTCCTTCTTAAATCTGCTCTACTTTTTATTGAGCGGCGACACCGCGTCGGCCGAGTCAACCGCCGTCGCCACCGCCTCCCAAAAAGCCGCCACGTCCATGCCGTGCGCCACCGTCACGTTGTCCGGCCGGCCGAGCTGCCGCCAGCGGTCGAGCACCGTCGCGCCTGCCGTCAGCGGGCAGTGCGTCGACACCTCGACGCGCCCGCGTCTCAGGTCGAATAAGGACGGGGCGAGGGCGGCGAGCACGGCGCAGGGGTCGTGCAGGGGCGGGTGCTCAAAAGCAAAGGTGCGCTCGTACGAGGCGGCGAAGTAGGTGAGCAGCTCGCCGAGCATGCAGCGGAAGGGCGAGGCGGCGGCGGCGCCGGCGGCGGCGGCGGCCTGCTCTTCCTGCTCGCCGGCGGCGGCGGCGGCGGCGGCGGGACGGCGGCCGCACCCGAGCCGCCCGAGCACGCGCGGCGTGACGAGGGCCGTGTGCGTGAGCTCGAGCGGCACCAGCGTCAGGTGCAGGGGCCGCGGCAAGGGGGCCGCGGCGGGGTCACCGCCCGCGTCCACGCCGGCGGGCGTCGTCGGGGGCAGCGGCGGCGGCAGCGGCTCGGCCGCACGCAAAAGAACGGCCAACGATTCGGGGTCTGTCTGAATGTTGAATTCAGCGCTCGGGCTCGTGTTGCCGACGCCCGTCACGGCCCCTCCCATGACAAACACCTCGCACAGGGCCGCGCATTCCGGGCGCACGCTGAAAAGCAGGGCGGCGTTGGTCAGCGCGGCCGTGCAGACGAGCGCGACGCGTGGGGGCGCCCCTCCTCGTCCTCGTCCTCGTCCTCGTCCTTGTCCTGTCCGCGCCGCCCCTTCCTCTCCCGCCGTCGCCGCCGCGCCTGCTCCTGCGCGCGCCACCTCCGCCTCCGCCTCCGCCTCCGCCTCCGCCGTCGCCTCCTCGCGCGCCGCCCGCGCGATCGCCGCGTACATGGCCTCGACCGCCGGCCGGCCGCCCTCAGCCTCGTCGCCGCAGCGCGGCAGCAGCGGGCCCCCTCTCGGCCCGTCCAGGCCGCTGTCGCCGTGGATATCCGGGCAGCCCGCCGGCAAGCCGGCGCGGATCAGCGGGCGCGCGGCGCCCGCGACCACAGGGACGCGCCCGCCGCCGCGCCCGACGGCGGCGAGCACGTCGAGCGCGTTGCGCGTGACTTTCTCGAGGCTCTGGTTGCACGCGACGGTGCTGACGCCGATCAGGCGGCAGGAGGCCGGCAGGTGGGCGGCGAGCAGGATGGCCATGGCGTCGTCGTGGCCGGGGTCGCAGTCGAGCCAGAGGGGGCGGGGCCTGCCGCCGCAAGGGGCGGCGGCCTTGGCGAGCGCGGCGCGCGCGCGCCGGAACGGGTCGGGGTCTTGACGGGCGGCGTCGGCGTCGGCGTCGGCGTCTTTGAGCGGAGTGGCCGCCATTCTCGGTCGGCTCTGACAGAGGTCTCTTGCGTGTGCGGTCGGACGGGTCGCGGCGGCGGGGGCCGGGGCGTGCTGGATGGCTGCGCGCCGCAGTGCGTTGGCGGTCGCGCGGCGAAGCGACGGGGGGGCGGGCGGCGCCGAGCCGCAGCCGCAGCAGCCGCAGCAGCCGCGTCCGCGCCGCTCCTCGGCGCTAAACCCCCAGGCCGCAAAGCCCCACCGCCGCCACTCGATCGGCATCTTCTGAGGATCG
>Ga0105055_10005039_pt1 | contig 18884 bp, 13 predicted proteins | sample BON03_FD_78090 | JGI IMG/M metagenome (GOLD analysis project Ga0105055, IMG submission 78090) | Freshwater microbial communities from Lake Bonney liftoff mats and glacier meltwater in Antarctica - BON-03 | ecosystem: Environmental > Aquatic > Freshwater > Ice > Glacier meltwater | place: Lake...
CAACTCGAGAACCCACCAAGCAACTAACAAAACAACCAACTCGAGAACCCACCAAGCAACCAACGTCAAAAAACCCAGATGGTGCATGTGAAGGTCCATATTCGGATGAATATCCAACTTGCATGGCAAGAATGGACTGGATGGTCGCAAATTGGAATACTGTTTCTTGGACACAGATATATAAAGACGCAGGTGTTAATGGAAGTAGATGTTCTATACAGCGATATTTACGAGCGGAAGGGATGTATTGTCCTAGGTCGAGTGATACCTGCGAAGGTCCTTTTGGAGCGTATCCTGAGTGCGAAAACAGAATAATCTGGATGGTTGCCAATTGGAATTCTGTTTCATGGACGAAGGCATATAAAGACGCAGGTGTTGACGGAAGCCGCTGCTCGATTCAAGAGTTCATACATCGCGAAGGATACTGCCCAATGCCATAATCTAAAATAAATTTATTGATACCGGTATATTATTCAAATTCTTATTTTAAAAAATAGAGCTCTCTAGTCAGCATTGAATAACTTGGTAACTAAAATGTAAAGCAAACAAATCGAATATTTTGGACATTTCAAGTAGTGGATAGAAGCCATCAAATGATAATTTCTTAAAAACAAGAATATCTTGTTGAAAGAAAAGGGCTTGATCCATGAGGGAATCAGGAGCAGCAACATTGTGAGAAATCTCAGAATTCATATTTACCGCTCCTGATGTAATTTAATTGCATCCCCCGACTTGACAGGAATGTCACCTACAAACGCATTCCATGAAGTAGCCACGAAAGCATTTAAAAGCATTTAAAAACACTTTATACATCGACGCCCCGTTTCTGCGTCCCCAAAATGATCTTGCATACCTGCCAAAACTCTCTGTAATAGAATCTTAGTATCCATACTCCATCGAGCACCAATACCAGCTATAAAAAGGAATCAAAACAATACCAGGACCATTCGTAAAAGCTTTATATTTTATCTTCTTTCATTTTCCTTAGAAACCAAACCTCGTCAGGTGTTAGGTTTTCTTAGGACTTCGCAAAGGGCCCAACAAAGGAAACATCTACACCTCAATTGAAATCCCGTCTCGCCCAATTTACTTCCATAGGACTACGTAAATGAGCATCCAAGCTCCAGAAGAATCATGATTGAACACCCGTTCACTAACTGAATAGACTTTAAACGACCGCAAGCAAGATGTAAACCGGATTCAAACGAAACCTTCTTCTTTTTGGTTTCACAAAAGGGGCAAAACTTCATGTGTTTCAAACCGGAATCGGTTGTCGAACGAAACGACTGATTGAAGTACAACTGAAATTCATCATTAATGATGCGACATTGCACATCCGAAGTCGGAAGATATAAACGAGACCTCGCGCTAGTTTGTCTACCTGTTTGGAACAACCGAATTAAATCTGCTTCTTCCACATAAATACGCGGTGACACCAAAACAGGAGAGATCCTTTTTGACTTCCTCTTCACCTCAACAATCAATCCAGAAACATCCTTATTCAAACTCTGAAATATCTTTTGAAAAAACGAAGTTATTCCCTGGCTTGTGATCGAGCCATGAGTCCATGACCAGTAAAAATAAATTTCGTACGAATGAAATAAAAAATTCTCACGAAAAATCAAAAATAAGTTCGATCGAACAGGATGAGCTTTATTTAGTCTTTACTCACTAAATACTATAAGAATTGGTTTGGTGAAAAGCCCCCCAGGAACAAAGTAGGTCAATCTGAAACCGGTTTTCGTATAGAAATTTAGGTAGGAGGTCCTAGCACCATTGCACTCGCCAATCACCACTTCGTGGCTTGATAGCGTTAAAACCTGTATTAACGGACTTAGTGTCATTTGCATTTTAGTATTATATAAATCGTTGAGTCTTGTATTTTAAAGGCACGTTTAGTAACTGCAGGAAGAGGGTGCAACTTGTGATTGTTCTCAGCATACCTTGGCAGAGGGTTTCTATGATAATTTTATATTTCCTTATGATTGCCTGGCTTTCGCCACTTATTGATGCTCAGTGTTTCCTGGTTCCGAGAGACTCATTTCAAGGAACAATACCTAGTTCCTGGATTGATGGCGGAGCAACGCTTGACTGGGCCACTGCCAATGAGAATGGGCTTTGTGATTCCGATATGGACTACAATTCTCTAGGAGTCGAGCAAGTACCAGGCACCGGATGCTTTTCAGGTACTGCTGATCTATGTGATCAAGCGGCGTCGATTGGCGCTCCTTGTCAGTTCTGTACTAGAACCACTAAACATGTAGTGGTTGGCTTCTGTGGATGTATAGCTACCAGTTCGCCTACTAGTGGGGATGAAAGTGGTGGAGGAACGCTGCCTCCTATCTTCGGACCCCATGTAACCTTCTCTCCTTCACAAAGCCCTTCATATAACCCTTCTACCACTTATCCTGTATTTATATCTAATGCACCAACAATCTCTCCTAATATTCGTGAAACCAGCTCACCTAGTAGTATAGTCATTACCAGTACTCCTTCCATAGGGGAAATGGAGTCTTTTTCACCAACATCACCCACTTTTTTAGGAGGCCTCGCCAACGATGGTATTGGTTCATCATCATCTAGTTTTCCCGTCTTGTTTTTCCTAATAATGTGTTGCGTGGGTTTCGTAACGCTTGTAGCATGTTCGCTAATATATATTCGGAATTACAATAGGAGCGATGTGATTGTTGAAAAGGACAACGAGTTTGGAAATCCCGAATCAGCTTTAGATACATCTGGTTTGGATAAATCATTCATTGTTCCTGCCGATGTCGTTATTGGGCGAGTGATAGGTCATGGAGGTCATGGTCGTGTGTTTGAAGCACACTACGGCGGAAGTAAAGTAGCAGCCAAGGAGATAGTATTAGACCCTAGACAGCACAAAGATCCAATTAACAGCATGCGAAGTATATGGCGCGAAGTCGGTAATATGAGACTGTTAGTTCATCCGAATGTGATCCAATTTTATGGGATCATGTTTTCAAACGAGGACAAACATAGGTATTTACTGATATTGGAATTGGCTGTCTGTAGCTTGAATGACATGTTGTCATCGAAGCAATTCAGAAGCAGCCCCCGGACCGTAGCGATGACTAATAGGTTTAACTTGGGGTATGACGGAAAGCTCCGACTTGCTAAAGAGATTTGCGCCGGTATGTCATACATTCATCAATCAAATGTGATTCATTTTGATTTAAAGCCTGAGAATGTTTTACTGGATCGCGAAGGACATGCCAAAATATGCGATCTAGGTATTGCTAAGGTTTCTCATTCCACTGGAGATTCAAGCGACAGTAATTGGGGTGGTACACCAACCTATATGGCCCCTGAAAGAGTCATTGGTAGTCAGTACATAACGCCGGCGGTGGATGTGTATTCCTTTGGCATTCTACTGTGGCAACTTTTTCATGAAGACTCCAGACCTCATCCGCCTCAATGGACATTGGCAAAGTTGTTTCACGAAGTAGGCAGAAACGAGTTCCGTCCAGAAATTCGACCTGATGTCCCAGAAAGGGTTAAAAGTATCATAATAAGATGTTGGCACCAAAAAGCTGAAGTTAGGCCTACTTTTCTACAACTCAGATCAGAGTTATATACATTAGACGACTCCGTGACTATTGAATAGTCATCGTAGGATGTTAAAATAGTAATAAACATTTGTATATTTTTACTTGCAATGCGATCCGTGATCAACCGCGGGAAACGAACTTGCCATTAGCTGCTGTGTACACTTAGCACGTCGTAAAAAAGAACAAATTGAAGACCAAGCTTCGCCACTGGGTCCTGATTTGGAAATATCTATGCTGATGAACCTGTCAGGCGGCAATCTATGAAGTATATCAAGGTAGTCGAAATATCGTTTCTTCGCGATGTATGAATGATGCTCAGCTTCCCCAAACAGTGCTTGATAATACTTATAAATATAACTGTCATGTGATTTGGTTGCCGAATGATGCTGCTTGCATCTCACTACAGGAGTCCATTTTTTAAGAGATCGAAACGTGACGATAATTTTCAGATCTGGATTTGCTTCTAAAACATCCAAGACAAGATGTCCGGCCAACGGACTCACGAATGCATCAATTCCATGAAACATGCCCGCATATCCGAAATTTGGATTCGGACTTCCATTTGCAATGAAGCTCTGAAAATTACTGGTTACTATATGGCATTCTGGGCATGAGTTTGTGTGAACTAATTCCTGAGCTACTTTAAATCCGAGTGTTTTCAAAGCTGTAGCTAGGGCGTCTTCCCCTTCAACAATGGTTCATGTTAACGACTAGGTTTTTGATACTTCTCACTTACCTGTAGAATCCATTCCAATACCTAAAACTTTCAGTTGCCCATTTGAACCTTTTCGGTTGCTGGAATATCGATGCAGGCTCTCAAGCCAATCAGAAGAAACAGATCCGGAATCCGATATCGTCGAATATGTTGAAGTCCATGCTTCAGGAAATGGCACTTGCAAAAAATGAGAAAGCCAAAACCATTGGTTTTTGTGGTTTGTCTCTAATCCTTCATGAACGTTAATCAACACCCGTTTGTTACTGGGTATAGTGTTCAAAACGAGGTCATAAAAGGATTCATAACGTCTTTGTAACCAAGTGAGGTCACCTGTTTTGCCTCCCGTCAACTTCGATATCGTTTTACTTGTCGAGTCTAATTTCTTCCAGTCGCTCAGCCAGGAATCAATGCTCCTAACGGTTACAACTACTTTTGCGTCCGGATAGGTGCTCGAGATTTCTTGGAAAAACAATGACACAGAATCACCTACAACTGCATCAAATGAATTAAACAAATTGAATTCTGGCAAGCCTTCTCTTTGTTGCCAAATTGGTTCCAATAAACCGTCCAGGGTGTCTGTCACTGACCAATGGAGACCGTTTCGAAGGAAGGAGCGCACGACTTCTATTCCAGTACCTGGAAATCCGACTACAATAAGTTTTACCTTGGAAATTGGATTCACCACTGGTGTGACATCGTCCTGGACCGAAGGATAACTATCGGGGGGGTTGTTATCATAGCCACTATCTTCCGCATCTTCTGGCTCGTCATTTACTTCATCTTCTTGCTCATCTTCGTTTTCAAAGCTAGTAGTGGCTTTTTCTTCGGATGGTAAGGGATCATCGTCTTCCCCCCAACTTTTAATCTTCATTTTCGGTTTATTTTCGATTTCTTCGTCATCGTTTTCAACTTCTTCTTCCTCCTCACTTTCATCAGTGTCATGCTTTAACGTTTCTATTTTAGAGTTCATCGCAGTGTCTTGTTTTGATTCTGATATGATAGATACCGGTTGCTTATACTTTTTCTCCAAACGAGCAAATAGCTCCGCCTCCTTGCCTGCATATCTAGAAAGAATCATCGGAACCTCTCCCATCCTATTTGGATTGTGGACTTTGTAATAATTTCGCAAAGATTCCAGATACACTGACTCCATCCTATTGTCTTCATTCAGCTGTTCATCGTCGTCCTCCTCCTCTTGAATATTTTGCACGGGTTCAATTACTCTTTCAGCAATATCCTTATAGGTAAAAAGAGCGTCAATCCACTCACCGCTTTTAAATCCAACAAAAACCAAAACAAGTGCCATAAAAGTCAGCGACCATATTCGCAAGTTGATCATTCTTCGTTAAATGATTTATTTGAATGCCTCAAGTACAATCCACTCGCATCGACTTCACCGAAACAATGTACTACCGCCATGGTACATGTATTATTAGGAAGATACAAAGGTACAAAAGATGTTGTCTCGTTGGGTCAGGAATTATCATGGAGGGCGAGGCAGCGGTAAAAAAACATCTGTTGAAGACGCCGTGTCGCTTGTGAGGAACAATGATACTCTGATAATGTCAGGTTTTGTTTGTCAGGCAATACCAGAAACTTTGATGAAGGCGCTGGGTGAAAGGTTCTTGGAAGAAGGAAGTCCAAGAGATCTCACGTTTATGTTTTATGGGGTGAGTAGAGTATCAGCATCATTATAAAATTCTCATTTCATTCACTAGGCGGGAGATCCGATGGGAGGACGAGGAACAAACCACTTGAAGCACCCAGGATTGCTAAAAAGAATCATATCTAGCCATTACGGGCAGTCCCCAGATTTGCATTCATTGATTACCGGAAATGAAGTTGAAGCATATGCATTGCCCATGGGTGCTATTGCAAGAATGATTCGCTCACAAGGGAGTGGCAGTCCAGGATATATCACGCGAATCGGTCTTGGAACGTTTGTTGATCCCCGACACGGAGGTGGGAAGTTGAATACGTGCACTACTACTGACCTTGTCGAGCTGATGGAAATTGACAAGATGGAATACCTTAGGTATAAACCGCTCCAAATTAACCATGCATTCATTCGAGCTACAACTGCGGATTCGTGCGGCAACTTAACCGATGAACACGAATCTGTGCGAGCTGATATTAGAGTTATTGCTACTGCAGCCAGAAGCAGTGGGGGGTTGGTAACTGCGCAAGTCGAGCGAATGGCTGCCACTGGATCATTGAATCTTCGAGATGTGGTCGTCCCCGGGGCATTGGTGGATTGTGTGGTTGTGGCCCCTGATGAGAGTCAACATATGTCATTTTACACCAAGTACAATCCATCTTGGTCAGGTGAAGTGAAAGCGCCAGCGGAGGGGATGCCTGCAATGGAAATGAGTGTGAGGAAGGTCATTGCGAGGCGTGCAGCACTGGAGTTGAAGGTTGATCAAATCGTGAATCTAGGTATCGGAATGCCGGAAGGAGTTGCCCTGATTGCGGGAGAAGAAGGAACTCTGAATAATATCACGCTAACAACAGGTAAGTGTTCCGCTTTTATGCATGAATTGATTCTAATCTCAAACAGAGGCGGGGATTCATGGAGGCCTTGGAGCTAGCGGTCTAGACTTTGGCCCTGCCACAAATCCTTCAGCCAAGGTTGAAATCAATCAGCAGTTCGATTTCTACAATGGAGGTGGCTTGAGCATTTGTTTCCTGGGTGCTGGTGAATGTGATGAAATGGGAAATATTAATGTGTCTCGTTTAGTGGATTCAAAAATTATTGGCCCAGGCGGGTTCATCGATATCACACAGAGCACAAGAAGAGTTATTTTCATGGGTACATTTACCAAGAAAGGTTTGCAAGTAGACGTTGATTCAAGAACAAAAAAGCTCAAGATTATCAAAGAAGGGGAGCTCCCTATGTTCAAATCCTCAGTACGAGAAGTTTCATTCAATGCGGCTCAAGCAAGGTTGAACGGTCAATTGGTGAAATACGTGACAGAACGTGCGGTATTCGTACTCTCTGATCACGGTCTGGTTCTTTCAGAAGTCGCCCCTGGTAAGTATACTATATAGCTCGAAACTGTTGTTCATTTACACTGGTAAGGCATCGATGTTCAAACACAGATCTTAGATCTCATGGAGTTCAAACCAATCATTCAAGTTGAAGACTTGAATGATATCCCATTAATGGACAGCAGGATATTCCAGAACGATAAAATGGGTCTGAAGGAAGAGTTTGAATTTTCTCATGAAAGATTTCATTACGACATGGGTCGAAATATTGCATTTATTGATTTTTCCAACGTCACAATCAATGATATCGCCGATTTGGACAAATTGTATTCTAGCGTCAACGCATATATGGACGAGGTTACTCAAAGTGGATCGCACAAAGTTCACTTAGTAGCAAACTATGCAAACTTATGTTTACCTGAAAAACCGCATATCGTTCAACGAGTTAAATCGATGTTCGCAGAGTTCACTGAAAAGTATTATTTGTCCGTTCGACGATTGGGAGGCAAAGCATTTAGAATGCAAAAGTACTTCACGGATGCTTCGGTCTTAGACAACGATGAATTGTGGGATCTATATAGAGACGGCAAAGAAGTGATTTCCAGAGTGGATTTCAGGAAAAAAACCCGTGAGATATATCAGATCACGTTGAATGAGAGAGATATTAACCATATATTCGATTCCCTCTCCAGTGTTAAGACCTTTAGTGAATTCACCCAAGTAATGGATAACTTTCTGGACCATTTTGAGCTGGAACACCTCAAAAATTAATACCTTTGAGAAACAAAATTAAAATCTTTCTTCCATTGACTAGGACCATTTGAAAAAAAAGATGCAATAGCATCTTCGTTAATTAATGTATTTGTTTGGAAACTATGTTATGGAGGCAGCATGCCGTTTCTCAAAAGATCTTAATTTTTGCTGTTTTTTAACGCTTGAAATGTTTGACCTGTTGTAAATGTAGTGACTATACTAGTCACAGCGGCTTATTGGACGAAACACTAGTGGGGGGCTACCCTGTAGTAGTTTTTTTATTCCAAAAATCTTTTTGCTCGTGACCTTTAGATCATAGGAGGAATTATGGTGTCATCGTTTCTATCGGAAGAGGAGACTTCTAAAGCGAATGAGCACCCGGAAATGACAGGCTGGGTCATCGAAAGAGCGGAGACTAAAATATCTCAACTCACTGCCGAAGCTGAACAACATGCACTTCAGATAACCGCAATGAAAGAGACAGTTTCAATGGAGAGCCCAGTTGGCGAGCTTACTGCCCAGCTTTCTCAAAGCGAGGAGACTAGACGCTCGTTAGAAAACTCACTGGCTGAAATGAAACGTAATATTGAAACTGCTACTGAACGACTTCATGCAGCAGAGGAGTTGGCTCGATTCCGCCAGGATCAAATGGACTCTTTGAAGAATGAGCTGGATAATTTAGCCAAGCGCAACATATCCCTGAACGACCGTGTTAACGAAGTAGAAGAACGGAACCACGTGATCGAGTCCAACTCGCAGCAGGCGGGATTTAAAATTCTTGAACGTAAATGCGAGTCGCAATTGAAAGAGATCGAGTGGTCGCGAAGTACTCTTCAAGAACGAACCGACGAGCTTGTAGACATGCGAAAACTTCATTCGAAGCAGGTAATTGAGTTGGAATGCGATGTAAATCAGCTCAAGGAAAAAACGGCAGTTTTAGAGCGTGAACGTCGTACCGCATCTGAAGAGGCTCGTCGATGGGAGAATTCATATCGTGAAGAGTCCTCGCGAGCTAGTAGATTTAAATCTGACCTAGCAGAGACCATCGTTTCATACGATGCCCAAATTGAGGCGCATGAAAAGGTGGTCAAAGCATACAAGTTAGAACTGGAAAGCAACACCAGTCGTATCAGCGATCTAGCGGAACATGTGAACTCGTTGGAAAGCTCCAAGGTGGAATCGCAAATACAATTTGAAAGTGAGAACGAAAAGTTGCGTGTTGAGTACAACGAAGAATTAGACCAGCTGAAGGTTGTCATGGAAGAGAAGTTGAAGGAGATTGAAAGTAACCATCAGCAAGAAGTCCAGCAGCTTTTGAAAAGACCTGATCAAAAAGAAGACGAAGCCGATTTGAAACAGCGAGGCTTCACTCTCACGGGACTATATGATAGCTTCGCGAATGAGCGAGAGTTGCGAAAATTGGACTCTGAAGAAATCACTGCTTTGAAAACCAAATTGAACCATATCTTAACCGTGCTACAAAAGACCCAGCCAGAAATCTCGCGACAGCGCCAGGATTACGAGCAGGCTCTCGAATGCTTTTATGATGGTCAAGATAAACTTGCCGAGCTGATGGAGTCCCATAACCATTTGCATACGGCTTATAGAAATATCGAAAAGGAGAGAGATACATTCCGAGAGGAGAAAGAGGAAGAGTCTAGAATTGCGCGCGACCTTGCCAGACAAGTACAAGCATGTCTGTCGGCGCTGCATGGTAGTAAGGGGAAACCTCCAATATCTTCGCCAATGAAACCATCTACTGCCTTAGTTAGTGCGGATGACGTCATATCGGAAAATCTTGTTACGTTTTCCAGTATCGAAGAATTGCAAGCAAACAACCAAAGACTATTGACTGTTGTTCGCACTTTGTCCAAGAAGCAAGAGAGTGATGAAGAAGTGCTGCACACGAAGCAAATCCACAAACTCAAATCTGAACTTGGGGAGGTGATCGAGAGTCGACACCGCCAAGAAGCCATGGTAAAACAGGTGATTCAGCAACGAGATATGTACCGTACTCTTTTGGCTCAGGCTGATTCTAAACATTCTGATAAAAATGACTCGTGTCCCATCCGCGCCATTGCCGATGTCAGCTCCCCAGAACCTGTCAGTACGTTGTCACAGGAGTATGCACAATTCCGCGCAGACACCTTGCTGGATATCAAGCAATTGCAAGCGAAGCTGGACGAGCAGAGAGAGAGCTTGTCCCTTGCTCGACAGGAAACTTCAACGGCACAAGTGGAATCAGGTTATCAGAAGAAACGATGCGATGAATTAAATTTACAATTGAAGAGAACCAGAGAAGAATCCAAGCAAGCCAACGAGGACAAAAGACGTGGCTTTGATGATTTTTTGAAACTTCAAAAACTTCTAGCGGATCAGCAGAATGATCTTCAGGCCATTAACGCTGAAAGGGAATCATGGTCACGAGAGAAAGTTCGTATGGAACAAATAGCGGAGATGTTGAAGCAAGAAGTAGCAAAGCTTACTGCGGTGAATACGGAATTGGTATCCCAACGTGACTCCCAAAGGACGGTGATCAAGGACTTGATGGAGGGAGTCAATTCAATGACTGCCGAGCGCACGTATTCATTGAAGCGCCTCGAGGAGGAAAATAAACGTTTACTTGTACTGGAGCAGGATCTGAAGAAAGAACTCCGAGAGGCTAGGCAGCAACTGGTTCAAACTGAATTTCGTTTGACCACCCAAGTTGGCGAACTGAATATCAAGTATGAAAATGTGTTTTCTCAATCACAAGCCGATGGAGCTGCCCTTGCGCAAGCCAATTCGGAATTAAAATCAGCATCAGAAAAGGAAATCATTCTGCGAGAACAACTGGACAAAGAAAGAAAAACAGCTTCCCAAGTCAGGGCGCTGCGAATGTCACTAGGCAAGTCTGACATACAGCTACCTAGTACCACCGTACCAGCAGACGACGGAGAAAGGATTCAACTGCTACAGAGTCAGTTGGAATCAAAAGCTAAAGATGTGGAAGCCTATCGCGCCATCTCGAAGTCGAATGAAGAAGCTCTTCAGAAATTATCGAAATCCAGCGAGGAGTCTATTGTGGAAAAGGAAAATCGGATTGAGTCGTTGAAAAAGGAGAAGGCCTTGCTGAGTGCTAAACTAGCAAACGCATCTAAAAGTGCGTCGGAGCAACGAGCATCTATAGAGGAGCGAGCGAAGGACTTGGAGACCCAAGTGAACGAACTCGAATCACGAGCGAGAAATGCGGAATCTAGCAATGCGATCGCACTCACCACATCACAAGAAAGTGTGAAGGACGCAGAGATGTTCAAGAAAACAGCCCAGACTGCTTCGGACAACTACAACCGTGAACTACAATTGCACGCAGCCGCAGCATCCGAGGCTTCAGAATTGCGGTCAAAGATGTCAACGATTCAGAAGGAGAGACAGGAGGCGCTCTCTGAGTTGCAATTACTTCAGAAGTCGTTGGAGGCCTCAGAGAAGTCATGGTCAGAAGAACGGAATTCACTTGAAAAGCAAATTTCCCAGGCGAGTGTACAGCATATTGATTTGGTGAGACAGAATGAACTTCTAGGCGAACAGAGCCGCAATCTGGCTGCTCAAATGAAGATGCTTCAGGAACAACGTATTTCTTCAGTGGTTGTTGCGGACGATGATGATGCGATGAGCAATGCCAAGGCAGAAATTGCTCGTCTCAATGAACTTTTGCAAATCACTCAACGACAACGAGATGTTGTTATCTTGGAGAAGGAAGAAATGGATCTTCAATTGGCGCGGACCAAACAGCAGTTGGACTGGGCTACCAAAGAGATGGAGAGTATCAAGGAGCAGTACCAGCGCCAAGTTGAAAGGACTGGTGGCGAGAATGCAGTGATTCCTGCAAGCGAACACAAACGTCTCCTTGGTTCCATCCAAGAAAACATTGTTCTTCGCAACATGAATGCGAGGCTTTCTGCGGATATCAGTGAACTTCGAATTTCTTTTGAAGAGAAACAGAAGCTTCTGGACGCGGCAGATGCCAAGCTGGTACCCGCAGCCGATTCAGAACGCAAATTACAAGCTGAGATCATGGCACTTAAGGCAGATCACAAGTCGCTCACAGAGGAGAGCTTAATGTTCCGAGAGCGTTACGATAAGCTACTTGAGAGGTTTGGAGATAAGATTGATCCCGCTGAACATCAGCAAGTGGTGGCAGAAGTAGCCGAGCTTACAAATAAAGTAGAAAGTATTCAAGCATCCGAGACCCTGAAACACGATTCCCTGAAGAAGTCTTCCGATGAGAAGGTGAGGAAGATGCGTGAATTAGGAATTAAGTATCGCGATGAGGCCAAGACAAAATCGCAGCAAATTGTAACTCTCAAATCCACCATTACATCATTGGAAGAAGCAGCTGCTGCGAATAGTGTAAACGAGGAGTCCAAGAGCGTTGACAAATTGGCGGCAATACAAGCGACAGTAGAGGAACTTCAGGCTTCATTGTCGAAGAAAGATGAGCAACTTGCGAGGTTTAGAAAGCGAATCAAAGAAATGAACGATGCTAAAACTACCAAGGAGCAACCAGCAAAGAAAATAGAAAACGAGGAAGTCGATGAAGATATCGAGAAGACCAAGAAACGACCGCTTAATCCAGATGCTCCCGCTTTCATGACAGAAGAAAAGTCATCAGAAAGCGTCACCAAGAAAAGCAAGGTTGAACCTGATGAAAAGAAAGAGGACCTTCCACCTGCATCTGCAGTAGGAAAACAAAAGAAATTAGAGGAACTCGCACCTACATCTGCAGCTGTAGGGAAACAAAAGAAATTAGAGGAGATGAGACAAAAATTGGCTGCAGCTAAGGCACTCAAGGAAAAGAAACAACAAGAAATCGAAGCAAAGAAAGCTGCCAAGGAATCTGAAGTGCATTCGTCGCCTATTGTTAGCAAGTCTAAGCCACCTGTTGTTGCAGATATTGAGAAATCTGAATTGGAGAAGATCGCTATACGTGCAAAACGATTTGCATCCCCGGAAGAAGGTGAACCTGAATCAAAGCCTGAAACTGAATCGGAACCTGAATTAAAACCAGAATCTAAGGTGGAAGAGAAAAAAGCTGAGGAATCATCTGTGTTTTCAAAGTCTACATTTGGAAGTCCTGTCAAACCCGCTTTTTCGTTTGGAGGAGATAAATCAGCAAGTGGACCTGCAGCTTTTGCGACTTCTTCATTTTCCAATCCTGCGTTTGCTTCTGGATTTGGAACCACGTCTTCTTTCGGTTCATTTGGAGGTTTTGGTGATTCTAAACCAGCAACTCCGTTTGGAGGGGCTGGATGGAAAAGCTCTTTTGGTGCAGCGGTTTCAACTACTGAACCATCATCCCAAGATGAAAAGCCCAAGCCTGAAGAGAAAAAACAGGAAGAGGATCTTTAGTACACACGTTTTGATTCATTTCAATTTATAATAATATTTCCTCATATATCAATCTGTCCGTAAGCGGATATATCTTCGTCAAAATCGACTGAGAATAAATCGGAAAATTTCCACAAAGCAACAATGAAACCGACATCAACTACAAAATACATTGCCCAAACTATACATAGTGCGACATAGGCCCCGTTTATGTCATGCTCTGAACATCTCAAAGGAATTTTGTTTATGGTCATGTTAAACGTAGAGCAATCAATCGAGTTCACTATTCCAGATAAACCTCCAAAAAAGGAAGCGTTGACCAGCGACAGGTAGCAAGTGGTGAAAGACAGTGCCAAAACCATTCCAAGGTTTCTAGACGTAGACCCGTGATTAAGCATTCTCAAAGTAATGACACTAAGAGCAACGAATAGAAAAGCTTCCGTTGCTAGCTGGAAATTAGAACCTCCTCGAATCCCGAGCAATAGTTCAACTCCAGATTGTTTTTTTGTGCAAGAGCCATCTACATTTGAAGTCAGGAAACAGGAGTCTGCTGCCACATAAGCTGTTATGAAAATAGGGAAACTCAGTAGAACTTTAACGCATGCAAGACCAACGGTTAATCGTTTACATCCTCGAAAGTTCATCTTATCAAAGAAGGGTTTCAGTTTTTTTTTCTATTTTTTTCCTATCTTTAAATAATCTTTTCTTCCTTTTCACCATCATCGAGTTCACGTGTCGATTGCAAGGATGAATTTGAACTTCTTACAACATACAAAAACCCATCGGAGCAGAGAGTTTGAAATTAAACCTCGTGGTGACTTCGATAGCACCAGCAAAGAGGAGATGCGTGAACTTGGTAAAGAGGTGCTGAGCACTCTCCCGCTTCTAGTCGCTCAATCTCAAATGATACAATTCACAGCACTCCTATCAGCGGGTAAATCTGCTCCGGTGTCTACTGATCCGCAGACAGAGAAGCGATTGAATATTAAGTGTGCCGAAGAAGGAGACGATGCAGTCAAGTTAAGGAACGCATCGGTCCTTTGTAATGCTGACGGTCTTGAGCCATTGGAAATGCTCTCTGAACGACTTCAAATAGGGCATTTTGCAGATTCGGATGAGGAGGATATTTCCCTGGACGAAGAATCGAAGTTCAATCCACTTAATACTGTTGCTTGGGAAAACGTAGTCGAGTGGGGAGATGACGAAGACGAGGTCGAAAATGGACATTTTGAAGTAGAGGAAGATGTTAATGATAGGATGCCCGAGGAGGCAAGTAAAGAGATACAACCGTTGAAAGCAAAATCCGGTTCTATGTCCGATTCCTCCGACGACGATGAAGATGACACAGTTTGGAATGCTGTAACTACAACTGCAACAAACGTTTCTAATGCTAAGAAGTTGGAACCAATGTTTCCAGTCACTAATGTTGCCATGCCCGATTACGTGGATATTGATAAGTCCAATTTGTGGCATCCTACTCCAAAAGTTGTGAAAAACGTCGATCCGACTCTTCTAGTAAGATTCAAAAGACTGAAAACCCCTCTGAACCCGTACTTCAGCAATGGTAATTGGATGGACTTTGTGTGTTGGGAAGGAGACCAGTTCACAGGACGAGTGTTAATCAACACGGTGTTCGAGGCGCCGTTAATTCTTGATATGAACGATACTAATTATTTTACCAGGATGGAAATCGAAGCCGCTTACGGCAAAGATGATCGGCCTTTCGCAGTTCGCAACGCGTTACACCAAACTCGTATCGTGACCACAAAAGAGTTGAAAGTAGACGTTGAAAACCTAAATAAAAAGCAGAAGAAGGAAATCAGTCTTGCCGAACGTCTCACGAAACTCAGGGACAACGGATATTTTCGATTTATTGAAGAGAAAACTGCTGAAGAAACAACAGATGAACGAGATAGATTAAGATGCAAGAAGCTTCCAAAGATACCTCCTCCTGCATATCTCCGTGACTACAAGCCTGAACTAAAGATATCGGAAGCTAGATCGCTTCATCGACCTCCGTTAAGAAGTGCGAACCATGAAACCTGGAATGTGGTCTCACTTAATGATCCGAGCATTTTGGATAGAGTGAAAGAGCAGCGGCGATCGAAATGGAATAAGTCAGACTTGAGCTGCGTTTCAGGTGCTGTTTGGATCACTGAGTATACTGAACAGAGACCGCCGCTGTTGAACAGTGTTGGCATGGCGTCACTCATGTGTAATTTCTTTCTCTTGGATCATCGACTTGATGATAACTTCATCTCACCGCGATTTGATTTCGGACGGACGTTGCCATTGGATCCCAGTGACAGGTCTCCTTTCTTCGCTATTATAAAACCAATGGAACGTTATCCCGCAATATGCAATGAGCTCTTTGTGGCCCCTGTTTTCCAGCATGACACGAAAACCGAAAATGACAAGTATTCTGATTTCCTTCTCATTCGTAGACCGAGGAAAAGCAATTCTAATAAATGGGAACAAGGGGATGATTGTGTTATCAGGAATATCAGTAAAGTATTTTCTGTTGGACAAACTGAACCTCAATGCCAAGTTTTTGATCCACCGTGTCTTGATGCCCGCACTTCCAAAATAACCAAAATGAAAGAATTCTTGGACCAGTTTATCGACTATCAAGTTGCTGAAAAATTCAACAAGGAATCTCGTAAAAGCGAAAAAGCGGATCCACATAGCATTGCACTTGCAATGGAGGATTTCACCAAGATGTTCAAGCGTGTTAATGAAGGACTGGTGAGGAAAGCAGTTGAACGAATGGGGTCTCGTGACCCGAAGCATGCGTCCTATTACCACTTGAGACAAGATATCGGAGTAGACTCCCTTCATACTGCACTTCAAGCTCATAATGTATGCCAGTACGAGAGTCTTCAAGTAGGGCTACAATACCTCAAGGACCTCGGTATTGAGAAATCACCGTACAAGAATATAGTACAGATCATGCATGCGAAACGCATACTCAGTGATTTTCATAGTGACAAGCAATGGGCCACTGTTGCATTGGCTGAAGCTGTACGGTCAGGTGGGTCTATTGGGGCTCCAGATGCTTCGGAGAAGTTTAAGTTGCACAGAGGAGCACTACCCTTACAATCTCAGAGAGAGCTTGAAACAGCGAATTTTGTAGTAGAAACGCTGCAAGTAACTCCGTGGCACTTGACTTCCAGCTATATCAACCTCCGTACTATGGAGAAGCCCACATTGAAGCTTACTGGTTTGGGAGATCCTAGTGGGTGCGGTGAAGCAATCAGTTACCTTCCCAAGAACGAAATTGTAAACAAGGGGGACTCTACTAGATTGGCGGCGGCGATTGCGCATTCCCAGGCGAATGTAAACGAAGATAAACCTAATAAGAAAAAGGGTCATGGTGGTACAACGAGTGATCTTCGTCGTTTGGATATGAGCGGGACTTACGACTTGCTTCGTAAATATGGTCATTCACACAAGGAGATCGAACTTCTGGATCGCTGGGATAGGATCCGAGTTGTAGAAGCCTATGCATCCGCTGGAATGTATGTAGATGACGGTGAAATTGGTAAATTTGCTCGAAATGCTCGGAAACTGACAGAAAGAGAACTTCGAAAAATCGACGAAACGCAGAAAAAGATAAACGCCATTTTTGAGAGACAGCGAGAGAAGCTTTCTTTGGTTGAGCCTCCCCGATTCTTAAAATCTACCAAATCAAAGGAAGAGCTGGCCCAAGAAACGAACGAAGCGAAGAAGAAACATAGAAAGGAGAAGAAAGAAAAGCGTCGAGAGAAGGCGAGAAACAAACAAGTAGAGATGCTGGAAGATTCGTCATCTGATTCGTCATCTGATTCATCTGATTCGTCTTCTGCCTCTCAAGTGTACTCATCCTCTTCGGATGATGACAACGTCGATGATTTATTCATGATGGATGATCAAAACCCCGTCGGAGCTCCTGAAGATGAACAAACCGCATTTAAGAAACTGACGGAAAGTATTGCAAATAAAACAACTCAGGAACAGAAGGAGAAATCGCTTGAAGAGAAAGCTAGAGAACGAGAAGAGCTTGGTAAAAGTAGAATGATCCCTAAGCCTATGGGTTGGGCCGACCGGGAGCTGCTTAAGCGCGTGGTTCGAACTAGACTTCCAACAGGGGAATACGAAGTTAGTGTAGAATATCATAAGAAGAAATCGACCATAGACGAGTACCGTCGAGTAATGAATGACAGATCAAAATTCAATAGTAGTGCTGGTGCTCATCACTCTGGGTCTCGCAAAGGTCATTCTGCTAAAGACAAGGAACGAGGCGCCCGCATCTACGAAGATTACAAGAAAAGTTTGCACGATTTACACACGAAATATGGAGGAGATTGGTCTAAGATGTATCCTCTGAAAGGAAACGAAAAACGTTGCAGCACTTGCAATCAACCCGGTCACATAACGACCTTCAAATTCTGTCCTCTGAAATGGGGACCGGATATTAAACAAAACAAAGCCATCAAAGGAGACGCATCAGGGACTCGTTTCACTATCAAAGGTTTGAAGCGAAGTGCCGCGCATAAACGCAAGCGAGATGCTCCTGGTGAAAGCACCAGGCTCAAGAAAGTGCAACGAGGAGTGAGTAGACGAACAGGGCCCGTTGCTTCGTTAGCTGAGAAGCTAAGCCGTATTAGAGGTCAGTTGAATCTCACCAAAGAAGCCGGTTACTTTCGAAAGAAGGTCAGCAAGCAAAAGTATCCCCAGTACGAAGCCCTAATTAAAACTCCAATGGATTTAGAAAAGATCCAAGCCAAGATTCTTCGCTTAGAGTATTCTTCCACCGCAATGTTTTTGAGCGACATCGAACAGATTTATCACAATTCTGTCAAGTTCAATACTGAAGATAGTGTAATCACCAAAGATTCAAAGGCGCTTTTGGACCATGCTACAGCCCTTGTGGAATCTGACTCTGTTGCTTTTGATGAGCTACAGCGACAGATAGAAGAATCTGGTGAAATCGTCAACGTTCCTAAACCCAAGTCGATGCCTAGTCCCGGAATTCGGAGACTGCCGACTCAAGTGCCTTCGGTGGTAGATCCGTATGCACTTGAAAGCACGGGTCCCTCTAACGCGGCAAATGATTTCTTCGACACATTACCTTCGTCATCACCGATGACTAGTTCGAGCCCGTTCCCGTCTTCATCTCCTTTTCCATCATCGTCTCCTTTTCCATCATCATCTCCTTTTCCTTCTGCAAGTCCATTTCCATCTGCAAGTCCCTTTCCATCTGCCAGTCCTCCTCCATCATCGCCGGCGCTCAGTCCGAGTGCAACCAATGACCTTTTGAATTTAGACATTGAAAAACTTGAAGTGGAAGAAATGGAAGTTGAAGAGGAGGAGTTATAAATAATGATATATGTGTTAACTTGTCTTGAGCAGATTCACTCTCAAGATCTAAATGTATCTAATTCTAAATATGCTTTTCATAATGTTAATAAGAATAAAGACGACTTCATTACTTTCCTGTAAATTACGCAATC
>Ga0105055_10005045_pt1 | contig 18874 bp, 5 predicted proteins | sample BON03_FD_78090 | JGI IMG/M metagenome (GOLD analysis project Ga0105055, IMG submission 78090) | Freshwater microbial communities from Lake Bonney liftoff mats and glacier meltwater in Antarctica - BON-03 | ecosystem: Environmental > Aquatic > Freshwater > Ice > Glacier meltwater | place: Lake...
CTGCTGCTGCTGCTGCTGCTGCTGCTGCTGCTGCTGCTGCTGCTGCTGCTGCTGCTGCTGCTGCTGCTGCTGCTGCTGCTGCTGCTGCTGCTGCTACTACTCCCCCTCTCTCTCTCTTCTGTCCCGCCAACCAGGAGCAAAGGACGACGACGACGACGACGACAAGGGTGGCGGGAGGCCTGTGGGCAAGGGAGGGAGGGAGGGAGGGAGGGAGGGAGGGGTCAGTACGAGTGCCGGCAGGATGGATGCATTCCTCGACCTCGACCTCGGCCTGCGAAGGAGGGAGGGAGGGAGGGAGGGAGGGATGGAGGGCAGGGACGGCTTATGCCTCCGCGTCGTTTCTCCCCGCTTCCTTCTGCTTGCCCTGTGTGTGTATGTCTGTGTCTTGCTACGAATGCAGGAGGCAGGAAGGCAGGGAGGAGGGACGCACGCAGCAAGCTGTCAAAATGGTGCACTCTCTCCCTCCCTCCCTCCGGCATAGCAAGCCAGCAAAGGGGACACAAAAGCCAGGACGCCTGCATGCGATAAGAAGCAAGGGGGCGCGCGTATGGTAGTGGCTGAGCACAGATGGTTTTGAAGGCAAGGGGAGGACGCGACGCTGTCCAAATGCATGCGTATCGTTCTTCTGTCTCCTGAGTGAGTGTGGGCCGTGTCTGTCTGCCTGTGTCTGTGTGCTGTGGGAGGGGAGGGCATATGTGAGTGTCCACGGTAAGCGATGAGTGAAAGATTGGGAAGGAGGAGGGCGAGAAGGGACAGGTAATCGCAGGAGCAGGGAGTGGGGTGTCGTCAAGTGCGCAGGGCGTTGCTGCAGGTGACGCCATGCATGCCCTCCCCGTCATGCCGTGCCCACGACGCGTCCCCTGCCTCTTGTGACCTGCTTGCCCGCCCACCCTCGTAACCTGAATGCCTGCCTTATCTAGGGTTAGTCCCCTTAGAAAGAGACGACGTGGCCGTTAAGGAGGGAACAGGGCGCCTCTTGCTGGGGCAGATAGGGGTGGCGTCAAGGAAGGCCAGGATGTGCGTTTGGCTCTGGTCAGTTGCTTTACTCGCTTTTTCCCTCGCGCAAAAACGCAATTGTTGGTACTTGGCCAAGCAAGTTTGAGAGCTAGTGCCGCATGATTTCTCGAGGAGACAATACGAGCAAGATGCAGATGCAAAATGGTTTGGTTGACATGCAGGCATGAAGGTGCAGACACAAAGGACAGGAGGACAGGGGGAAAGGGAAAAAATGCGCGGACAGAGGCGGAAACGATTTTCGCTGCGATGGGGTGAGGCCCATTTGCCACACTCCAGTTTTGGGGGGCTGGTTTCCCCTACTTCCTGAGTTGGTAGTCATTGTCAGCTTTTGGGGTGCATGTAGGAGCGTTATCTTGCGAAAACGGGTGTGGAATCATGCCATTCTTGTCCTCTAGCGTGCATGGTCATCGCCTCCGCGCTTCACTTTTTTCTTCTTTTTGGACAGCACCCAAAGGGGAAACCGACACACTCACTCTCCCTCAATCCCCTCAATTTCCCCTTATCAAAAATACAAAGCACGGGCAAGCATGTCGTCCTCTGCCAGCGACCCGCCCAAGCTGGATAAGGACCCACGGTACGTTTCTAGGAGAAGCACTTTTTCCTCCCCTGCTCCCCAGCCACCCTCCCCTCCCTTCCCTCCCCCTCCTCTATGCTGACGGTCTCCCCATGCACTTGACACGCATTCTTTCTCCTTGTTTGCATGGAAATCTTGCTTCTTCACCGTATTTTCTTTATTTGTGATACTCTGGTTGGTCAAGGAAAAACGAGAGAGATGCCCAGGCATCCACCCACAATCATTCTCATTCCATCCTCCCTTTCTCCCTCCCCTCTCATCCCTCCCCTCTTTCCAGCGTTCTCTTCCTCCGTCAACGGCTCCTCTCCTCCTTTGGTAGGAAGCATGGCACTATCGCCGCCTCCGCCTCCTCCGGCCCCGCTGCTGCCGACAGGGGGGCAGGGCGGGAGGGAGGGAGGGAGGGAGGGCTGACGACCGCCACCGCCACTAGCAGCAGCAGCAGCGCGAGCAGCAATAGTAAATTTGACAAGGCCTTTTACAGTGAAGAAAACGTGGGCAAGCTCCAGGATTTTCTGGAGAGCGACGAGAAGAGCTTTCTGTTGGTAAGGAAAGGAGGGAGGGGGGGGAGGAGGGAAGGAGGGAAGGAGGGAGGGTGAGGACGAATGGCCGGACGTTCGCAACTTCTCGCGAGACCTGTAAGGTGACGAGAGAACAGCTTCATGGCAAGCTAGAATTTTGCCTCATAATCACTCATTTCCACTCTCTCTTCTTCCCTCCCTCCCTCCCCTCCCCTCCCTCAGGTCCCCGAAACCCTGCGCGTCGAGACGCTGATGCCCAAAAAGCTCAGCAAGGGCAAACACGTCCTCTTCCTCAAGCTTCGCTCCACCTCCTACACGCCTTCTTCCTCCTCCTCCTCCTCTTTCCCCTCTTCGCGGGTTCCTCCGACGTCTTCCTCCTTGTCCTCGTCCTCGTCCTCCCTCCCTCCCTCCTCCCTCCTGTCCATGGAGAGCGCTGTCCTCACGCTTGAGCTTGCCGGCCCTTCGTCCTTCGAGCACTTGGAGCTGCTCGCATATGAGATTTATTTGCCCTTGTTGACCAACCCGCAGAACCAGGCGAAGTGGGGAGAGACGGCCACGAAAGAGGTGAGTAGTATTTAATTTTTTTAATTTAATTTTTTTAATTTTTTCATTTATTTATTTATTCATTTATTTATTTATTTATTTATCTATTCATTCATTTATTTATTTTATTTATTTATTTTATTATTCTAATATATATGTATATATAATTTATTTATGTATTCTCAGTTGTATTTTTACTATTTTATAGTCTTTTCACGTTCTTAAATAAATAAATACTAATAAAATTCCTCCCTCCCTCTCCCAGGCCATGTCTCCTTCTCACCACTCTCTATGGCCAGACAAAAAGGGCAAAGACAAACGCTCACCCCTCCCTCCCTTCTTCCCTCCCTCCCTCCCTCCCTTCCCCAGGTCATCGATCGCTTCTACGCCTTTCTCTCCTCCCTCACTATCCTCTGCGGTCAAATCAAGGGGCAGACCCGCCTGCCCATGCCTCCTATTGAAGGGCTCCTTGGCCCTCCTTCTGGAGCGGGAGACGCTGTCATGGCCTCGTCCGGCTTGAACCTGTAAGTAAAGGAGGGAGGGAGGGAGGGAGGGAAGGAGAAAAGGATGGAGGACTAGTTATAGTATATAAAATAGCAAGATTTATTACTCAATGCAGTTACAATCATAGAGGAGGAGGTCCTGGCATAGTAGCCGGCGGGAGCCGCAACCGTCTTGCGCTTTTGGAAGGCACCGTGGTGACCTGGACGAAGCAGGTAAGCAACCATCCCTCCCTCCCTCCCTCCCTCGCGCCTCCCTCTTTTTGTTTTCCTCATGCTAGCAATTACCCGCAAACAGATCCGTCAAGTCCTGAAGCAAGATCCGGAGTCCCTCCTCAAGCAAGGTAAGCGAGGGAGGGAGGGAGGGAGGGAGAGGATGCATATCCACGTACTTACATCCCTTCTTTTCTCCCTCCCTCCCTCCCTCCCTTCCTCCAGGCCTCCACCCTACCCCTGACGTGGAGATCACTTTTTGGAAGACCAAGGCCGCGAATCTCAACGCTGTCTATGACCAGCTCCAGTCTCAACGCGTCAAGAAGGTGAGGGAGGGAGAGATGGAGGAAAAGAGGAAGGGTGGCCTAGGTCTCACTCATGTGTTCATTCTCATTATTTTCATTGATAGGTCTTGCGTGTGCTCGAGCAAGCCAAGTCCACCTACACCCGCACCTTTCACCGTCTCTGCAAGGAGGTCTTCACGGCCCGCCTGGAGGCAAACGATAACAGGTTCGAGACAGGGAGGGAGGGAGGGACGGAGGGACGGAGGCATATCTTAAGCGTTTCTAGCTGACAATTTATATCTTATACTCATTTTCTCCCTCCCTCCCTCCTCCCCTCCTTCCCTAACACAGCAAGTACCTTCGTCCTCTCGAGGACTGGGTGGCTCGCTTGCAGGAAGAGAAGAACGCGGGTGAGACGCGCTTCCCCACGCTCCCTACTCTCTTCAAGCCCATCCTGCATATTGTCCTGCTGGTAGGTAGGGAGAGCAGAAGGGAGGGGCAACGGAAGGGAAACGTTTCTCATTTCTATATACATTCACCAACTTTCGTATCATAGATCTGGAAGAACAGCAAGCATTACAACACGCCCGCCCGCCTGGTTGTCCTGATGCGGGAGCTATCCAACTCGCTGATCACGCAGGTAAGGAGGGAGGGAGGGAGGGAGGGGGAGGGGGCTGATAGGATATACTACATGAACGCACTAAGTCACTCAATTGCTCACCTTCTATCTTCACTCAGGCCGGTCGCTATGTCTCGGGAGAGCAGATCTTCGCGCTTATCGAGAAGGAGGAAGCGCCCAAAGCCCTGGAGCAGCTCTCCATTGCCCTCAACGTCTGCACCGCCTTTAAGGAGACGTACGCCACCTACAAGGATACTGCTTCTGCTGGTACGTTCTTACGGCTTTCCCTGCCCCCGTCCCTTTTTTTCCTCTGTGCATAATCTCGTCTGTGTCGCATTCTCACCCTCTCGGCCTGCCTGTTCCCCTACCTCCATTCAGAGTGCCCTCATAATCCTTGGCGGATCCAGAACAGTGCCCTATTCGCTCGGCTAGAGCTTTTCATGGAGCGCGTCGGCAGCTTGATTGACTTCACGCGCACGCTTATCTCATACAATAAGCTGGCGAAGGTAAGCAAGGGAGGAAGGGAGGGAGGGAGAGACGGCGAGAGGGGAAGAAGAGATGACCATGCTTCATGTTTCGCTGCGTCCGTATCACTTCAGAAACCCGCCATCTCACTTTTCGTATTGCACAATTCCTTCCCTCTTCCCTCCTTCCCTCCCTCCTCAGGTTGAAGTCGGTGGGATCAAGGGCCGCGCGGTCACGATGGGCGTAAAGCAGGTGCATGAGGATTTCTTGGGGGCCGTCCAACGCGTGCGGAGCGTGCCGTACGACATCATGGATGTGGGGGCGACACAGTTTGAGGTACGGCGGAAGGGAGGGTGAGGTAAGCGGTGACGAGCGCGCCCTTCTCTGAGCCCGTTCACAAGTTTCTTTACTCCTCCGCTGTCGCTAGCACTCGCTCATTTCATCCCACTTTTTTTCCCTTCTTCATTTCTTCCTTTCAGGCTGATTACGCTCAGTTCAAGGAGCAAGTGAAGGAGCTGGACCGCCGCCTGGCCTCGCTCATTGCGCTTGCCTTTGACGACCGCGCCACCGTCACAGGCCGGTTCAAACTCCTCGATGCTTTTGAGGGGCTCTTGGACCGGGGCATCATTCAGGACGAGCTTGAGGTACGGCAAAGTAACGAACAAATACTATATATTTACTATCGTTTACTCACACCTCCTCTATTTTCCTCCTTCCTCCTCTTCCTCCCTCCCACCTTCCTACTCCCAGGAAAAGTATGTTGGCCTGGTGCATGCTTACGGCCGAGACCTCCGCACCGTCCACGAGATCTTCCTCCGGCAGCGCGAGCATCCTCCCGTGCCTGCCAACTACCCTCCCGTCGCCGGCGCCCTGGCCTGGTGCCACAGCCTCATCGAACGTGTCCAAGCCCCACTCCTCAAGCTTCAAGCGCTGGAGCAGCAACAGCCGCATATCTGGGCGAGGGAGGAGAGCAAGGACGTGCTCAAGGCCTGCAGCGCTCTCGTTTCTTCCCTCAAGGACTACGAGGCCCAGCACGCCGGGACCTGGGGCCGAGACGTCGAGTCCTCCTCGCAAGCCAAGCTCCGCCTGCCTTTGCTGGTCCGCCACCCGCAGACGCAGCATCTCTCCGTCAACTTCGACCCGGCCCTTGTCAGGCTCTTGCGTGAGGTCAAGTACTTCCGCTTGCTGGATTTGCCTGTGCCCGATGCTGCCTTGGAGGTGTACCAGCAAGTGGAGACCTTCCGACGCTGGACGGGGAACCTGGAGCTGATCGCGCACACGCATAACGTGGCCTGGACGGCGCTGCACCCCGTGGAACTGCCCTTGGTCCGCCCGTACTTGGAGCGCTTTGATCGTGTGGTGGAGGCGGGATTGATGCGCTTGCATTGGCAGAGCGGCGCGGTGGCCGTGCAGGACTTTTTGGGCGAGGCGCTCGAGAAGGTCAAGGGCGTGGAAGAGGTGGTGCGGACCATGAAGCGGAATCTGGCGGCGGTGGAAGGCGTGCTGCGGGAATGGGAGCGCCCTATGTTCGAGCGCAAGTCCAAGCCGGTGGAGCGCGAGGATTTTGAGCGCATGCAGCGTGGTGTCCGGGCGGAGCGCTATGGCAAGGTCAAGGAGGCTGGGAAGGAGATTCAGGCTCTGCTCAAGGAAACCCACAAAGCTCTACGAGTAGCGCCTCAGACGCCGCCCGAATGGCGGGCGTACGTGGACTACGTCAATAATCGGGTCGTCAATGGTCTGGCCCGCGTCATCCTGGCTTCACTTGATGCCTTCTGCAACGAGATCGACCCCACGACCACGGCGATCACCACGGGCGCCAGCAGCGCCGGCAGCACCACCACCATAAGCACCACTAAGCTACCCATGCTGGAGATCAAGCTCACCTTGGTGGACGACCGGCAGGTGCGTTTTCAGCCGGAGCTTTCGTCGTCGACCTCCAGCACGAGCTCCGGCGGAACCACGCTCAAGGATGTGGTGGGCAGCATCATCGGCGGCTTTTACCACCTCTCCACTCTCCTCAAGCGCCTTGACGACCCCAACAACCAAGGCAGCTATCTTCGCGAGATGCACGCGGATCCCCAGCTGTGCCTGACGCTCGCTCGAATTCACGACGTGGTGTACGAGACGGAGGAGGCTTGTCGGGCGCTGCAGCAGCGATACGAGGAGTACGCCTCTTTGTGGACGACGGACTTGGAGGCGCATTTCCGGGCTTTCTGCGCCACTGCCGCGGTGGTGACGCCGTTGGGGCAGACGCTGTTGGACCTGGAGCAGTTCGAGCGCGAGATGGCACATTACGAGGGGCTGCAGCTCCAAGTCAACACCAAGCTCTCCTCCCCTGTGGACGTGCTGGGCTGGCTGCGCATTAATACCTTGCCGATCAAGCAGGCGATTTTGGGCTGGTGCACGCGCTGGACGGCCACCTACACCTCCCACGTCAAGGCCACGCTGGTGGCCCGGCTGCGGGACATGGACACCTTCATGCACGAGGTCAGGACGGGGCTGTCTATTCCCGTGGCGGCGGACCGTAGCAAGGACGCGCTAATGGCAGTCATGAAGTCTATCTGCGACGTGCGCAAGGCCAGTGAGACGTTTGCGGAGCTGTGGGGCCCCTTTCACGAGATGATTACGGCACTGAAGCGGCACAATGTCGACGTGACGGACGTGGTCATCAACGGCGACTCGGGCTACGACTTGCAGTCATATCTCGAAGAGGCGCCCACGGCTTGGGAGTTGCTGGTGAAGAAGACCTTTGTCAAGAAGGAGGAGATCCTGCCCTTGCAGATGGCCGAGGTGGAGATTTTGCGGCAGAACTTGGACGCCTTTGGGGTCCGGGTCTTGCGCTTCCGCTCGGCTTTCAAGAAGGAGGGGCCCTTTATGTCCTCAGCCCCCTCGTCGGCAGCTTCTGGAGCGGGGCCAGCACCGTCATTCTCCTCGATTTCGTCCGCTAGCACCATCGCCAACGCCAACTCCAACACCATCGCCTTGGCCTACGAGGAAATGGATCGGCAAGTGGACCTGCTTACGACGCTGGAGCGGGAGGCCGTGGCATTCAACGAGCTGGAGGAGCTGTTCGAGCTGCAAATCAGCAAGTATCCCGAGATGGGCGAGACTCGGCGCGACCTGAAGTTGCTAAAGTGGATCTGGGACTTTAAGGCCCTTGTGGACAAGCTCTACGAGGGCTGGCGCGGCCAGTACTGGTCCGAGATCAATACTGAGGCCTGTGTGGACCAGAACAAGGAGCTCCTCAAGCAGCTGCGAAAGCAAGGGAACGACTTTCAAGTCCTCAAAGCCTGGCGCGTGTATCAAGTGGTGGAAGAGAGCATCCAGTCCATGGGCGTGCTCTTGCCCCTGATTGATGAGCTGCATTCTCCGGCCATGCGTGACCGGCACTGGGAGGCTCTGGCTCGGCAATGCCACGTCAAGCACCTGGACCCCACGCACGCCAAGTTCACCTTCGAGGACATGATGCCGCTGCGTCTGTCCGAGCGCCGCGAACTGGTGGAAGACCTGGTGAGCACGGCCTCCAAGGAGCTCAAGATCGAGACGCAGCTGGGCGTCATTGTGCAGACCTGGGCGGCCCTGACCTTGGACTATGTCCCACACAAGGATACGGAGATGACGGTGATCAAGCCCAGCGAGGAGGTGCTCGAGAATTTGGAAGGCCACCAGATGGAGCTGCAGGGAATGCTGTCTGTGGAATTCTTCAAGGAGAAGGTGCTGCAGTGGCAGGTGACCTTGGGCCACGTGGAGGAGGTCCTCAAGGCCTGGGTCCTGGTTTCCAAGTGCTGGGCGGCCCTCGAGAGCATCTTCTTGGCCTCGGCCGACATTCGCTCGCAGCTGCCTGAGGACACGAAGCGCTTTGAGGGCATCGACTCGGAGTTCAAAGAGCTTATGAAGGCCGCGGTGCTGACGCCGCAGGTGGTGGATGCGTGCAACGTGGACGGGCGGCTGGAAGGCTTGAAAAGCATGACCCTCCGCCTTGAGCTTTGCCAAAAGTCGCTGAACGAGTACTTGGACATGAAGAAGAAGCTCTACCCGCGCTTCTACTTTGTCTCCAACGTGGCGCTCCTGGACATGCTTGCGAACGGCACCAATCCCGCCAAGATCTTGCCTTATTTGGGCGACTGCTACGACGCCCTGGCCGATCTGAAGTTCGTGGTGGATGACGCAGCCATGGGCACCCTCTCCACCCGGACCGTGGACACCATGGTGGCCAGGGACAAGGAATGCGTCGCCCTGCACAGCCCTTTTACGATGGAGGGTGAGGTGGAGAACTACTTAAATCAGTTGACCGAGGTGGTGGCCGAGACGCTGCGCTATAAGCTGGAGGACGGCATGGAGACGGCTGTGAACTGGGACGTGGAGAAGCCCCGCGAGCAGTGGCTATTTGATTATCCGGCGCAGGTGGTCCTGACGGGCACGCAGATTTACTGGACGGAGGAGACGGAGCGGGCCTTGGAGGAGTACGAAGGCGGGCAGGAGGACGCTGTCAAGCGCTACTTGCAGGTGTGCAATAGCCGCTTGAGTGCCTTAATTCAGCTAGTCCTGGGCGAGCTGACGCCTGGGGATCGAACCAAGATCATCTCCCTCATCACCTTGGACGTGCACGCCCGCGATGTTGTGCAGAAGCTCATCGACGACAAGACAGAGGGCCCCAATTCTTTCTTGTGGCAGCAGCAATTACGCTTCTACTGGACTCCGCCACCCACCACTTCCTCGAGTATGCTCCCTGCAGGCACTGGCGCTCCGATGGGCAGCGGCAGCAGCCCGCGGGACGTGGACATTAAGATCTGCGACTATCAATGCAAGTACTTCTACGAATGGGTGGGCAATACGGGCCGGCTGGTCATCACTCCTCTGACGGACCGCTGCTACATCACGCTGACCATGGGGCTTCGGTTATTTCTGGGCGGGGCGCCTGCGGGGCCAGCGGGCACGGGCAAGACTGAGACGACCAAGGACCTGGCGCGGGCCTTGGCCATTCCCTGCTACGTATTCAACTGCTCGGATCAGATGAATTATCAGACGATGGGCGATATTTTCCGGGGGCTGGCGCAGACGGGCGCGTGGGGCTGCTTCGACGAATTCAATCGCATCCCTTTGGAAGTCCTCTCGGTGGTGGCCACGCAGGTCAAGACCATCCAAGATGCCATCGTCAAATGCTCCGTGCCCAGCAACCGCGACCTCGAGTACCAGCACCTTCCCGGAGGGACGCCGCCTGTCAAGGTGGGCACTCTCGAGTTTATGGGTGACACCATCTCCTTGGTTCCGTCATGTGGCTTCTTCATTACCATGAACCCCGGCTATGCAGGCCGCACGGAGCTGCCCGAGAATTTGAAGGCCCTTTTTCGTTCATGTGCCATGATCCGGCCTGACCTGCGCCCTATCTGCGAGAACATGCTCATGTCCGAAGGCTTCCAGAACGCGCGCGGCTTGGCTATCAAGTTTGTGACTTTGTACCAGCTTTCCTCGGAGCTTCTATCCAAGCAGTTTCACTACGATTGGGGCCTGCGAGCTGTCAAGTCTGTGCTGCGCGTGGCGGGCATGCTCAGGCGTGGTGAGCCGCACCTGGACGAGGCTCAGATCCTGATGCGGGCTCTGCGGGACTTCAACACCCCCAAGATCCCTGCTCATGACCTGCCTATCTTCTTGCGGCTGATCAATGATTTGTTTGTGGGCATGGAGGACGTGCAGCCCAAGGTGAACGAGACGCTGCGTGACAAGGTCATGCTGGCGGCCAAGCTCAAGAAGTACCAGGCGGATGACACCTTTGTGCTCAAGGCCTGTCAACTGCAGGAGCTGCTGGACGTGCGGCACTCGGTCATGCTCTTGGGACCTGCGGGCTCGGCGAAGACGGCCATCTGGAAAACGTTAGCCGCGGCGCATAACCTGGACAGCCACAGCGGGAGCTTTGGAAGAATCGGGACCGGCAGCGCTGACGAGAAGCGCTCGCAGGTGTGCGTGTACGAGACCGTGAACCCCAAGGCCGTGTCGGGCGACGAGCTGTACGGATACATGACCTTGAGCAAGGACTGGAAGGATGGCGTGCTCTCCATTATCATGCGCGGGATGTCCAAGAATTTTGCAGAGCAGGGCTTTTACGAGCATCAGAAGCACAAGTGGGTGATCCTCGATGGCGACATTGACGCGGTCTGGATTGAATCGATGAACACGGTGATGGACGACAACAAGGTGCTGACCCTGGTCTCGAATGAGCGTGTGCCCTTGTCTGACAGCATGCGTCTGGTCTTTGAGATCAACTCCCTGAAAAATGCCACGCCCGCCACTGTGTCACGCGCTGGCATCCTTTACATCAACGAGGCCGACGTGGGCTGGAAGCCTTTGGTGCAGTCTTGGGTCCAGGCTCGCGCGGATGCCAACGAACGGGCTTTGCTGCCCGGGCTCTTTGACAAGTACGTGGACGCTTTGGTGGAAATGACGCGGCGGGGCTACAAGGAGGTGACGCCGATGCGGGTCATCAACAAGGTCTCTACGCTCATTTACATCTTGGAAGGCTTTCTGAACGGCAGTGGTGGAGGCTCGAACGGCGAGAGCAACGGCGACTCGGCTTCGTCCCCTTCTTCCTCCTCGTCGGCTTCGCCCTCCTCGTGTGTGCTGTCTGCCGACAAGAAGACGCCCGATGTGCTGGAGCTCGTGTTTATCTACGCAGCCGTGTGGGCTTTTGGCGGAGCGATGGCGGTGGACAAACAGGCGGACTACCGCAAGCAATTTAGCGATGCCTTTGCCATGACCTTTGGCCAGCGCTTTCCCATGGACGGGCAATGCTTCGATTATTTCTTCGATGTTGAGTCCCTCTCCTTCCTGCCCTGGGCGGCCCGCGTGCCCAAGTATGTGCCCATCCCCATTGGTGGCGGAGCAGGTGAGACGGCCTTTTCGCAACTCCAGGTGGCCACGGTGGACACTGTGCGCCTCTCTTTCTTGGTGGACCTGCTGGCGAAGAAGCATCGGCATGTGATGCTGTGCGGGACTGCAGGAACGGGCAAGACAAGCATCCTGCAGGAGTACCTCCGGAACTTGGATAAGGACGCGGACAAGATGCTCTCCACGACAGTGAACCTCAGCTACTACACGGACTCGGCTAAGCTGCAAGGCGAGTTCGAGCTCGCCATCGACCGGCGCTCGGGCCGCAAGCACGGGCCTCCGCAGGGGCACCACCTGGCCTTGTTTTTGGACGATGTGAATTTGCCGTACGTCGAGACTTATGGAACGCAGAACGCTATCGCCTTGCTGACGCAGCACCTGCAGTACGGCGATTGGTTCGACCGCACGGATTTGGGCATGCGCAAGGAGGTGGTGGACGTGCAATACCTGGCGGCCATGAATCCCACAGCGGGCTCCTTTGACATTTGCGAGCGGGCGCAGCGGCACTTTGCCACCTTTGCCTGCATGATGCCCTCCAAGGGAGACCTCAAGACCATCTACGGGTCCATCCTAGGCGGGCACCTCAAGGGCTTCCCGGCTAAGGTAGAGGACTGCTGCGACAAGATTGTTGAAGCCACCATTGCTCTGCACGGCCAGGTCTTGCAGCGCTTCTTGCCCAGCGCTGTCAAGTTCACCTACAACTGGAACATGCGGGAGCTGACGAATGTCTTTCAGGGGTTGACGCTCGCCCGGCCTGATCACTGCGCCACGCCCTTGCCGTTGCTCCGACTCTGGGTGCACGAATGCGAGCGCGTCTTCGGGGATCGGTTGGTGACCGAGTCCGAGACCGCCGTCTTCCGGGGCATGCTAACCTCGGTGGCGGATCATACCTTTTCCTCCTCGGCTGAAGATATGGTCGAACCCTTACTGCAGCGGCCTCTGGTGTGCACAAGCTTCGCTGGCGGCATTACCCCTGCGGGCGGCAGTGGCAATAACAGTAACAGTGTCAATGCCGCTTCATCAACCACCGCATATACGCCCGTGCCAGACTTGACTCGGCTCCGGACGGTGCTCGACGGCAAGCTTCAGGAGTACAACGAGTCCAATGCCATGATGGATTTGGTGCTCTTTGAGCAGGCCATGGAGCACGTCACCCGCATCTGCCGCATCCTTTCTAATCCCTCGGGGCATGCCATGCTGATTGGGGTGGGAGGCTCGGGCAAGCAGTCTTTGACGCGCTTGGCTGCGTTCATTTGTGGGTACGAGGTCAAGCAGCTGGCCGTCACCGCTCGCTTTAAGGTGGACGACTTTAAGGAAGCGCTAAAGGACATGTATCGGCTAGCAGGAGTCAAGGGCGTGCCCTTGGTCTTTCTCATCACAGACTCTCAGATCATTGACGAGCGCTTCCTCATCTACATCAATGCCCTTCTGTCGAGCGGCTGGATACCTGATTTGTTTCCGAAGGACGAGTTAGAGGGATTGCTGGCTGGCGTCCGGTCGGAGGCCCGGGCACAGGGTGTGCCCGACACGCCTGCTACCTTGCTGGACTTTTTTGTCGCGCGCCTCCGCAATAATCTGCACGTAGTGCTCACGTTCTCGCCGGTGGGGCCCACCTTCCGCGTGCGAGCTCGACGCTTCCCGGCTTTGATCAACTGCACGGCCATTGATGTTTTCCACCCTTGGCCGCGCGAGGCCCTCGTCTCTGTGGCCCAGCGCTTCCTGGAGGATGTGGACCTGGGGACGCCTTACGTCAAGACCCAGCTGGCCCTGCATATGGCGGAGGAGCATTTGTCGGTCATGAAGGCTTCGCAGACCTACCTGGAGCGACAGCGCCGGTACAATTATGTGACGCCCAAGAGCTATTTGGAGTTGATTGGCTTTTACAAGTACTTGCTGGGCACTAAGCGTAGCGAGGTGGTGCGGCTGGTGGACCGCTTGGACGTGGGCCTTTCGACGTTGCACAAGACGGCTGCTGACGTGGCTTTGCTACAAAGGGACTTGACGCACACGTTGGTCCGCGTGGAGGAGAAGAAGGCGGCAACGGAGCAGCTCATTCAAGAGATGGGGGCACAGCGCGCCGAGGCCGAGATCCAGCAAGAGACGGCCACCCTCGAAGCTGACAAGGCTAACATTGCCTCGGCCGAGGCGGCTCTACTGGAGGCTGAGGCCTCGGGGGAGCTCGCGGCGGCGGAGCCTGCCATGAAGGCGGCGGCGGCTGCGGTAGACGTGCTGAGCAAGGCTATGCTTACGGAGCTCAAGAACCTTAAAACGCCGCCCGCTGGTGTGGACATCGTTACCACGGCCTGCCTCATCCTGGTAGAGAAGGAGTACAAGAACCACAAGTGGGACCGTGCCAAGAAGATGATGGCGAACGTGGACCAGTTCAAGAACAAGCTCATGGCCTTTAAGGGGGAGACCATTCCTGAGGACGACATTCAGCGGGTCGCGCCCTTGATTGCGCTTCCTGACTTCACCCCGGAGAACATGGCCAGCAAGTCCGCGGCGGCGGCTAACCTGTGCACCTGGGTCGTCAATATTTATGGGTACAACCGCATCTATGTCAAGGTCAAGCCTTTGATGGATACCTTGGCGGCAGCTCAGGCCTCCAACGCCAGCGCTGATGCCTCGCTGGCCGCTGCCAAAGCGGCTGTCGAGGCGGTGCAGCAGCGCTTGACCGTGTTGGAGGAACGTTTTGTGGCGGCGACGGGAGAAAAAGCCAAGGTGGAGGCCGAGGCCGCCGCATGTCAGGAGCGCCTGGGCCTTGCGGAGCGTTTGGTGGGTGGCCTGAGCTCGGAGAACACGCGGTGGGGCAATGAAATTGAGCGGCTCAAGGAGACAGCGACGACTTTGGTGGGCGATTGCATGTTGGCGGCGGGCTTTATCTCGTACGTGGGGGCGTTTAACCAAGAGACGCGCGACCACCTGTGGAAGAATGTGTGGACACCGGACCTGATTGTGCGGGGCGTGCCACTGACCCCTGGTGTGGACCCGGTGAGCTTGCTTTCAAACGACGGGAACAACGCCAAGATGATCCGAGAGGGCTTGCCTGCGGACCGTATCAGCCTGGAGAACGGCGCCGTGATTACCAACTGCAAGCGCTGGCCTTTGATCATAGATCCGCAGACGCAGAGCATCCAATGGCTGCGGCAGAAGGAGGCCGGAAGCCGGCTTCAGATATTGCAGCTCACCCAGAAGAACTGGACCAAGAAGATGGAGAAGGCCTTGTCCAACGGGATGACCGTGATTCTGGAGAACGTCGGTGAGGAGCTTGACGCCACCCTGGAGCCTGTGCTTGCACGGGCGATTTACAAGAAGGGGCGCCAGCTCTACATCAAGTTCTGTGGAGAGGAAGTGGAGTTCGACCCGGGCTTTCAGCTTTACCTGCAGACGAAGCTCTCCAACCCGCATTACAAGCCTGAAGTCGCCGCGCAGTGCACCCTCATCAACTTCATCGCCACCGAGCGTGGGCTGGAGGAGCAGTTGCTGTCGAAGGTCGTGTCGGTGGAGCGGCCCGAGCTGGAAGAGAAAGCCCAGCTACTACAACAAGCTTTCCAACGGTACAAGATCCAGTTAGTGTCCTTGGAAGATGACCTGCTGGAGCGGTTGGCGAAGGCCCCGGACGACATTTTGAGTGACGTGCCCTTGATCGAAGGATTGGAGGCTACCAAGGCCGCCGCTGTGGAGATCAACGCTGCCGTTGCCGAGGGGAGGACAACGGAGCGGCTCATCAATCAGGCTCGTGAGACGTATCGGGTACAGGCCGCGGAGGGTGCCATGCTCTATTTCTTGCTGACGCAGCTGTGCGGCATCGACCATATGTATCAGTACTCGCTGGACTCGTTCGTCTTCTTCTTCCTAAAGTCTATCAAGAAGGCCCTGCCCGCAGACACGCCCGAGGCGCGGGTGCTGAACCTACGTGAGTCCTTGCGCATGACCATCTACACCTGGGTTAGCCGAGGCTTGTTCGAGCGGCACAAGCTCATCTTCTTGGCACAACTGACCTTCAACTTGCTCAAGCGCGGCGTCTTGGGTGGGGACCCGTCTCCCTCGTCGTCCCATGCGGCGGCAGGGCTGGCGCAAGGCAGTGGAACCAAGGTTCTTGACTCGCACTTCCAGTTCTTGTTGCGCGGACCCAAGAAGCAAGTCACCGACAACCCCTTGAGCTGGCTGCCGTTGCCAGCCTGGCAGGCCGTGCAAGCCTTGTCGGAGCTGGATGGATTCGACAAATTCGCCCAGGACATGGTGGAGGCCAGTCCCCGCTTCCGGGAGTGGTACAGCGCCTTGGCGCCCGAGACGGAAAAGCTGCCTTTGGAATGGGCGGGATTGGATCGCACGCCTTTCCAGAAAATGATGGTTGTGCGATGCCTCCGGCCCGACCGCATGAATGTGGCCATGACCAACTTCATTCGGCAGCTCTTGCCGCAGGGCCAGGCCTACACGGACTGTGACTCGACGCAAAGCGCCATCGAGATTCTGGACCAGTCCTTGCAAGATGCCACGCCCGCCACGCCCGTGTACTTCATTCTGAGCCCCGGCGCGAACGTGGTGGGGCTTCTGGACAAGCTGGCGGACAAGTACGGCTTCGTCAAGGGTGTGAGCTACCACAACGTCAGCATGGGCCAAGGGCAAGATGTGGTGGCCATGGCGTGTTTGGAGAGCGCGCACCGGAATGGGCACTGGGTCATTCTGAACAACATTCATTTGATGACGCGGTGGATGGGAGAGCTCGAGAAGAAACTGGACGAGTTTGCCCAGGAGGGCGGCAGCCATGCCAAGATGCGCTTGTTCTTCACGTCGGACCCCTCCACCAACATCCCTATTGGTGTCTTAAATCGCTGCATCAAGGTCACTAACGAGCCGCCCGCAGGCCTCAAGGCTAATTTGAAGCGAGCCTGGGCGAACTTCCCCAAGCAGGACATTGACGACGCCGATTCCAAAACGAAGGGCGTCTTGTTTGGCCTGTGCTATTTCCACGCTCTAATGATGGAGCGCAAGCTCTTTGGCCCTATGGGCTTCAATATGAACTACCCTTTCTCCATCGGCGACCTGCGGGATTCGGCCGCGTGCTTGACCAACTACTTGGAGAATGCCAGCGGCGGGAGCAAGATCCCTTGGCAGGACCTGAAGTACATTTTTGGGGAGATCATGTATGGGGGCCACATCGTCAACGACTTGGATCGCCTCTTGTCCAAGACCTACCTGGACCATCTGATGCGGGACGAGCTGCTGGATGAGATGCAGTTGTTCCCCTACGTCTCGCCAGGAGACGGCGCCTCGTTCTACAGCCCGCCCTCCACCACCTATGAAAAGTACCTGGAGCACGTGGATCGGACTTTGGTTGCGGACACGCCCATGGCCTTTGGCTTGCATCCCAACGCCGAGATCGACTTCCGTACGCAGCAAGGGGAGACGTTGTTCCGCACGCTGCTCGAATTGCAGCCATTGGATGGAGGGACGGGGGCCGCGGCCAACGAGGAGGAGGATGGCAAGGGCGGAGTTTCCCTGGCAGTTGCCGTCACGCCGCAGCAGGTGGCGGAGCAGGTAGCGGGCGAGATCTTGGACCGTTTTGGAGAGAAGCGCTTTGATACCGAGGATATTGTCCGCTCCTTGGAGGGAGAGCTGGGGCCGTACCAGAATGTGTTCTTGCAGGAGATGGACGTGCTCAACACCTTGCTTGCCGAGATGGTGCGGTCCTTGAAGGAGCTTCAGCTGGGCTTTGCGGGCGAGCTGACCATGAGCGAGAAGATGGAGGCCTTGATGATGGCCCTGTATTTGGACAAAATCCCAGTCAGCTGGCTCAAGCTCTCGTGGCCCTCCCTCCGATCGTTGGCCGGGTGGTTGAGCAACCTCCAAGCCAGACTGATGCAGCTCGAGGAGTGGCAGCAGAACCCGGGAGAACTGCTCAAGGTGACGTGGATCGCTGGGCTAGTGAACCCCCAGTCCTTCCTCACTGCCGTCTGTCAAGTCACCGCGCAGAAGAACGGGTGGGAGCTGGACAAGCTCGTGACGCAGACGGACGTGACCAAGAAAATGACGGCCGAGGAGGTGGACCTTCCGTCACGGGACGGCGCGTACATCGTCGGCTTAGCCATGCAGGGAGCACGGTGGGATGTGCAGACCGGAATGGTCGACAAGGCGCGGCCCAAAGAGATGTTCTGTCCCATGCCCGTTATGGTGGTGCGGGCCGTGGCTGCCGATAAGGCGGACGCCCAGGCATTCTCGTGCCCTGTCTACAAAACGGAGCAGCGTGGGCCTACCTATGTATTTTCGGTGCAGCTGAAAACAAAGTCTCCTCCAGCGAGGTGGACCATGGCGGGGGTGGGGTTGATTATGGATGTGGCAACGGCGTGAGGACGAGAGTGAGGGAGAGTGGGGGACGCAGATGGGATAAGTGTAGGACTTGGGTGAGGGTATGTGCATGTGTGAAAGTGTATTATGTAAAGATCATTGAATATAAATGGCGGAAGAATAAAAAATAATGGCGATAACAAAATTGCAGAGTAGCATTAGACGCCGAGGGTCATGCCATGGATGTGGTTGTGGCTCTCGGCCTTTCGTCCCTCACGCTAAGTCTTTTAGCCTCATTTACTACGGAAACCTGGGGGGGGGCTTGCCCTTGCGACGATAGACAGCAATCAAGCACTGATGGGAGGCTGGTATACAGAGCTTGCTGGCTTGTCCTCGATGCCTAAAGGAGACACACAGGGTGCATGGACGCGGATTGATAGTTGGTCTTGGCCAAGACCTTGCGGGCGCAGGCACGGCAAGGTTGCCTGGATGGCGTACAGAGAATGAACAACAGTTTGGTGGTGTGCTTTGGACATAGAGCAGCTAGCTTACGTATTTGCTTTTTCATCTAGCGGATTTCTAGGGGCATCGCGTTCTTTCTTTTTCTCTTCCTCTGGTATTTTACTGTGGTTTTGTGCTTGACTCGCACGCAAAATTCGCAGTGGTACATCTAAAAATTATTGCCGGTGGATTTCTTTATGCTTTATGGATGACCAAGAGTGTTTGGGGGGGTTTGGACATATAGAGGCCCAATGGAGGAGAGGCGGGAGGTTGGATGGGCCGGAACTTGCAAGCAAGTGGACAATTGCAATTGCAGCGAGGTAGGACCCACCGATTAGTCTAGGACAAGCACGCGCATGAAGAGGCCTAGCTCTTTGCATTTTGTGGGAGTGTTCTGGTCTGCGCATTATGGGGTGGGGATAAAGAGCCGCGGATGTGGAAGGGTAAAAAACGAAGAGGAAATTTCCTCC
>Ga0105055_10005054_pt1 | contig 18859 bp, 19 predicted proteins | sample BON03_FD_78090 | JGI IMG/M metagenome (GOLD analysis project Ga0105055, IMG submission 78090) | Freshwater microbial communities from Lake Bonney liftoff mats and glacier meltwater in Antarctica - BON-03 | ecosystem: Environmental > Aquatic > Freshwater > Ice > Glacier meltwater | place: Lake...
CTGTTCCACAATCCACTACAAGTGCTTGTACTTCATCATCAAGTTCTAATTATTTTATAGCAGCAGTGCTGACTATTTTTTTGATAGCGGCAGTGAGAAATTTTAGTTTTCTGTCAGAACAACGGCACCTCTTTCCAGAAAAGGGACTCAGAAGTAATACTGTGAAGCTTAGTGACGGTAGTACTTGCACTAACGGTCGCAGTAAGCGTTTCGACACTAATGGTTAAGCCTGAAACAATTTGTAGCAAGCCCTGGAGCTTCACTTGTATTCTATCCCTCATGATCACGAACCAAAAATAAACCTCGAATAGAATTAAGAAATGCTTTTGATATTCGAAACGAGTGCAGGTAGAGTCGATTCACTTTCAGGTGTGTACTCGTTTTTTTTTCTGACACCATTATTCAGGTATGGCCAATGAATTGATTGTCGTTCCATCTCAATACTGCGTCTCTTGTCGTAAACATCTCACTCGTAAGTCACTGGAATGCAATGGTTGTGCCGGTGTCTTGAATGCAACCTATTGCTCCTTGATGTGTCTTGCGGATGATGAGCTACGACACCAGAATGAGTGCGACCTGATAGCGTCTGACATTAAAGCGAAAGCGGTAGTTCTGAATTTCAAGTCATGCGAAGAGTTTAACAATGATGTGTACTCGGTTGGATTAGATAGCATTAATTGCGTAGAGGTACAAAGGAGTCATCGCTCGATATCACACAGAACCGATTTTTGTTTGCTACAAACTTACAGTGAGCTGATGGAACGACAGCCTGAGTCATGTTCTCGTCCCCAGATTAGTTTTGGTTCGGCGACCAGTGTCGTAGTGACGTGGTTTCCTCCTATCAATATCTCATACACTTCATACAAGGTATTCGTTCAGTACCCTGAACACCCGTGGACACAAGTAATGGAATGTCACACCAACTGCTGTATTGTTTCCGATTTAAAGAATTCCAATCAAGTCCAATTCAGAATAGAAGCTGGAAGATCTATTTCAAAACCGTCACTACCATTTTGTGTGGGATTCGCTGACAGTTCGGCTACGTTGGTCCTCGAGCATGAACTGCCGAGGAATGATTTCGCCAAGGAGGAGATAGATTTTTTCAAAACATTATATGCTCCTTCGCTAGTTCAAGAGTATTTAGATAAGATCCCGATGAATCACGAGATTGAGGATGATACGTGCCTGAGTCCAGTTGAAGTTATCCGTCAAAACCACGCACATTGCATCGAAGCAGCCATGCTTGCAGCGTGTATATTATCCATGAATGGTTTCCCGCCTTACATTATGGATCTCAAATCGTGTGAAGGCGATTACGACCATTGTATCACTCCTTTTCAAATCCGAGGTTTTTGGGGATGTATTTCAAAATCGAATCACTCCTCGTTGAGATACAGAAACCCCGTGTATGAGACATTGCGGGAACTTGTGATGAGCTATTTTGATGAGTATATGGACGGAGGAGGTCGTCGCACGTTGCGATCGTATTCAAAGCCTTTAAATCTGGAAATCATGTTTGGGCCATCGTGGTATAAAGTTCGTGGGGACGTGTTCCACGTAGCTGGCCTTGTGGATGACGTGAAGCACTATAATATCCTGCCAGATGAAATGATAGTACTGCGAGATGCAGATGCGATGGTTATGCATACCACCGTGCGCCAATTGGAATGGCCGACTCCAGAAAACTTCGATCAGCATCAAATACTCCGAAATGTCAATAAATAGAAGTTAGTATTTAGAATTGAGATGATGATTTGTCCAATCTGAAATATTAGTAGCTATAACGGAAGCCGACCTATCCGTGTGCGAAAAATCAATAACGTTGATGCAACAATTATGCTGTTCAATCTCCTGAACTTTAGTAGTACCATGTCCCATTAGATACGACAGCAATATCTGAACTATAAATTATAAATGAATCATACACCCATGAAATACATACCTTATTGAATCTGGAATGTGCCACAATCAATATAGTAGAAGCGTTGCTACTTTCAAAAACGCATTCATGCAACGCAGCGACCCCTCTGCTGATCACATCATGAGGACTTTCTCCACCAGGACATCGAACATGCACCTCATTATCAACCCAGCTACTAGTGAGCCTTCGTAACTCGGGCATGCAATCCTTCAAAGCCTTGCCTTCCAACTTAACGTGTCAGCAATCCACAAATATGCAAGGTGTGTACTTACAGTTCCATAGTGCATTTCGTCAAAACCAGGGACGACACGTGGCGTACCAGCAACAATACTCGCAGTCTCTTTTGAACGATCCAATCTACTGCAGAAAACCCCATCGAACTTCATGCCTTGGAGAGACAGTTTCAAAGCACAAGCCTACGAATACAATGAGAAACGTCGGCTTCGAAGTATGCAGCTTACCTGTTCGATTCCGCGCTCGTTCAATACTGCATTGACGCCTTGACCTTGGATCATAAAAGATTTATTGGCGTTCGTTTCCCCATGTCGACAAAGGAAGACACGCGTTTTCATGAAACCAAGCAGATCGAATCAGTCCTAGGTTGCGGGGACCGCATGATGGTTCAAATGGTGTTTTCGTTCCTGGCGTTGTTCAAAAGCATCTTGGCCATCAAGGGTGTTGAAACTGTTTATCGATATGGATTAGATGCTCATCAGTTAGTTCCAATCAAACTGCTTCACGCGAGATTGTGGCTATGGGCTTATGTACTGATACAATTCCCCGATTTAGCCAAGTCACTTTATTACGAAGAACACGTATCATCCATCATGCACCATATAATCACGGCTGCAGGGTTCGCTATCAACGCCTCTTTTGGGAGCAATAGAACTCAGGTAAGTTTGATGGCTTTTTCTTTACTTCATTGCTGAGTTTCAGTTATTTTCAGTCATGTGTCTTTCAGGAGAGGTAGTAGCCCCCGCATATCAGTACTATGCATACTTAAACAAAACCCATCGCGGTTCATCCCGCGTAGCACTGAGTTGTGTTTGGATGGCGGCACTTCTTACCTTTAGTGTGCGTCTGCCGATTCAGGCGTTTGTTGCCTATACAGCGGTGCGAGATATGTGGCTTGCATTGATTGGCGATGCAGACACAGTGAAGAAGGAGATCCAACCATGGTTGTTGATGCCTTCCATAGGAGGAGCGGTATTCATTTTGAAATTAGACTCGATGTGGATGAGGGAATGGGCTTTCCCGAAAATGTTTAAATAGTACATTACTAATTGGTTCGTTTTATGTATTTACACCACTGGTGGCAAATTATAAAAGTATTCTAGAGCTTTTTCCAATTTTTGAACTTGGACGTTATAGACAGGATCTGTTTGTTTTAATCCATTTTTAATATCTCCCCATACAATTGCCTCACCTTGTTGCGAGGTGGATAGTCCACTCAATGCATAGCACGTGTGATAATGGTCTCTTTGTTTACCAGGTTTATCTCTCAACCCTCCTTCTTGAAATTGACAGCATAATAAAAGATACTGCTGCATTCGCAATTGATCATAGATGAGAGTCCCTCGCTCTGTGGCATCGACTCCGTTATATTGTACCCCAAAGTACTTCTCTAGGACAGCCGGAGAACTACCCTGCCAGAATGAATAGCAAGCATCCACCAACTTATTTGTTCTACCTTGAAATCCACCTTCCAATCTCATCTGGCGCTTGACAATCCAATCAGTGAAGGCTTCGACATCGATTGCATCTGTTTGATCAAGAATGGCGAGCGACGCCAAAGCACAAAATGCGTATCCTCCGTGCGCTTCATTTCCTGGTTCTCCACCTATGCCTCCTTCATAAGTCTGACATCGAGTAACAAATTCGGCACAGTTCTTGGTGAGTGCTGGGGTCATGATATTCAATATGGACGCTACAGCGAGAACAGTGTACAAACCGCGTGTGTCCATTTCACCGTCTTTTTGCACGTGAAAACCACCTTGTTCATCCTTCAGTTCCATGAAGAAATCATAAATAGCGTGACGGTCAAGCATCTCAAAACTCTTTTGATCCCCCAGTGTCACAATAGCCAACACCGCAGCGTATGTAGGAGCAGTATGACCTACTTGCCTAAAACCACCACCAAATCCCCCTACAAGCTGAAATTTAAATGCTAAGTTTAAACACAATGTTACTTACTTCCTTGTTCTTCCATACAATGACTCAGTGTCTCTCTAATATTGTCCACCTGATCAGTTGGAAAAGCATCCAGTAACTCAAGTGCATGTAGCATCCAGTATACCAACCAGGGTCTACTAGCCGCGAGACTAGTGTAGCTAGGTCCCAGTGTTGAGGTGAGTCCTTTCATTAAGTACTCCACTGTTGGTTTACGCAGGAGTGCTACTTGATCGCATCTTAGGAACCCCAAATCTTCCAGCTGCTTGGCGTTGGATGCCGAATGATCGTAGTTGTAGTAGCGAAGGCATTCAAACTCAGTTGATAATTGATGTGCCGATGTCGAAGTCATATAGTCATCATCGCAGTTCTTCTCCAGGTTGCTCGGTACACCGCCCATCAAGAATATCTTTTTTTAGTCCACTTTGTTGTTTTTATGAATTTTATCCGTTATTTGTACTTCATGGATATTTCCTGTCTGTTGTCGGAGGAGGAGGAGGTCAAACCAACGCGCTTAAGAAGGGCCCGGCAAAACATCACCTTTGTAACGGAGGCACCAATCAATAAACGATTCATCGACGGCAGACTCAGTAGATTCGATAGCTTCATTCGTTCAGAAAGAGAGTATTTTGATGCTATCATACCGTCACGAAGGAAAGATGAAAGTCTTGAAACAGGATTTTCAGCATCTACCATTTCCTGGACCAAAAAGTTGAAGCCAATTTGTCCTCGTGAAGAATCCTATGTAATAATGGACCATGTACCTTCGATGATTTCGACACGCAAACGTTGTGTTAAGGACCGAGAAACAGTAAGTCGGTATCAACGTGATCGAGTGGCAACTGCTTTAGTTTCCATTGGGAAACGCATTAAACAACCTCATCTGCTCAATCGGGACAGACTGACCCAATCATATCCTGAGCTTACTTCACTTTCACGCCCCATCGTGTCGCCTATTAATCATTCTAAATCTCAAAGAATGGAAGTGAAAAGAAACACTGTAGATACTATAGAGAGAAGCATCGAGCCGAATCACATACAAGAAAAACACAAAGTTCGGAATTTGAAGATAGATTTCATTCAGCAAGAACGAGAGTATGCCCTCGAAAAGATAAAGAACCAAAAGAACTCCAACAATAGTTCCATCGTAGACACCGAATTGAGAAACATTCAGCATAACAACCGTCAACGGCTCCAGCGAGAACTGACGTGGTCCCATAGACAAGCAGTCAACGCAGCATTTCAAACAGTTCGAAACCAAGACAAAAGGCGATTAATCGATCAGTTGCGCGACGATACCCAAGAGTTGAAAGAGCAACGGAATAAAAAACTACAAGATTTTTTGGCCAGCGCCAGTGATCGAGTATGTTTTCTGAAGAAGATCAAAACTCAGGACAGAGAAGTGAAACCGATATGCAAAATATCACCTGTTCAGATTGAAAACCCAGTTCACAAGGAGACTTCGTTCATGAGTCATTCCAAAACTGCTGCTTCTTGTTTTGGAGGCGGATTTTCAAAGTATCAACGCGTGAAATCTCCGCAAGAAGAAGAATTATTCGGAGATGGTGAATTTGACAGTTGGTAGATTCAAGTATCTTGTCCACATCATGAGTTCAAAAGTAGAATTAAAATGATTAACAGCATGCACGACTTCGTAGAATAAAATGCTGCGTCCAAATCAATATGCATAGTGGAATAAAATTCTGCGTCCCATTCAATAGTAGAATAAAAATGATACTATTATTATCGTGTCCAATACATGAAATATTAATCTTCATCTTCATCGTCATCGTCCATTTCTTCTACTTTTTTCTTGGCCCACGCACTGGCTTCGTCACGAGTCTTCTTAGAAACCAACTCAAACTCCCAATTGGTGTCCTTTGAAATCCATCCAGCTTCAAATTCAAATGGTTTATCTTTCTCATCTTCTCTGATGACGTTGATTATAAACGAGATCCATTTCAGTCCCTCTTCAACTGTCATGTTACTCAGATCCAATTTATCAATCTCTGTTTTAGCAGCCTGTTTCGATTTTCCAACTGCGCATCCTTTGTATCGATATTGTACTCCTGATGGCTCAACCATGTGAAGGAAAGCCTCCTGTGAATGTTCATCAAAAGCAGCAATCATTGTACACAGACCGAAGGGACGATATCCTCCATAAGTGGTGTAGGCGTGAAAGAAATGACCCATACGGTCAGCCAGTACATGAGGTGGCATATCGATTCCATAATAGTCATCGTAATTGTCAATCTCTGAACGAGCAGCTGATACTACTGCGCGACCATCAGCCAAGTATCCAGTGTAAGCAATCCCAGCATGGTTTCCTACAGGATGAACTCGACGACCACTACCTTCAACAAGCAATTTTGAAAGGACCAATTTCTCCACACCAATAACCACACCGTCCTTGCACTTGAGTCCTATCAAAGCACTGATAAACAGGTTATTCACTATATGGGTTCAATGCATTGAGTGATACGTACCCGCTGTTTTCAACCGCCTTTCCAGCATATTCGATTTGAAACACGCGACCATCAGGAGAGTAAATGTTGCATCCAAGGTCATACTAACAACAACAATTACCTACTTGGACAGCCCATCTACCAGTTATACTTACACCCGCACCGGTAGAACTCATCAATATCTTTTAGAAAAGGAACACTGGAGAAGAGTTCGATTTTTTTTTGTCATCGAAATTTCTTGAAATGGTTTTGACTCAGGAAATCACCAGTGAGCTTTGTGTGTAAGTATTTGCCCAGGATGATTTCAAATTCATTTTAAAATGTTGTTTAGATATTGCTTTGATGTTCTACTTGCGGAACTGAAAAAGGAGCCGATGCCAATAGTTCCTTCATCTACTGTAGATATTAGTTCGCCATTGTTTGTGACATGGAAGAAAGTGGCCGATAGTGGGGGTCTTGAACTCAGAGGGTGCATTGGAAACTTTGGATCGCTGCCACTCGTCACAGCGCTTAAAGAATATTCTCTCGTCAGCTCAATGCGAGACTCACGCTTCAAACCGATCAGGCTAGATGAAGTTCCCGCTTTACATGTGGGACTTTCGTTTTTGCAGAATTTTGAATATGCGGATGATATTTATGACTGGAATATAGGAGTCCATGGTATTCAAATCACCTTCAATGACCTTCAAGGTAAAACAAGATCTGCTACCTATCTTCCTGAGGTGACCTTAGAGCAACGGTGGAGTAAGCGCGAAGCCGTTGAATCCTTGGTTCGAAAGGCAGGTTTCAGAGGCGATATTGATAATGCATTGCTTGGCACCATTTCACTGGAGAGATACCAATCCGTTAAAGCTTCCATGTCATATGAGCAATATCTAATAAATAAAAAGTGGTAAATAAACTTTATGTAAATACTTATTTCGGGGTTAGTAGGGATTGGTCATTAAAAAGCTCTCTTTGGATAATGACGCGTTGAATTTGACTTGTACCTTCATAGATTGTGTAAATCTTGGCATCTCGCATCAACTTTTCCACAGGATATTCAGTGTTGAATCCGTTACCGCCAAATATCTGAACAGCATCAGCCGCGGTTTTGTTCGCAACTTCTGAAGCAAAGCACTTTGCCATTGATGCAAAATAGGTGTTCCTTCGTCCCGCATCGATTTCAGTGGCTGCTTTGTACGTTAGCAGTCGTCCGGCTTCAATTCCCATAGCCATATCTGCAATCATAAACGAAATAGCTTGATGAGAAGCGATTGGAACACCGAAAGTCTTTCTTTCAAGTGCGTATTTCACAGCTTCGTCCATTGCTCTTCTTGCAAGACCAACAGCACCAATGGCTACAGGAGGACGAGTATGGTCGAATGCACCCATGGCGATTTTGAAGCCTTGCCCTTCAGAACCTAGAACATTTTCTGCAGGTACTTCGACGTCTTCAAAGGTGATACCTCGAGTATCAGAGCATCGTTGACCCATGTTGATCTCCTTTCTACCAATGGTAATCCCTGCACTATCCCCGTCAACAATGAATCCGGTCATACCTCGACCTCCTGCCTTAGGATCTGTCTTTGCAAGAACAAAAAACCAATTCGCCACTCCACCGTTAGTGATCCACATCTTCTGTCCGTTTAGCACGTATTTGTCGCCCTTTTTTACAGCTGTCGTACCGATGCTGGCAACATCGGAGCCAGCACCAGGTTCAGTAACTCCGTAAGCAGCTTGCAAAGGAGCTTCAGTCATTCTTCCAAGATACTTTTTCTTCTGAAAATCGTTTCCTGCAAGAATTACCGGCATTTGAGCAAGTGAGTTGGCTTCAATAGCCGTCATCATACCAGTGCATCCATAAGCAAGCTCCTCCATGATTATCACGTTGTCCAGACAATGAAGACCCATACCGCCATAATTTTCCTCGATATGAGTGTTGACAAGTCCAAGTTCCCATGCTTTGTCGAATATCTCTTTAGGATACTTCATGGACAGATCGTATTCTGCAGCTTTGGGAATCATCTCTTCAAGTGCGAATTTGCGAGCAAGTTCTTGGTACGCTTTCTGATCGTCTGTTAGTGCAAAAGAAACACCTGACATAGAACGAGTCTGACGCAACACATTGCTGGATGCTAATCTTCTAGCTTGACAAGACAACATACTTTCAATTTTGAAGCTTTGGATTTCACTTGTGTTTTGTAATTTTGTTCGTTCTGAAATCGTCCACCAAAAAAAAGATCCGTTACACAATGATTAGTTTATGTCCAGAGTGTTTCGTTTTTCAATTTGGGAAATCTACAATTGTAGAAAACCGTTATATTTATGGAGACACGTCAAGCAGCATGGGTATCCATTCAATCAGAAAACAAAGGAACTGCCATACATGACAGCCATAGGCCTTTTACCAAGAGGGGCAGCTCTCTTGGAACCACTGATTTTATAAGTGCATTGCATCGTGCTTCCAAATCGAAGGTCCCTATATGGAGTAGAAGAACCCTAGTTTTGTTTTTCGGGTGCTTGATATCGACTTCACTGGTGACATGCTATTCTGTATACAGGGTGGTGACTAGTGAACAGGACTTTCATCAACTTGAGAAGAATATTGTTTCTGCTATCGCTAGTGATGCACTTCATCGTGTCACGGAGCAGCTACATGTATCTATAGCTTCCACCAAGGCTTTAGCTGCATTGATTAATATTGATGGAGGAGCACAATTAATGTATCCGAATGCAAACCTAGTTGACGAATTGATACATGCTACTGCCACTTTCGAATCCACCCAAGTGAAAGAATCCAAACGCCTTGCAATCGTGAATGCTTCGGCCTCGTTTAATTTCAACAGAGTTGCAAAATCACTTACAGAAACCTTTAAAGGAATTTCAAATATACAACTGGCCCCGTCAGGAGTTGTTTCAGTCATTCATCCGATATCTGGAAATGAAAAGGCTATTGGACTTGATTTTTTCTTTGATCCTTCGGAAACGGAAGGAACCAATATTGCAATCGAAAAAGAGTCTGTAACAGTATATGGTCCCATTACTTTAGTTCAAAATGGGAAACGCGCAGTTGTGGCTCGGTTTCCTGTTTTGATGGATGATGATTCAAGTTTCGTGGGGAAATCGATACGATATCCCAAGTGGTGGGGATTCACCACAATGTTGTCAGAGGTTGACACTATGTTAAATATAGCCAACATCCATAGCTTGCGAGATGCCGGGCTGTTGTATGTGCTGTATGTCACCGATTCAACTGGTGGAACTCAACAATTGATTGGGCACGCTGAAGGCGTCCATTACTCAGAGTGGGAAGACTGGATTGCAAATGAAGAGAACATTGAAGTATCGGTTGAGGATGACACGATGAGTATCTATTGGAGACTTGCAGTTCGGAAAGGAGAACGGGGTCCGACACATAGTCCAACATTTGGTGTTCAGATTATTATGATGCTGGCATGTGCGATATCAGGCATTGTGAGCTTGTATTTAGTTCTTGTCAGAGAATCAGCCTTGGCGTTTATAGAAAAGTCCCTTAGGACCCGGAGAAGCGCAGTAGCACCAGCTCCAAACAAATAATATTGCATATTTATTTATTTCACTTTCAAATACAAATTACTCCACTTAACTATCTAATGCTCCACTTCGAGAAAAATGCATTGTTACAAAATAAGTAGAAGCGAAATAGGGGGTCGTACCCTATATTTTCAAAAATCTTGAATGTACGACGAGGACGATTATGATACGGACACTCTGGCAGAAAAGGTTACTGCCTTCGCCTTCGTGTAAGTAATATGAGAATCGCTGTTCAATCTTTCTTATCAAATGCACAGGCAAAGAATAGCTACCACCGGAGAAGTGCATGTTGGAGCCGCCTTCCTTTGTGATCGCCCACGCGATTCCATGGAGGACCTAAAACGAGAGAGAATCCAGTTCTTCGAATTCACAGATTGTGATCAACTGACTAACCTCGAGAGTTTGTTAGTGCGTTTGAGTCCTACCATGACTTACTACGAGGAGCCGAACGATGCCGGTACGTACTCAAGATGTTTATTCTGATCTCATCAATAATTTTGTGGAACTATAGGAGGTCGTCGACGATTGAAGACCGTGTTGGATTTGGTGGACAGTCGCTCGCAGCCCACTCCAAAGAAATCTTTCCTAGGAAATGACACCGATCAGGACCTTCGCTTTTTGTGTGGAGATGAAGTTTTACCCCCAGCAGTATTGGACGCCTCATTTGCTAAGAAAGCCGCTGCTTGTTTGGTGACTGAACGTAAGTTGCTTAATGGAGACTATGAGAGGGGCACATTCTTGCTGGAGTTTCAACGTTTGGGTCAGTATGCGAAACTTGACGCTGCTGCAATAGAGGCTCTTAACTTATTCCCCACTCGAGATGGTGGTACTACTGTGAACGGAAGCGTGCATACAACATTGAATCATTGTGTTACAAAGCAAATGGGGTCGCGATTGCTTAGACGATGGATTCGTCAGCCGTTAATGGATGTCCATTCCATTAAGTATCGTCAAGATATCGTAGCATCCTTGAAAGAAGATACGATGAGACGAACTTCCATTCAAGGTACTCTGAAAGGAATTCCTGATTTGTCAATTTTGTGTCGAAGATTGGAAAGTGGGAAAGCCGGTCTAAAGCAACTGTACGAGCTCTACATGTTTGTGCAAAAACTTCCTATGCTTGCCGCCAATATGTGTGAAATAGAACACGGTGAATCTCCACCCTCAGATGATCTGAAAGCATTGGGTAACCAGCTTCGAGAGCTTAGTTCATCTGAATCATTGGGTAAATTCTCATCGCTTATCGAAGAAGTGTTGGATTTTGACTTGGCTCCGAGGGAATTTCGAATCCAGCACAAGCATGATAAGACAGGTGAAATGACCAAGTTGGCAGAGGAACTCAGCGAGATACAAACGGAACGAGATGAAGAAAGAGATTCATTACTTGAGAATGAACTGAGTGGAATGGGGGCCAAATTTGAAAATGATTTTGGGAGTATCAAGACCTACGGATTTCATTTCAGGATTCACAAGAGTTTCGATAACGAGTTGAAGAAACTGAAAGGGTCTTCTTATCAGTACCTGTGTGTCGTCTCTGCCGGTATTCGATGGACGACCACTAGTTTAAAATCTCTGCATGAGAACTATGTGAAACTTACCACCAAATTGAATAGTGCTCAACGAGGACTAATTAAGGAGGCTGTCACCGTTGCCGCTACCTTTGTTCCACTTTTTGAGAAGTCTGCTGAAATCGTTTCTCCGTTGGATGTGCTCTGTAGTTTCGCCCACGTGGCTGCGTATGCTCCGAGTGATTATTGTTGTCCTCGACTAATTCCGATTGGAGATGACAATCGTGTGATGCGGTTGACACAAGCACGTCATCCATGTTTGGAGATTCAAGATGGAATGGAATTCATAGCGAATGATTACGAATTGGATCCTTTGAAATCCAAGTTTCAAATAATCACTGGTCCTAATATGGGAGGTAAGTCTACATACATTCGACAGTTGGGGACTATTGTTGTGATGGCACAAATTGGTAGTTTCGTCCCATGTGATAGTGCTGACATCCCTGTTGTGGACGCAGTTCTGGCTCGAGTTGGTGCTAGTGATGCCCAATTACGTGGCATTTCGACGTTTATGGCTGAAATGGTCGAAGCTTCGGCTATTGTGAAAACAGCAACATCAGATTCGTTGGTCATCATCGATGAACTAGGACGGGGTACGAGCACTTACGATGGATTTGGTTTAGCATGGGCTATATCGGAATACCTGGCTTGCAAAATCAAACCATTTTGTTTGTTTGCCACGCATTTTCACGAGCTAACAGCATTGGTACACAAGATACCTGTGGTAAAGAACAGGCATGTGACTGCGTTGGCGACAGATGAGTCTATTATCATGCTTTATACCGTCAATGATGGACCCTGCGGTGAGAGTTTTGGAATTAACATAGCTCGAATGGCCGGTTTCCCCAACGATGTGTTGGAGTGCGCAAAGCGTAAAGCTGTGGAGTTAGAAACCTTCACCTTAAAAGCGGATTCTGACAAAGATGAATCTAAGCGACTGAGAGTAGAGAATGCCAAAATGCTCGTAAAGAAGTTCGCGGCACTAGAAAAATCTCAACTCACGAATCCTGCAGTACTGAAAGCGCTGTTAACATTTTAGTTTCAATTCAAAATATTATATTATATTTAAAGAAATAATCAAGAGAATGTTATTAACTCTGCATCAAAAATCAAGTTTGAATCCGACGGCACTAAACCTGGGAATCCGGTTTTCCCGTATGCTAAATATGCCGGAATCTCAATTTTCGCTCGTTCTCCGAGTGAGAGCTGAGCACAGCCTTCGTCTAAACCTATATTTTAAATGAATCGTCTCCTTTTTAAAATAAAATGGAAACGTACCTGCTATAACCTGTTTCGCTCCAATTTGAAAAGAAAATGGTTTGCCTCTCTCCCTTGATGAATCAAAAACTGAACCACTTGGAAGGAAAGCGGTGTAATGAATTTTAACCGTGTGACCCCTTTTTGGATAATTAATCCCGTCTCCTCTTCACTGATGTCAAAATTATCCCATCGTTCATTTCTTACTTACGCCTGAATCACCTGTACCTGAACTGCTGAGGCCATTATTTAACGGATAAAAATCGCAAGAATATGCATATAATAATTGAATTTTGTGTACTACATCTACTGCAAAGGAAAAGCGTAACAAACATTAAAATGAAAGAGAAACATGATGAAAGGGAAGCAATTGATGGATATTCATGAGGAAGTCAGAAAGCCCTACGAGAAATAGCTGAATTTCCCGAGTGGACTTCCAAGATCATATTATAAAATAGTTATTAACCAAGGGCTGCAAATGCACCTCCACCACTCGTCTTATTGCTATTCGAACTTTTGCCGGTGACGTTCTTCGCGGTTCCTACAGTGTTCCAGCCGTCAGCCGGTTTCGACGATGCTGGTGCTTTCTTCTTGATGGCAGGCATGGAGGCCTTGGCTCTCTCGACTCTAGCTATAAACTCATCGTCGTCTTCAAACCAATGTCGAGCTGCAGCTAACAGTGATGCTTCCTCTTCAATCAGTTCTTCCCTCTCTCCAAGGGCATCGACTTCGCTGGCAGAGAGTTTGCCGCTCCATCTCCCTTTCGGTCCAGCTTTTTCTAGCAGAGCCTCCATTGGTCGAAGTTTGCGCCATACACCAATTATATTTTTCACATTTTTCAACTCGTGAACAAATGGAGTTAACGACTCTAACTTTTCCTTTCGAGCAGTCGCCATTTGTTTCGCCTTTTCCAACTTCGCCCCTTCTTTTTCGGTTTCTAATGCCTTCATCTTGGCATCAATTTGCTCAGAGAGGATCCTGATCTCAACCTTTGAAAGATGACCGCTATCAAACAATTCCTTCATACTTTCAGCGAGATATTCAATTTTTGAATGTACTAATTCTGGTTCAATGGCGTCAAACAAACGTTGCTCTATAGGATCAAGCGCCTCTAATCTGGAAAGCTTATTCACAGCTTGTTGCAAAAGTTCAATCTGTTCGGCCAGCATATGGCTACACCGTCGTCGTTCGATCCAGGATGGCATCTTGGCAGCCACCATTTTCTTGAATGTCTCCATCTCAGACGCCACACAAAGCCATCTAGCATCTAGAGGTAAATACGAATTCTGATTGTCTTCGCCGTTCGGTGCTTCTTCCTCCTGCTCTACCACTTTTGGAAACACGTGCACGTATTTCATGTTCTTTCCGGTGTCGTGCTGGAATTTGTAAGTGCCTGCACATTCAAATGACAAACTGGCCCCACGGTCGTCTTCAAATCCAACCTCCTTTAATCCCGCACTGAGCCATTTAGGCAAGTCATCGTCGTAGCGGGCACGATTCAGTTTGCCAGCGCCAACTGCGAAAGTCACTCGTATCATCTTGTCCAGTTTCAACGGATCTGCAAACGCTACAGTGGCCAGTTCCAATGCCTGCTCCTGTGTATAGTTCTTCAGGTCGTATTCCTGACTCTCTGTTAGTGTTCGGATCTCTTTACCTAAACTAGCTGCCATGTTAATACTGTACTAAAAAAACGTTTTTGAATTGATGTGGTTGAGCTTCGTTCTCTTCGTAGCTGTGGCTTCCGGTGATTGGGTTTCATTTGATATCGATGCTCTAGATGCGAAATTGCTGAATAATCCTGATGTAGTACCTCAATATTTCAAAACACAACAGGACCATTTCGATCCGTTGAATAGCAACACCTGGAACCAGGGGTATTATGTGAATGACACATTCTGGAAAAATGGTACCTCTGCCCCCGTGTTTCTCTGCGTTGGGGGCGAAGGTCCCCCAATTGATGCTTCTGTGGTGTCTAATTCGGTGCATTGTAATATAGCTGTTGAATGGCTCGAAGAAACCGGGGCTATTCTATTTGCGTTGGAACATCGCTACTACGGTTGCCACTTGAAAGAATCATGCCCAGTGAATCTGTCCGATACGAACGCTTTACGCTACTTGAGCTCCAGCCAGGCGCTCGAAGATACTGCGTTGTTTCACCTTCATGCAACTGAAAAGTACAACCTTCAACCGGACAATCTTTGGATAGTGTGGGGTGGAAGCTACCCTGGTATGATTGCAGCTTGGTCACGGATTTCTTTCCCGCATTTATTTCATGTGGCAGTTGCATCTTCAGCTCCAGTTTTAGCGCAATTGGACATGCGCGGTTACTACGAAGTAGTTGGCAATGCATATGCTACTACATCAGTGGGTGGGTCCCCTCAATGCAAGACGATCATTGCGCGAGGTCACGAGATCATTGGAGGCATGCTTGGTTCTTGTCGAACTCGATCACAGTTGGAGAACCAATTTGAACTGGGGTCCAAGTACTTGGAGCATCATGACAACCAAGTGTCGTTTTGTGGATTAGGCGTGGGTAAGTTGAATACCTTGATTCATTCTCGTAGAAAGCTGATGAAAGATGTTTAGCGGATTTTCCTGCTCAAGGTATGTCTTATAATTGCAGTTTTGAATTTGGATTTAAAATAGTTTGTAGGCAATGATCCGTCTTGTGAGTCCCCTGTATGCTCTATAGGCAAAATTTGCGAATTTTTACTTGAAAAGAATGCCACAGTTGGAGAACTGGAAGCATTGGCTCAACTTCGCAAATTGCAAAAACTTGATTCGAAGAAATTGAGTGAGTCTCGAGATTATTGGGAGTGGCAAGTGTGCACAGAATTTGGCTTTCTTCAAACATGTGCTGTGAATTCTGGTTGTATTTTCACCCAAGGATTAGTAACTTTAGAAACTGCCTACCATCAAGCATGCGATCAGTTTAACATGAATGACATTCCAAAATTAAACTCTACCATTGCGAAAATGAATAACCGCCATGGAGGAAATGTGAACGATGTAGAAAGGATTCTTTGGGTGAATGGTAATGTTGATCCGTGGATTGCTCTCTCGGTTCAGCATTTATCGAAGCGACAGCAAGCCGGCAATCAGAAAGTACTGATTGTAGAAGGGGCTTCGCACCATGCATGGACTCATCCCTCGTCCCAAACAGATCAGAATACTGTTATTCAGGCCAGGAAGCTTATCAAAGAAACTGTACTCGAATGGCTTTCATTGTAATGTACCAATGTAATTTTAATACTTACAAATCTGTTGAAAATATGGAATCTGCGAGAGCTAATCAAATGTTTTCAAATGCTCAGTGTCTACCACCTGGTACACCTGTTCGAATGCGATTCCTTGGGTTGCATGGAAGATACCAATGCGGTTTTCGTTTCGCTGAAAAGCTGACTGGCATTAAGGTACCTCCGCCTGGCTCTGTTTCGCAACGAGAGATTAATGGGAAAGTGCTGAGCTTCGATAGGACTGGTCCATATGCTTCAGCAAAACTAAAAACCGACACTGATTTGAATTTAGAAATTGTTTCACTTGATGCTCCTTTTGAAGTCGAAGCATCGATTCATTTAGGTAGTAACGGATCTGTTCAAAGGAAGGCTCGTGTAAGTGACTCGTGTACTAGCAGGGTATGGTGGCGGGAACAAGACGAAGAGGAGACGATTGCGAAGTCGATGGGACTCGTTGAGCGCTTTGTGAATGACAATGGCCCTTTCGATGGATTACTAGGATTCTCACAAGGGGGAGCACTGGCAAATATTGTCACATCGCACCACTGCAGTATGTTTAAATTGTTGGTTATTATATCAGGGTACAACAAGCGCAACGATAAACATTGCCCCACCTGTAACCCTCATGTTCGATATGTGCATATATATGGGAAGAATGATAAAATGGTGAGACCGGAACAATCTTTGAAAATGGCTGATGAATTGCCTGGAAAAGTATTTCATCACGATCAAGGACACGTTGTTCCTTCGATCGAATGGCTGTGGGATACAGCTTTACACTCTGAATACAAATTATCTAAATTAAACTAACTTGTAGAATCTTTTTTTGAAACTAACTCGTATGAAGTGCAACCGTTGAAAGCACTGTTACTCCCGAATGCGCGGCGGTTTGAAATTTGTGCAACTCTAGTACCGAATTGAATAGCCCGTTTATCAAAGGCACAGGTTCTACGCAGGCCAAGCTGGTAGCAAAGAAGTCTCAGAATCCTTTTCTCCCCGATGCCCCTATCAAGCGAGGGATCCACGACATGCTGGATAGGAATGGATTCAAGGGTCTTAATGAAGTTTTCATCAAGAAAGGGATGACGAACTTCCTTGCCACTATCAGAGATGCACCGATCATCGCGACCCAAATTCCTTTCCCAAATCCTGTTTTTATCTATTTCAATCTCATCTAATAGTGCCGGCCATCCGCCTCTGTTGAACGAAACTCGATGTCTGCCATACCCACCCAAATATTCATCCGCGCCTAAACCACTAATCAACACCGAGGCTGTTGAATGAAATGCATCAAAGACGAGAACCTCTTCTTTGAGTTCAAGCGGCTTCTCCTCATCCAATACTTGAGATTTGCGTTTGAGTTTGTGCACCTTGCAAGTGACGCCTTTATTTAATTGATGGTGTTTGCAGCAGAAACCACACGATGAGAACGCACACTTTGCCTTACTCACTTTGCCGCAATTTTTCATTGAATCCAACTCGCAGTTTTTCTTGGTCTTGTTGGTTGCAACTTCAACTGGAGGATCACGAATATTTCCGAGAAGTTTTTCCCACAGATCGCTATCGTGAGCTTCAGGTATATAGTTTGGCTCTTTGTACAAGTATCCATTGCCTCCTGATGCAAACCAAAGCGCCGTGCCAATATTGAAGTCCATATGGGACGTTTTAGGATATATAAGTTGAAATATCCGTTTTTCCACGTCATCTATATCATCGATGGTTTTATCAATACACACAAGATTCCAAACTCGAGATGGAAATTCCCTCTTCAGTTCTTGCCAGCTAGAAATCGCAGTCAATCGATCAGGCGAATTTCTTTCGAAACTAGCATTCAGTAAATCAATAGCTGATCCACTGGGTACATATTTGTGAGCTAGAGCTGCGAGGACAGTGCAATCTAACCCTCCCGAGAAGAGAATTCCAATATCCGCTCCGAATTGAGATTCTACTCTAATTCTAACTGCTTCTTCCAATGCACTGCAAAAACAGGCCAAACTGTGTACAATCTCACATTTTGGAACTGATTCAATTTTTGAAACTGCTGGCCATTGAACAAACTGAGTGAACATGGAGTTCAAATCTAAAACAAAGATGCCGTTGCCTGCTGGAACCTCCTCCCAATGATCCATGGCGGTATTCGCACACACGGAAGAGATCATTTTATGGTCATGAGATCGAACTAAACTTCTCCTCCCAAGTTTATCACGGCCATAATAAATCTTTCCAGAACTCCAATAAATAAAACTCCATGGTCCTTCGACCTGGTCGAGCAAATAAATGATACCTTGTTCATCCAAACCACGAAACGCTTCTGATAGATACAATGTGTCACTAGTCTTAATTCCGAATCCCGGTCCTTTATATATCTCACCGTTAAATAAAAGGACATTGCCTTCCCGATCAGTGACCGGTTGTTTGATCAAGCTGCAACTCCGCAAATTCAAAACGGAAGCCATGAAAGTCAAGACATTCTTACCTTCCTGGTGAACAGATTTTTCAAAATGATTCGGTCCTCGACTTCTAATAGCCGATTCCAATTGCATCTCCCATGCATCTGTCAACAACAATGCAATACCACACATCAGCACCTTTCTGTTTTTTTTTTTTTTTTTTTTTTTTTTTTTTGTTGGTCAGTTTCAGTTTTATAACAGTATTCATCGCTCCTAAACACACACACACCCTGTATAC
>Ga0105055_10005057_pt1 | contig 18856 bp, 21 predicted proteins | sample BON03_FD_78090 | JGI IMG/M metagenome (GOLD analysis project Ga0105055, IMG submission 78090) | Freshwater microbial communities from Lake Bonney liftoff mats and glacier meltwater in Antarctica - BON-03 | ecosystem: Environmental > Aquatic > Freshwater > Ice > Glacier meltwater | place: Lake...
GTGATAAGTTTTCATAAGTTTTCGCAAATGGATAAACAAAGGAAACATCTACACCTAAATTGACGTCCCGTCTGGACCCCTTGACTGCAATAGAACCACGGAGATGAACATCTAAGAATTTTCATTTTTTTATTTTTAAACAATTGATTTTGACAAGTTTAAAATAATTGATTCTGACATGCTTAAATCAGTGTACTATAATTAAGTTCCGTGTCTACTAAGTCAGATGTGACTAGACAATGATGGTAAGCTCTCTGAGGTAACTGCAGCCAACGCTTCATTGCACATGTCAAAGACGATATCTGCTGCAGGTTTCAACGTCTGAATTCTACCGATGTTTTGTCCCGCGACGTAAGCCTGAACTTGATCATCATAGTCACAATCATCTCCAGCATGCAATTTCCAACATCCATCGTTCCACGCTCGTTTAGATATGAACGCCGAATTATCCTCCAGTAAGTCAGGATGATCTTCAAATTTTTGAACATAAGGATTGCGCAAAACTCGCAAACGTGCTCCAGTAAATGCCTTGGTCACCATTGTATCATCACTAGTCGCCTTCAGTAACTTCTCTTTATACTTGGGATGTGTTTGAGATTCGTTACTCATCATGAAACGAGTTCCTACCCACACACCACTTGCCCCGTATGCCATCGCTGCTGCCACACCACGACCATCACAAATACCTCCTGCTGCAACAACGGGTACACGGTGACCAACTGCATCAATCACTTGAGGCAGCAATACTCCTAGTGCTATCTCACCTGTATGGCCTCCTGCTTCATAACCTTGAACGATAACGAAATCTACTCCAGCTTCTACTGCTTGAACTGCATGACGCACTTTTCCTGCAATGGATGCAACGACCATGTTTCTATCATGAAACATCTTGATCACCTCAGGTCTAGGGAATCCTTTACCGCTAATAAAAGCCTTGGCACCTCCTGTTGCGAAGATGTCGATGAGTTGTTTCATGACACCACCATCAGAACCATGAACTAGAATGTCCACTCCAAACGGCTTACCATTACACATACGAGATATCTCTTGCATTTGAAGCATCAGCTCTTCTGGTCCTTTATTCTTCACATCAACAGCTGATCCCCATGTACCGAATCCTCCTGCGTTGGTTACTGCAGCAACTAGTTCCTTTGAAGCAATGCCTCCCATTCCTGCTAGCATAATAGGAACTTTTATCCCTAATAAGTCGCATAATTTGGTGCGAAAATGCTGCTTGTCTGTACTAAGAACTCTGGTAGGAAGCGCAGTTAAAACCGCTTGAGACATTGACACCATTTCTTGTACGATATCAGCTGCGGGAATAAGAGTATCAATAGCACCAATGTTCTGGCCAGTCACATATGCTTGTAAACTGTCATCATAGTCACTGGTGCTGGTAATATTGGCACCCGAATGCAGTTTCCAACATCCGTCATCCCATGCACGTTTAGCAATGAAGGCCGAATTCTTTTCAAGTTTTTCAGGATCATCTTGAAACTGTTTAACGTAAGGGTTTCGTAGCACCCTCATTCTTGCACCCGTGTATACCTTGGTCACAACAGTGTCATCGCTATTCGCACCAAGGAGCTTCTCTTTGTACAGCGGATGAGTATTGGCTTCAGGAGTCATCATGAAACGAGTGCCTACCCAAACACCACTTGCTCCAAGTAAGTATGCTGATGCTACTCCTCTTCCATCGTAAATACCCCCAGCGGCAACTACTGGAACACGGTCACCTACTGCATCCACCACTTGAGGTAGCAATACTCCTAATGCTATCTCACCAGTATGTCCCCCGCCCTCATAGCCTTGAACGATAATGAAGTCTACCCCAGCTTCTACTGCTTGAACTGCATGTGATAGCTTACCTGCAATGGATGCAACAACCATGTTTCTATCATGAAACATCTTGATCACTTCCGGCCTAGGGAATCCTTTACCGCTAATAAAAGCCTTGGCACCTCCTGTTGCGAAGATATCAATGAGTTGTTTCATGACGCCTCCATCCGAACCATGAACTAGAATGTCCACTCCAAACGGCTTACCATTGCACATACGAGAAATTTCTTTGATCTCTTTTAGTAGTTCTTCTGGACCTTTGTTTTTTACATCCAACGCGGAACCGAAAGTTCCCATGCCTCCTGCATTGGTCACTGCAGCAACTAAATCTTTGGAAGCAATGCCACCCATACCTGCAAGAAGTATTGGATGCTCAATACCAAGCATTTCACATAGAATATCTTGCTTGTGTCCTCGCATCTTTTCAACTGATTTGGAATCGTTTCAATCTTCCTTGAGCACAATTTCAAATCAAGGTAGGACCATGACAGGGGGGCTATCCTAAAATAACGTCGGTTCAAATTTTTATTCGTATCTCCATGTTTCTAATCGTACAATGCCACTACACGAATTCATTGTACCCTCATTTCATAGAATAACTCCTATGAGTGTATCTATGAGTATAATATCCTACAATTATTTCTATAACCGCGGCTGTAATTAATTGCCAATACTTTCAAAATTGAATTACAAGTATCAAAAGCAAAAGCAAACCTCCAATCTGTCAATCGAAAGCAATGCAAAAGATACTTCTTCTTCTCGTCTGCGTGGCCCAGGGGTCCAATATTAGACAGCGCGATTCACGTGAGTTGAGCTGGTGGAATTTCTGGAAGAAGCCGTCGTGCGAGAAAGTGACTCCGCTGGGTGAATTAGATCTAACCAAGTGGACGGAGAAGTCTTGGTACATTCATGAGCAACAAACCAACGGATACCAGTCGGCTGATCAATTGTTCTGTGTCACAGCTACCTATGGTTACGATCCCAAGGATGAATATATCAGAGTCGATAACTATGGAAACAACGGCGAGGTGAATGGACCGCCTCAAGTGAGTGGAGGTAATGCATTTTCTGATTTATGTGCAAAACAAAAAGCGGGTGGTGATCTTCTTGTTTCGCCTTGTTTCTTCTCCAACCTTGGAATATTTGACTGGGTGGCTGGGCCTTATTGGGTATTGGCAGCCGGAGAGAACTATGAATGGGCCATTGTTTCGGGTGGGCAACCAAAAGAGGAGAAACCTAATGGTACATGCACTACCAAACAAGGAACAGGCTGGGCTAATATCAATGGATCCGGACTATGGTTATTCACAAGGGAACCAGAAAGAAATGAAGCCTTTGTTGAAATGATGAAAGCGAAACTTGATGAAATGAAGATATTCACTGGAGATCTGTTGAAGGTCGAACAGGAAGGATGTAATTATGAAGGAGCGACTCTCAAGTAGTGACTTATTTTTATTAAATATACTATATTTGTATCAAAGTTTGAAGCGATCACGATATTCTTGAAATAGTTCATCAAGCCATTCATTGCTCAATCCGAATGATTCTATTGAATGCTTCGTTTTAGAGCTGCTGTTTGAGGGTCTCGTATGCTGGCTGCGTATTTGCTCTAAAAATTCATCGGTACATGAAATATTTACAGAATCAAATGCCTGTTTGATTGTGGAGGCAGGATCAGACTTCAAGTCGGAGTACATTATATCCACAAATTGAATTTCAGGCCAAGACAACTCCAAGTGGTCTCTGTCTCTCATTCCTATCGTCACTGCATTCGCTAGTCTGGTAGCAGTTCTCTTTGCAAGAATCTCCACGTCGAAATAGTGCGGACACACACTTTCCAGGAAGGTCTGATTCATGGAGCAACAAGATCCGACCACCTCGGCAACATCCCTATGAAGCCAAACAAACACTGAATTTGGAAACACTTTGGCAATATCCTTCAATTTCAAAATGTGATGGGGCGATTTGAGAATCAGAGATTCGTAGGCTTGTGGTTGGTTCAGAACCGATTCTTCGTACATAACGGCCTGCAATAGCATTTTATAGTGTCTATATTGTCTGGACATATCCGTGCTAGTATACCACTGGTACGTTTCCTCCATGTTCGCAGCTCCCCAAGAAAAATGCTCCGGGAAAACACAGTCAACAAATCCGTTCACACATTCGTCTGGCTCATCGTATTTGACGAAATGAATTTCCTTGAACTTTGGGAAATACTTGTAGAAAAATTCCATCTGTTTCTTTACAAACCCTTTTCGTTCCTCTACAGATGGACCGCAGTCAATCGACCATGGTACAGGCATCTTCAACTCCCATGACTTCATAGTTCGAGAGGCTCGGTTCATCCCACACATTTGGTGCATCCATGTAGATCCTGTTCTAGGAAGACTCACGATCCACACTGTTTTCGCCGGCAATGCAAAGGATGAAGCTTGAGGAAACAGTCGATGAAAGGTCTCCACCATCAATTTCTTTGCTACCAGTCGACCCACCGGAGTGATGCGGCCCAGAAAGTACAGGTCTGATTTATCCAAATCCTTCAATGATCGTTTCATTGCCTCCTCGTGAAGACGATCTCTGGTTTCCGTTTCTGTAATATTGCATTTAAGAGCCAAGACACGGCTTTTCTCAATGGCTTCCTCTGGGGTCCACCCCTTCGGACTCCAGATACCGAATGAGAAAATACTCAGCAACCATGTTGTTACAACATAAAGACCAAGTAGAATCCGAATAAACGGATCAGTGAATATCCATGCAACACGACCACGAATCATCGATAAAATAAAATTCAAAAAATAAAATAATAATAGCGCTATTTTTAACTTTTTGTACATGTCTTCCTCATTTAATGCTCATATGTATTCCTCCTCAAACCCGTTGGAATGTTCAAGTGCTTGAGTAGTTCTACTCTGCAACAAACATTTTTTGACATACTTTTGTAAACGTCGAAGGGTAGGGGCATCATAAGCTTCCAAGTCAATCTCCACTTCGTCATTCTCTGCACCAAGATGGCCGTTACATTCTTCAACTATCTTCACGATACCAGGAATCTGGTCATCCTGTAATTTGTTGATATCTTGGCCGAGTTGGCGCTTTTCTTGGTATGTCATCTCCCTGATGCTCGAGTTACGTTTTAATGGAGGTTTATTCTGAACCGGAGGACCACTGATTTGCTGCGTCTGTGAATAGAATGCCATCTCCTGTGCGCTTCTCATTTTCAGAATTTCCTGATTCATAAATTCAAGCTGTTTTTGCAACTTGTTGAATTCCGAGGCAGGAACGACACTGCTTTTTCGAGAGGATGAAGATTTCCGACTGCTAGCTTTTCTCGCCTTTGATCCATTAGAATTCAAATCATCATCCGAAAGCAATTCTTGATCGTCGTCAGAGGATCCACCAAAGACATCACTTCGTTTGAACTTCTTGCTGCTCCCAGCACGAGAAAACGAAGAGGAACTGCGTTTGCCTTTAATCCCTTTCTCCATACTAGCCGTTCGAGTTTCAAAAACATTCAGCAGGCGTCTGGCACAATCGCTGACTAGACTGGCATCACCATTAAACTTTATAGCGTTGTTAAAGGTGAGTCGGACATCATTACACACGTCTTCATAGTGCCGATACTCCTTCATTTCAAGCTTCCTGGTAATCGTACCGAGATCCATTGGCTTTTTGATTACTTTTGTGTAGTTCATCAAACCTAATGCAACTGGATCCACAGGTGCATGAAACCAGCGATCTTTGTCAGTACGAATAACATCCTTCACAATCCCTTTCATCTTAATCAAACACTCAGCAACACCTTCCTCCATCGAATCTTCGAGCAGATGGGACGGAACACGACGGATTCGACCTCCTCTGATGACATCATCATCTGCAACGCGGGTACCTACCAAGGGTTTCTCCGTACTTGATACTTTCCTACCCGACCCTTGAGGTATTAACGGTTCGTACTCCCTGTATACCATGAGCTCCGTGGTGCTTAGAACTAAAGTTCCTTCCAACGAATACCTGCCAAACCTATTACTGCCCGTGCCGATAACCTTCAGAGTCCCGGTAGGCAGATTCGGGTCCACAGTGAAATCCATGATCACTTCCTTCTCCATGATCTTTGTGTTTTTCTTCCCAATGAGCATCAAAAAATGACCTTCGAAATTTCCACTTGAAAGAAGGTCCTGATCTTGGCCCTCTTCGAACTGATCATTCATTATATCTCCGCTTGTAGATGTATTCGACTGTTTACGTTCGTATTGAAAAGAATTCGTCAATCCACCTTCGAATGCTAAATCATTCATACCCCAAATTCCTTCCCATACTACCTTTCCATCTTCTCTTCGACTCAGCTGCCCTCGTAGAGCTGGGCGCTGCTTCACCGGTTTAGCTGGAGTGGAGGCAACCTGCAGTGGAGAATGAACTTCCGCCGGCTTGGTTGTCTCAACCGACTCAGACTCGAGTTTATCGTCATCCATCTTATGTTTCCTATAAACTATCCTATCTAAATCAATCAAACCAATCCACCAACTACCTCCTCTGTCAGCAACGAGTTTAGCCTACCCGCAGGTACGAGATCGCTACGACTGATTTTAAAAAAAATGGCAAGTTTTTTTACTGCCGATCTCACACAACCCTTCGCCTATTACAGTTATGCTTTCGATCCACAAAACCAACAATTCCCACTTTTTTTCCCCCTCCAATACCTTAGTGCATCTATTAACGGACACAGAAAACCCATTTCATTGTTTTTTATGAACCGGTTCTGAGGAAGTGTCAGCAGGTGAAATGCTAGTTAAATATGGTTTATAATGAAAGAATCTCAAGTCGAGGATCTATACACAGTAATACTATTTAGAATCCGAACTGGAAACAGAGTATAAATCAAGCGGATAGATGAAATGCGAGTAGATTCAAGGGGGAGGAATAGTATCATGAAAACATGCTAGTGCCAGTTTAAAGGACAGGGACAAATCAATTATATGTTTCGCACGAGTAAACACAGTGCGAAAAACAACCTCAGAAGACATCCTAGTTCACTCCTCCATTTGATTTCGACCGAAATACCCAAAGAAGAAACCATTTGAGGTAAATAATTCCATCATATTTTCAAAGCATGGTCATGTATACCCTTGGCAATCATCAATATTGAACATACTACAGAGACTGACAAATGATATAGTCCATCCCAAACGCCTTCAAGCATAATCAGGTCAAAACAACTCGAGTGAGAGGGTTCGCGATGCTACAACCCAAGCAATGATCAGCTATTCAAGTCAGTTTAATCCTTAAGTGAGCGATCAGGTGCACCAACAGTCATAACTCATCTCTTCGTCATGGGGGATGCTAGTAGTTGCATCTGGTTCCACCGACATTCGAAAGTACCACCCCGGGTCCTGTATTGGAAGAAAAAACAAGAGACTTTACAGCTGGAACCGAAAATGGGTGGTTACAGATGAACTTATAGTTTCTGGTAGTTATCCAAGTACAAGTAGTCGACGAAAACTCTTATCAATTACGCTGGGAATATCTTACGACCGTTTCCTATGTGAAAAATAACTGCAGGTGGCGAAATTTTAAATGTAATTCATCAAGAGTCAATTTTAATAATAATTCCCGGCCGGCAATAAATTAAGAAACGGAGAGAAGACACAGAATGGAAACAGTTAATCCTTAACACGCGAAGGTATGTGATTGATACTTAACATCTTAAAATAAGAACCATACCTTTTGTTTCGTGTTTTAAAAATATGGATACTCACTCCTTAGCGTTGAAACCTTCGAACCCGTTGAATCTGAAATAAAATTCACTATGCTTAACAAGAGTCAAGTGACATTTCCTCATTTTTGGAACGATTTTACACTCAAGATACTATTTTATAAATAGGGTCTACCTCTACCTACAACGCAGAGATATTTGAAGGAGGCCGATGGAATTTTACGAAACAGATAATCTGGTGCTGGAATATTTAGCATATCGTGGTTTTTCTGAAACTGTTACTTCGTTTCATCGAGAAAGAAAAGAGGATAAATTAAAAGAGCTGTCCTCTGATTCAATTTGCAATGAGGTTTTACAATTGACGGACTCAGGCAAACTCGAGGAGCTCATTGATTTATGGAACTTTTTAGACGATCGATGCTTTCGTAAATGCGCCACTACTGCTGAAACTTCGATAGAGCTGAAACATGGCTTTCTTAAACTAATAATGGTGAATAGTTCACTTTCATCGAATCGCGAGAGGATCATCAAGGTTCTCAAGGTATTAGATGGAAAAGACAGCGAGATGATGCGCTGGTTTGCTCTGCCTTTTTGTTCAAACCCTCACCTAGATCCTATGTTTATGTCTTATTTTGAAGACGAATGGAAAAAGTCTCTATACATTTCTATGCGCAATTTCGTGTCGCAAGTCTTCAGAGACCAAAAGGCACCGAAGCTGTTATTATTTCCGCTTCATCAAAAGAAAATGAAAGCTCTGGAAGCGCAAACTGAATGTGCTAATTGTGAATGTAAGTAACAAGTTTTCTTGCTTGGTGAAAATATATAACATCGGTACAATCAGGCGCCCTGCTGCGTGAGGAAATTTCAAAACTTAAAATCTTGTTCATGAACAGAAATCATCTTAGCAAATACAAGGACGCCAAACCAATCGAAAACGAACTCAAACCACCAGCTATAGCAGAAGAACCAAAACGGGAAGATTCGGACAAGCTACAATTTATTGGGGTAGGAGAACATAGCTCGAAGATCAACCGATGCAGGATATCGCCAGATGGGCTACTCGTGGCTAGTGCTTCCGATGATGGCACAGTTCGATTGTGGGAAACGAAATCAAGCAAAAACACCCTCACGCAACAACAGCTTATATTCTGCATGAGCAGTGCGTTGTCCATAGATTGGAAATCCCCAGATGATCGATTGCTGGCCATTGGTACATCATCTAATAGTGTTTTACTTTGGAACAGCGATAAAAGAGAAATGGTTAGCGAGATATTTGCAGTTAGTGATGCAATCATGCCTCACGTCACGGATGTTCAATTCTGCGAGAGAAACCACCTCCTCTCTTCGACAAGCACAGGTCAAAGCTCACTCTCGGTGTCTTCCACTAAAAGTCTCAAGCCCAGTATTAAATTTGAAAAAGATATCGTCAAACATTCATGTGTGAGACTGTGGAATGTCAACACAACTCAATTAGTGTCCACGCTTTACTCCGGCTCTGAATTCGCCATTAATGCATCCTCGTTCAACCACAATGGATCCTTGGTGGTCACTGGAGGCGATGATGGGCGGATGAGGGTCTACGATGTATCTAAAGGCTCGTGTATCATGGAATGGAGTACGAGTCATCCTGTTCACAGATTATGTCTAAGTACTGATGAGACTTCAGTGGTTTGTCTCTCTCCTACGGGTTTTATATCTATATGGAGTCTTCATAGAGTGAACGATGCACTTTTGACGTTCCCCGCCACTGCAGCTGAGACGTACCCTGCATGCGGAGATATCATTTGCAAACAGAATGTCCAAAATGAGTTTCTTGCATGCTCCTCTGCGTTTCCTGCAGGAGAATTCCAGCTCCTTGATTCAAGCACTGCCAACAGAAACACTCTCGAAACCGCGCACACTAACTTTATTTCCTCGTTAGATTGGTATTCACAGGGTGAAAATACTCTGTTGTGCACCGGATCTAAAGATCACACTGTTCGCTTGTATCAGCCTGGTCTTTAATGAATTCATTTATTTTTAACCAATATAGAGGAGATGTACAACTGGGTGAGTCTTTAATGAATTCATTTATTTTTTAACCAATTTAGAGGAGATGTACAACTGGGTTCAATCGGGAACAATCTCGTTGGAGTTTTTCTTCGTCAGCATACTTGAAAAGCAACTGAAGAATTTGTTTGGAGAGATCCAATTCTCTATCATCCAAACGTGGCACTAATCTGTGAGTAGCCAAAATAGCCAAAACCTGTGACAAATAAGCATTAATTCTCACGTGGCAAATCTCAATTGTTTTGGACAGCAACAGCAATGCCGACGACCGCACCGGAATGTTCTGTTTGCCACCCCAAGAGATACCTATCTTACAACAACTAAATAGTTGACCGCAATATGGCAATACGCTTAGTTTACATATGGTTATCAACTGTTGGACACCATCCGCATATGCACGAAAGAGATCAGCATCGGATGTGAAGCACATAGCACGCAACATGACAGAAAAGGATTCAAGGTGTCTAGAAAACGGATAATCAATGGCTTCACATTTTGAAAGTGCTTGGACGAGTGCAGGTATGACTAATTCCATGACACTTGCATTTCTGGAGCTCGAAACCAACAAATCTAATCTCTGCAAAATGAGAATGCTATGCCAACGGAACTCGGTGATTGTGAGCTCGTCGATAAGATGAGTAAGTACTAGTATACCAGCTTTACATGTATATTCATTGATATCGTCTACCAAAGGAAGAATCAATGGCAATATTTCCCCAGTCAGTGTTTCCCCTCCAACTTGACGATGACTAGCTACGGATAGCACCGCACAAAATGAACTTGTTACTTGCCAAGCATCCTTTTTCCAAGATTCATGGGACAATGACTTTCTAAATGCTGTCCAAACGGTCAAAGAATCTACCTTGTCTAACATCCACTGGCATCCATGGAGTGATCCTAGTATTTCACAAGCGATTTCCCGATTCGCTTGATGATGCCAAGGCAAAGTTAGCGGAGAGTCTACCCAACCTGGTACGGAAAGCAGAATGAAAACCAGACAAGCATCTATCAAGTCATCCTGTGAGAGAAACGAGCGAAGTGCCCTAAGCCCACACAAACTGGATACTTGGAGTCGGGACATCTCGTCTTGGTTCTTTCGGTCCCATAAATCACGAGGTATTTTCTCGTTTTTAAGACTGATCCATTCGCATAAAAGTTCAATAAGGACTGCACGCGATTCCCTCCGTGCTTTTAATAGGAATTCAGCAATCCATGCCTTTGTATGACACGTTGACAAAAACGCGATGCAACTGATGAGTTCTCCTTCATCCAAAATGGAACCAAGGGCTTCAAAAGCGGAGCTATGTTGTTGGTCTTTGATTTCTAAATCAGTTAATAACTCTACGATTCTGGATTTAAATACATTTTTTATATTCTGCGGTATGGAATCTGATGTTAAACAATGAAACACGTCGGGGTTACCAAACTCCACAACATGAGATATAAAACTTTCAGACACTTGGCATTTTAGAATATGCTGCATTGATATTTCTTGAATCTCCTTGAATTCAAAAGGTCTACATCTCCACATGCAAACCACTAACACGTCATCGTCCTGAAGCATGTCGCATAGATCAATTGCTGCACACACCAATTTCATAGGCGTCAAATCATCTTTCATCAACGCAGTAAAGGCTCTTTTAAATTCTTCTTTGTTCCTCAGTCGCTTCAATGCCTCTACCCTGTCATCTGTCTTTCGAACTGGGTCTAAAACGGTGGCCAGTAGCATTGTTCGATGATGAAATAATTTTGAATTGCTATTATTTTTTGCTGCTTGCCATGTTAGTAATCCAGCAGTTGTACCTATACAAAAGCAGAATATCTTTCCTGACAATGACGCTATTCGCGGCTCTCGTTGCGTGGCTCGGTCCTACTAGACTTCGACGGATCGTCAAGGAGGTCGGGTTGCACGGACTACTAACTGCATTGGTGGTGATGGGGACGCTGTACCGATGCAGATTCCAAGTGATAATGCTGTTGAATATTGTGGGCATGGGGAGTATGGTAGACTTACTAACCAGCTCTGGAGACGAAGAAGAACCTGAAGATAACTTTGATGATTTGCCTCCTTTGTGTAGAGTGCAATCTCCTTGCAATGAAACCACTTCGCTCTCGAGCTCGGGTGTAGACAGTAATAAGCCTGATGGCTGGCTAATATTTGATACAAACCTCGGTTTGGTCACATTAGCTTCAAAACGTCGTCCAGTAGAGCCATCGCAAAGTCGACCAGTTCAATTCGTGATCCAACATTATGAAAGCGGAGAATAATTGCTTCAGATATGAATCGATATTCACTTTACCTGACTCAATGACTACAGATATGAATCGATATTCACTTCACGTGACTCAATAACTCTATGGAAGGTACGAATTCGTATCGTTTTGTGCTGATTCTCCAGGAAACGCTTGATGTTTGATTCCAAATATCCAGATTCGATCGGTTGTAATACGGTTTTAATAGAATTTTCGAGATGTTTGAAACCAAATAAACTGAATAAAAGTAGTTTCCAACTTCCGCTAATTCATAATAAGAAATGATTAGAACCCAAACAGAACTCTTTTTTTTTGCTTCATACTTTTACTTTGGTATAAGGATGCGGGTGTTGATCAAGGGTAAGTAGCGATTGGTACTTGGAGGAAGTTTGTTTGACTAACCCCATCATATATAGGTGGCGTCTGGAAGAATTCTGAAGATGAGATCCTCAAAGCTGGTATCATGAAGTACGGAAAGAATCAATGGGCCCGAGTTGCGACTTTGCTGCCTCGTAAGACAGCACGGCAATGTAAGCGACGATGGTACGAGTGGCTCGACCCGATGATCAAAAAGACGGACTTTACTCGTGAGGAGGATGAAAAGTTATTGCATCTTGCTAAACTCATGCCAACTCAATGGCGAACCATCGCACCGATGGTTGGTCGTACTGCCGGTCAGTGTCTCGAGCGATACAGCCAGTTGTTGGATGGAGCAGCGGGTGCCTATGATGCAGATGAGCAAGGAGCTGGAATCGATGTCAGACTTGGAGAAGTAGATCCTAACCCCGAAGGCAAACCTGCTAGACCCGATCCAGTAGACATGGATGAAGATGAGAAGGAAATGTTGAGTGAAGCCAAAGCACGTCTGGCGAACACTCGCGGCAAGAAAGCCAAGCGTCAGGCAAGAGAGAAACTTTTAGAGGGAGCGAAACGAATTGCCAAACTTCAGAAGTATCGCGAGATGAAAGCAGCTGGCATCGGAGGCAAAATCCCTAAATCATTTATGGAAGGGCGTAACAAGAAAGACAAAGCTGGGATAGATTATTTTAGTGGTGAGATTCCTTTTGAAAGACAAGTACCCGTTGGGTTTTATGACACAGCAAATGAAACGTTTGAAGGATCCAGTATGTCGTCAAGCAGGGAGAGTAAGGCCAAACTTATGAAGCTAGCAAATGCTGATCCAGATGCGCGCGCCAAGGCTGACCGTGAATCTATGAAAAGAGATCGAGAAAGATTTGAAAAATTGGCCAAGCATAATCTAGAAGCTGCGTTGCAAGAAGTTGACAAGCGGAATAGCAATACCACTTCGATGAAGAAGTCCAAGATGCTTTTGCCTGCTCCTCAAGTGACTGATGCTGAGCTCGAAGATATTGCTCGCTCTCACCATCACAAATCTCGTCCTTCTACTGCCACTGATGATCTCATTGACACTCCTATTGTTTCTACCTCCAGTCAAATCACCCGAACACCAATGGCACCAGATGTTGTTTTAGAAGAGGCGCGTAATCATCGGCTGCGAGTAGCTGCTCCCACTCCTTTGGCTGGGGGGGCTCGGATTGAAATGACGGCGTCTGGGACAGGGTTTCAAGGAAGTACCCCGTCGATACGAAGCGTAACAACCCCATCGGTGATCAATCAATCGAATGTTTCTGTGTCTACGCAAGCCACGTCATATTCCCTTCGTGACAGTCTTGCTATTAATCATAATGAGGAAATGCCTTCGGAGGCCATTGTGTCAAAGGAAGAACAACGACAACGTCGCGATGAGTTGGTGCAAAAGTTGAAAACTGGACTAAGTGCTTTGCCAGCTCCAAAATATTCATATCAAGTTCAAGCACCCTCGAAGCTAGGCGAAGAGGACAATGACGTTATTACGGAAGACGCGGCAGATGCTGATGCCAAACATGCTAAGCACAAGCAGCAAGAAATTGAACTGCAATTGTCGAATCGTACCATGGTGACAAAACGAGGACTTCCCATTCCTACAAGAGTCCCGAAGATCGACAATGAGGAGGATTCTATTGAATCTCTGGTTAACACGGAAGTGGTGGTATTGCTTCGTCAAGATGTATTGGACGAGGACCCTCCTATGCGAGTGGCGAAGGAATACCTCCAGGCTGCTGAAACTATGATTGCGAATCAATTGAAGCACTACTCAGTTGATGAAGTTACTAAACATATGCAGCAGGTGGAAGGACAGTTTGTTTTAATTCCACAAGAGAACGGTCAATATGAAATCGTGAATAATCCTACGAAGGCTCAACGCTTGCTTCGATGCCAAAAACAGTTTAGACATGCACAAGTGAAAATTATCCGAATTCAAAAACAAGTTGGTAAAAACGAAAAAAAGACCCACAAGTTTGTTTTGGGACTTCGAAATAGGTCTCAAAAGGCAGTCGACGAGTTTATCTCTCTTCAAAAGCAGATAGAAAACGCAGCTAGAGATCTTGCTACATTTAAACATATGCAACAGATGGAGCAGGAAGCGGTTATAATGAATATCCACGATTTAGAAGAACGCTTAGAATCAGTCGCGGCAATCGAGTCTAAACTTCAAAACTCCTATTACTCGATGACATTTATATAATTATAAGAGAATGAATACTAATTTTGCAGTTTCAGTTATAGGAGGAGAATATTTCAAAGTTAGGAGAATGATTTTTATAAGCGAAAACTTTTTAAAAAATTCAGTTAGGAGGCTGGTACTTGGTTCGGTTGAACATTTGCAGGTTGGGGGTTTGTTTGGCTTTTCAAATTCGATGCACGTTTGACCGATCCCTTTTCTTGCTTTGCTTTCTTAATTTCCTCGTATATTCTATTACGATAATCCTCCGCAGTGTACCTTAAAAATATGAATATATGAATATTCCCAAAAATGAAAAACTTACTTGACATTGTCATCAGCAGGGATTTTAAATTTACTAGGAGCATTTGGTTCCTGATCCTTTTTATGAAACTGCCTGACGAAAGGATGTTCAAGACATTGTTCAGCCGACAAGCGTTTGGTGGGATTGAACTGCATGCAATTCTTTATCATGTCCAAAGCGTCCTTCGAACCTCCAGGAAGCAGCACATCCAGTTGCTTCGGAACAGGCTTGGCTAAACTCTATGAGAGAAACGTTATTCAAATAGACCCAAATCAAAACGAGTACGTACCTCAAGCATATTCATAGCAAAGGGCGATTGGATCGAGGCTATATCTTCTGGGCCTGGAAGACCAGTTATCTCCAAAATCCTTTCTATTTGATTCATGGTGGATGTTCCTGGGAAAAGAGGTTTGCCGAGGAGCATCTCTCCTATTATACATCCCACAGCCCACATGTCAACGCCCTTGGTATACTTGGTAGACCCCATAAGGATCTCAGGAGGTCGGTACCAACGGGTTGCAACGTAATCAGTCAGCACCTATAGTAACACGGACGTAAAAACATATTTTCATCACCCTCTACACACTTACTGGATTGAAGATGTCCACTTCAGCAATGGACCTACACAACCCAAAGTCACACACCTTGAGTTGGCAGTCAGAGTTGAGCAATAAGTTACTTGGCTTGATATCTCTGTGAAGTAGGTCTCCCGAATGCATAAATTTTAGTGCTTTTAAAAGCTGGTACACGATGTATTGCTTGTGTACATCCTCTAAAATATTTGCTCGAATAACAGCGTGCAGATCAGTTTCCATGTATTCAAATGTCAGATAGATATCCTTGTCATTTTCTGCGCTAATGACCGATATTAATCTGATAATGTTTTCATGTCCGCTGCCCATTCCTAGTTGGTTCAAATATTCGATCTCCCTGTATGTTCTTTGGGAATCTGTCGCGTTTCTAAAAGCGTCAAAGCACTTTTTCAGGGCTACAGTTTGACGGTTACGTTTATCTACCGCCTTCCATACAATTCCATATGCCTATACGATTAGATACTCTCTTCAGTACTTGTTCCTTTTCACTTACCCCCTTACCAAGCTTAGCAGCTATCTCATACTTTCTCTGTATGTGGGCTTCGATATCTTCAGTCATCTCAGTCCTTCCGTGCCAAAACGAAACGGATATATTGTTGTACTCGTAAAAAAAATTAAACTATTGACCAACTACATCGATGGTAAGTAGGGAGATCCCCATTTTACTCTACGTTAATTAATATGAATCTACTAATTGTCCAGGCGGACTCAAGCAATTCGGCAGGGGAACCAGGACAGGAAGAACAAGATTTGACTGTTTTCGTAAGTAGTTGTATACCTGTCAAAAATGAACTTTAATTATGTATTAGGTTCAAAATCTTCTCACGCAAATGGTACGTGCTATATAAGTTTTCAGAGTAAGAGGGTCATTGACATTCTTTCAAGCAATCTAGGTTTCAACAAATGAGCGAGTCTATTGTGTCTCGGATTGATGAGATGGGTGATAGGATTGATGGACTCGAAAAGTCGATTGGCGATTTAATGGCACAGGCTGGAGCAGAGCAAGAAACCCAAGAAACCATCGAACCGGCTTCCAAGTGATGCGCTATTTAGCATTTCTATGATTTAATTTTCAACAATTTTCAACCAAATTTTCCTAGCATCAAGTCCAATTCGTCGTTGTAGTCCACAAGTTGATTTTCGAGTTCAAAAGCATCACCAATATCTTCCAAATCTATGCACTCTTTTGAATTATTGGATCGAAAACGAGCCTCGTATATCTCGTATATGGTCATGTCGCCGTCTTCTGTCACAGAATGTATTTTAACCGTTTTCGGAATGTTCAGCTTCTCAGCATCAAAGCCTCCTTTCATATTTTGAAATTTACTTTCCATGATTTCAATCCCTCTATCAATATCTTCAATACTTTTATAATTTTGTGGATCGAAGTCGAATAATTCTACCTTCATAAATGAATTCCTCATTGTTTCGTACTTCTGTTTAAATTCTTCAGTATCTGATTTGTTTCTTATCTGCCACAATTCAATATCTTCTATTGCAGCATTGATAGACTTTAGCACTCCCTCTGTATCTACCAAATTGTATTCCAATGGCTTTGTCGCAATCGAATGCAACAAATTATTCATTGGGTCATCCTCCCCTTCTATACGGAAGTCAGTGCTGTTACATTCTTCTTCCGTTTTGCCCACGGATAATTCCTGATGACGAAGCCGTAACACGTCGAAAATGCGTGCTTGAGCCATCTCAACGGTACTTTTCGTCACGACCCTCCCTTTTTTTTTTCGGATCAAGATCCAAACGATGAAATTATGAAAACCATGTTGGATTGGAAATGCGTATTGAAACAATAGGAGGTCTTAAGGGGGGTAAACTTAAAATCCGAATCGAAGGATGCAACGTATGAGTGGAACCAATGGCATTAGAAGTGCGGGAGGGTGCTTATGTGCTGCTTGGCTGCTGGCTCTCTTCGCGCTTGTGTCGCCCTACTGGATGTGGCGAAGGAGCTATTACAACACGGGGTGGTCATGGTATTCTGCCTCATCCACTTATGCAGTAGGGAATTACATCGCCAGTTATACCTCAGGTTCAGTTCCATGTTATTGTGGATGGGGTTGGGCTACTTGCCGTTGCACAGTGACTTCTCAATGGAACGATTTCTCTGCCTTCAATAAAACCATGTGCAGTACCACTCTAGGCGTTCAAACAAGTGACGGTGGACCTGTGGTTCCATTTTACACTTTGGTGGGCCAATATGGCTGGTGCACAGCTGCTGATGGCGATATCCAAATTCCATCCGCCAATAACAGTACATGGATATTGAGTACTTGTGCTGTAGTCTTGTTATTTGCAGCCACTTGCATTTCATTCGCAAGTCCGCATGCTGGGAAATCCAAAACTGCATTTGTTGGATCTGTGTTTGCGTTTATTGGATGTACTTTCACGGTTGCAGCGTTTGCGGTTGCTTGCGGTAGTGATTACAATCAGAGCTTCGGTGGTTCAGGAGGTTACTTGCCGATATCCCAGGAAGGACTGTTATCGGTGACTGGTCCAGTGTACATGTACTGGGGGCCTGGCTTCTGGTGTATGATTGTTGCATTCCTTTGTAGTTTGGCTGCGGCCATTTATATTTTGACGGCTGCTAAAACACTTGATAACGATATTGATGGTGGAAATTATGGTGCAGGGGCCGATTATGGTGGAGGCGCTTATCCGCCTTATCAAGATCCTAATACAGTGAACCAACCTGTAAATTACGCATAATAATGTGCAATTTAGATATTACCAGGTATAATAAATAATTCAAAAGGTTTTTTTGAAAAACTAATACCTCAATCAGGTTTGAAATTCAACACATCTGGAAAAAATTCAGCAGGGTCATAAAAAATACACTTCGAAATTTTAAATTTTGGACCTGGTTTCGGACGATGCTGCCGGCGCTTGCGACTCACCTTTTATAGACTCATCATTCAAAAGGAATTCCTCTGCCGTTATGCATAGAAATGAATTCTCGGTTAGCAAGAGGTGTGTTTTCTTCGTAATGTGCATCAAAGGTATACTCGGAGTAGTCCTTCGGTAGATGTCTGTCAAGGACTTCTTGCATTTCCTTATCCAAAGCATTTTCCAAGTCTTCAGGAAATTCAGGACAAAACAGGCTATAATCCCTGGGGGGTGAGAATGCTCAAACAAATTACTATGATAAACCGGGGCCAACATATTTTTTGAGCTTCTCGGGTTCGACTTTGGTAAGCTCTTCAATAATAGATACCTGCACTGCTGCCATTGAGAAGTCTACTGTGCCTCCTGGTACAGTTTTCCTTCGCCAGACTCCAAATTTGACGTCACGATTGACTTCTTCCACGATGTTCAAGAATGGCGAATATGGAGGCAGGTACTCGAACACAAAATATAACCCATCTCCGGATCAGTAAAAACCTTATTCAATTTCTTGGAATGGTCGATTCTTGCGTTGTCGTATACCACTGGTATTCGAGAAAAGGTCTTCCTAATCGAATTCAAATTTCGAAGTATATTTTTTATGACCCTGTTGAATTTTTTTCGATGTGTGTTGAATCTATTTTTAAACAACA
>Ga0105055_10005064_pt1 | contig 18838 bp, 5 predicted proteins | sample BON03_FD_78090 | JGI IMG/M metagenome (GOLD analysis project Ga0105055, IMG submission 78090) | Freshwater microbial communities from Lake Bonney liftoff mats and glacier meltwater in Antarctica - BON-03 | ecosystem: Environmental > Aquatic > Freshwater > Ice > Glacier meltwater | place: Lake...
TAAATAAATATATATATATATATATATATATATATATGTATATGTATATATATATATATATATATATATATATACACACACATATATATATATATATATATATAAATATATATATACATATACATATGCTCGTGCGCTCAAGCGGATCGCGGGCGCACCTAGTCTATGCTGGTGAGCAGGCAGACGCCGCGCAGTGTCCACTTTGAGGGCGCCTCCTCGACGCGGAGCTCCACGCTCGTCACAAAATTGAGGCCTGTCCTCCTGGGCGCCTTGTAGACGGGGCACTTGTAAAAGACGTCCTTGCCCGTCTTGACGGCGGCCATCGCGCCCGTGATCCAGAGGACGGGCAGCGGCGAGAAGAGCACCTTTGGCTCCGAGTCGGTCAGCTTGTCCTTGGGCTTGTCCCAGCGCGCCCCGTCAAGGTAGAGGCCCTGGACGTAGATGCCCTCGTCGGGCCCCTTGCGCACGTCGTCCTTCTCCTGCTTGAGCACCTCCGAGTAGTCGACCACGTCGTCGAGCGCCCAGTTGTCCTTCGCGTGCTTGCGGCAGACGTCCTGCCGGTTGGCGGTCAAGAATCCGGTGGGGTTGAAGAAGCCGAGCAGCCAGAAGCAGAGCGGCCGGCCGTTGGCGAGCCAGGCGGTGAACTGCTCAGCGCGCTTGAGGATGTTTGCGAACCAGACGCCCATGTTTGGAGAGATGAGCTGCGAGACCTTGACCCAGGTGGCGGGCACGCGCGCCATGAAGAGCGCGTCGAGCGCGTCGATGAGCTCGGGGCTCATCACGATGGTGCCCGCGATGGCCAGCTTGAGGTTGGCCAGCATGGTGCGCACCACCTTGATGAGCTGCTGCACCTTGTCGATCTCCTGCTTGAGGCAGATGTTGAGCGGCTTGCCCATCCCGCCCAGCGCCTTGATGCCCTGCATCACGTTGTCGGGCTTGTAGTCGGGCGGCAGCTTGGACTGCAAGTCCTCGACCATCTTGAGCACGACCTCCTCGCGCGTGAGCCCGCCGCCGCCGCCGCCCTCCTTGGGCTGGATGTCAAGGATCGTGTCAAGCGTCATCTTGGTCTGCGCCGAGCGGTAGGCCAGGTCGGCGTTGGAGTGGAGGCCGAAGATCTCGGGGTCGTCCACCAGCGGCAGCGTCTCGATGTACTTTCGGAAGTGGTCGATCTCGGTGCCCGGCATGCCCGGCCGGTTGGCGGGGATGATGTACTTGCCGGGCATGCCCTTGTGGAACTCGAAGGCGGGGTCGAGGCAAGTCTGCGTGAGCCAGGCCTTGCCGTACGTGTTGAAGAGCTGGCGGTCCCAGTCGTCGGTGATGCGGCCGCCGTACTGCACGTCGCAGACCATGTAGTTGACCGTGATCCAGTCGACGGGCCGCTTCTTGGACTCGACGTCGTTGAGGTGGTTCTGCATGAACTGGACCGAGGCGGCGAGGTCGGACTGGTTGAACTCGTAGGGCACGTTGAAGCCGAGCGGGCCGAACTTGCGCCGCTCCTGCACGATGGTGTGCATGAAGCAGAGCGCGTAGAGCATCGAGCGCCACTGCGGCTGCGAGACCGAGTCGAGCATGTCCTGGCCGACCCACGAGTAGGAGTTCTTGAGCCCGGCCTTGATGCCGGCCGGCGCCTCGTTGGTGATCTTGATCGACATCTGGAGCAGCCCGATCGGGAAGTTGGGGTGCGGCTCGGCAGAGATCCAGAGGCGGAACGTCTCGACCGGCTCAGAGTCGAGCTTGGCCAGCCACTGCTCCACCTCGGCCATGAAGCCGAGCCCCAGGTGACAGTTCTGCAGCAGCACCCAGTCGCCCGACGCGATGCCCGTGTTGAGCAGCTTGCGCGCGGCGGGCTCCTGGCCCTGGCCCATCGAGATCATCAGCACCTGCCGCTTGCGCTTCTTGGCCAGGTCGACGATGATGCCCGTCGGGTCGGCGCCCTGCGAGAGCAGCGCGATGGTCGGCACACGCGTCGTCGACTCGGCGATGAGCTCGGCCAGGTCGAGCGGGCGCGAGTCGGCGTAGCGCTCGCCCAGCGTGCCCATCACGTACTCCTGCGCCGAGAGTAGCGCGCGGTCCTCGCGCAGCGCGCGCACGATGAGCATGCGCTCAAACTTGTCGATGCGCTCGTTGAACTCTGGGATCTCCTGCGTCTCGGGCGCGTCGTGGTCGTACCACTCCTTCCACGCGTCGGCGGAGCGCGCGTTGGAGATGGCCTCGGGCAGGTCGCGCAGCATCTGCACCGTGCGCGAGACGGCGAGAATGTTGAGCCAGACGCCCTCGGGCATCCAGTCGTGCGGCTTGGGCCGCTCCGACTTTGGGTCGAGCGCGCCGCCGCCCTTGAGGAGGTTGCCCACGTAGTTGGACGAGAGGCGCTCGGCCACCGTCTCCACCTTCATGGCCAGCATGAGCACCCAGACGCTCTTGTGGCGCGTGAAGAGGCCGCGCTGCATGTAGCACGTCACGTAGAAGGAGAGGTACTCGATGATGTTGTTGATGCGCTTGGCGGCGAGCGGCGCCTTGTCCGACTGGTCGATCGACCAGTCGAAGAGCTCGAGGAACTGCTGGAGCGAGACCATGTACATGTTGTTGATGGCCGCCATGTCGACGACCAAAAAGTAGAGGAGCGCGCCGCGCGTTGCGACGGGGCGGTACTCCTCGCGCGCGCCCGAGATGCGCTTGTCGGTCTCCGCCGCGTTGGCCAGCTTCTCCTGCACCTCCAGGCCGGTGGTCTTGGTCTTCTGGAGCACCTCGATGAGCTCGACGTCGTCGAGCAGGTTGCCGGTCGAGTTGGCCAGCTTGTAGAGCAGGTTGTCCTCGAGCCCCTTGAGCGTCTTCTGGTTAGAGTTGACCTCCTCGACCAGCTTCATCTTCTGGTCCTCGAGCTCGGCGCGCTCCTTCTGCAGCACGCGGCCGAGCAGCTGCTGCTCGAGCCCGCCCATCGTGACGGTGAAGTTGATGATGGTGAGCTGCGCGAAGAGCTCGGGCGTGAAGTGCGGGTTAGCCAGCTTGGAACAGAGGAAGAGCGAGAAGGTCTCCGAGTACTCGCACTCCTTGTCCGAGAGCTGGATGATGAGGTTGCGCCCCTTGCGCTGGATCTCCTTGTTGAAGACGGGGTCGAGCACGGGGTCGATGTCCTCGGTCACGTTCTCTACCAGCAGCGGCGTGCCGAAGGCCATCGCGTCCTCGAGCACGTTGCGGAAGCGCTTCTCCATCAGGTTGGTCACCTTGAGCTGGTTCTTGGCCTCGCGGTTCTTGATCCAGCCCAGCCCCTGCGACTGCGGGTCGATCATCAGCGGCCACTTCTGCGCCTTGGTCACCATGATACCGTTCTGCACCGAGAGCTCGTCCGTCGGCAGCCCCTCGAGCGTCCAGTCGCCGATGGTGCCCTCGTCCACCAAGAAGGTCGAGACGCGCAGGTCCTCCGTCACGGGCACGCCGCGCTGCTTGCAGTCGGCGTAGAAGCGGTCCTTCTGCAGCATCTCGCGGAAGGCCGAGTTGTAGGGCCCCACGTAGCCGATGAAGGCGCAGGCGAGCGAGACGTCGCCCGCGAGCCGCTTGATCTCGTCGGCGAACGCCTCCGACTGCTCGCCCCACCGCTTGCGCTCGCCCGAGAGGCCGTTGATGAGCCGGTTGGCCGCGTCCATCTTCTTGGTGGTCGCGTCGGCGTCCTCCTGCAGCATCTGCTTGTGCGCCATCGCCTCGTCGAAGCTGGCCTGCATCGTGTCGAGGTCGGCCTGCACGAGGTCGAGCTCGCCCTGCGCCTTGGCCAGCTTGTTGTTGGCCGCCTTGAGCTTGCCCTCGGCCGTCTTGAGCGCGAGCATCTTTGGCTTGACCACCTTTGCGATGTCCACGTAGAGCGTCATCGCGCGAGCCCAGGTGCAGAGCCCCGCGAGCGCGAGCGCGACTTTCTTGGCGTCCTCGGGCGTGAAGTCGGGCGCCGCCATGTAGGGGAAGAGCAGCTCGACCGTCTCGTCGTTGGTCAGGTCCTTGTCGAAGAGTGCCACCTTCTGGAGGAAGGACGTGTCGCCCATCATGACGCCCGCGTCCTTCCACGACGCCTCGAGCTGCGTCACCTTGCCGCGCTTGAGCTCCACCTCGACCGCCTTGGCCGGCTGCAGGTTGAGGTTGAAGAGGCAGAGCACCACGTCGAAGACGCGCTTGACCAGGTCGGGCGGCTGCTTGAACGACTTGAGCAGCCCGATGTCCTTGCCCGTGATCATCTTGAGCGCGTCCTCCGCCTCCTGCAGCATGGGCTTGGCCGCCTCGAGGTCGCGCTCCACCACGTCCTTCTGCATCGCGATCACGTGCGCCTCGCCCGCCAGCGTGTCCTTGACCGTCTGCACCTCGGCCTTCTTCTTCTCCGCCTTGGCCGTCGAGGCGGTGATGTCCTGCAGCAGGATGGCCGACTTCTCCTGCGCGACGGTCAGCGTCTTCTCCTTCTCCTTGAGCTCGATCTTCATCTTCTCGACGTCCTTGGCCGCGTCGAGCAACTTGCTCAGCCCCGTGTTGATGTTGTCCGCCAGCCCCTCGATATGGTCGAGCTTCTGCACGTAGACCTTCTTGTACTCTGCGATGAAGCCCAGGTAGGACTTTGGCGTCACGTAGACGTTGCGCCGGTACGCCTCGAAGTAGTCGACGGTGGCGCGCGACATGGAGTCGTGCACGGCGGCCATGTGCAGGATGAGCTTGTCCTTGACGCCCTCCTCGCCCTGCAGCCGGTTGAAGTTGCCGATGAGCGCCGTCGCCACGTCGGCGAGCGCCTGCTCGGGCCACGGCAGGAACCAGTCGATGGTGCAGCCGTTGATGAGGCCGGGAAAGGCCTGCGCGCGGTTGCGGAACTTCTCGCCGACGGGCGAGAAGCAGAGCGAGAGGTGGAGGTTGGTGCGGACGCGCTCGATGAACATGGTCCAGAGCTGGTCCTGCGTCGGCTCGGAGCCCTTGTGGACGGACGTGTAGACGGGGCCCATCTCGCCCAAGATGACGTCGAGCTCGTCGCGCGGGAAGAGGTTGGGCAGCTCGCCCGTGTTGAGGAAGATGTTGACGTACTCGAGGAAGCCCTCGTCCTTGATCTCCTTGTCGGTGAAGAGGAAGACGACGGGCTTGCCCAGCACGCCCGCGCGCCGGTAGAGCGGCTTGAAGTCCTCTAGCAGGTTGGTCGAGTTGTACGAGCGCGTCACGGTGATCTGGAAGAGCTGCGACGAGGCGATGAAGGCGGCGAGCCGCGTGAGCGACTGCTTGCCCGAGCCGCCCACGCCCACGAGCAGCGCGCAGCCGCGCGACATGCCGAAGACGCGCGAGACGCGCATCAGGTGCTCGATGCAGTCGTGGAAGAAGACGAGGTCGCTGCGCAGCAGCTTGAACTGGTCGTTGAAGCGCGCGAGGTACTCCTGCGCCTTGTCGCGCACCGTGTCCATCGTGGGCACCAGCTCGTACTCCTTGGGCGCCGGGCCGATCTCGCCGCTCTCGGCGTCCTCCTGTCCGTCGCGCAGAAAGTTGGCGAAGTAGCGGTCCTCCTTGACGAGCGCCGCCTTCTCTGCGCCGAACTGCGCCTCGATCACCTTGTCGATGGCCTGCGTGAACCAGGACTTGTCCTTGTGGTCGACCAGCTTGTCCGAGAAGACGCGCATGCACTCGTGGCGCCAGAGCTGGAGCAGCACCGTCTCGGAGGTGACCGTCTCGTGCACGTCGGCCGCGAAGACGCCCTGGAAGACGCGCGAGAGGTCGCGCAGGTTGAAGATGTAGTGGAACTTGGCGGGCGTCGGCAGCATCTTGGTCTTGACCTGGTTCCAGATGTCGATGGTGATCGAGACGAGCGTCTCCGAGACGGCCCACACGTCGGCGCGCTTGTTGGGGTCGTCGGGCACGAACTTGGCGCGGCACATGGAGCCGAAGATCTGGTTGATGGAGGCGACCGATGGCAGCGTCACGTTCATCACGTGGAAGTGGCGCTTGGCGCGGTTGGGGATGTCGTTCTTGCCGCCGCCCGGATGGAGCATGGCGCCGAGCACGAGCAGGTCGACCACGTTCTTCCACTCGCCCGGCTTGTCGAGGTTGTAGAGGCCCACCTGCTCGATGAGCTGGCGCGCGATCTCGAGCGTGATCTGGTCGCCCCACGTGTTGATCTCAGGCATCGAGAAGTCGTCGATGAAGACGATCATCTTCTTGCCGCCCGGCGGGCCGTAGGTGCGGCCCTGGCGCTTCTCGATGCATCCCTCGATGGTGCGCTGGAAGAGCAGCGGCGTGGTGGCCGACGAGAAGGAGAGCTTCTTGAACGAGGTGGCGGCCGGGTCGAGCTTCTCGAGCACCTGCAGGATGGAGGCCGTCTTGGCGGTGCCCGGCCCGCCGACCAGGATCACGGGGCGCGAGCGCTTGATCGAGAGCTCCATGTTGTACTCGGTGCGGACCGAGTCGATGGTGGGCACCAGCAGCGAGGCGAACTCGAGCGCGAGGTTAGGCCCCGTGTAGGACCACTGCGGGATGCGCGAGCCCCAGTGGACCCAGTCGTAGGTGGAGCTGGCCACGTCGACCACGAACTCGAAGGAGGAGTCAGGCGCCTGCGCGTCGGGCAGGTTCTCCGTCATGTTGCGCAGGAAGGCGTCCACCTTGGTCCGGTCCTCCGACTCGAGCACGCCCGCGATGGACCACATGAGCGCGTAGAAGAAGAAGCGCTCGAGCGCGTCGCCGGAGGGCGCCTCGGTCAGGTCCTCGAGCAGCGCGGTCAGCAGCACGCAGCAGGTGGTCATGAGCGAGATGTCGGCGATGCTCATCTTCGGCCGGCACTCGCGCTTGACGAAGCCGAGCGTCTCGGCCGCGTACTTGCCGAAGAGCGCCGTCATGGCCTCGCTGTCCTTGGCGCGCTCGGCCACGTACGAGGCCACGTAAGGCTTCCAGCCCAGGTCCGCCTCCGAGATGTAGACGATGCCCGCGCGCGAGACGGTGGCGGGCGAGGCGTTGCGCAGGTCCTCCACCTCAAAGTGGAGTGTCACGTTGGGCCGCAGCATCGGGATGCGGTCGTTGTTGGCGAGCGTGAGGATCTTGTTGTCGTCCATGACGGTGTTCATGTTCTCGATCCAGATGGCGTCGACCGGCCCGTCGAGGATGAGCCAGGTAAAGTTCTTCTTGTCCTTGTTGGCCTTGCGCCAGAGCTGCGCGAAGATGCCCTCGGTCCACTCGTTGGCGACGATGTCGAGCGCGCCGAACATCTGGGGCGAGGTGATGGCCTTGGGGTTGAGCGTTTGCGTGCGGTGGGGCTGGCCGATCATGGGCTCGACCGTGTCCGCGTTGGGCACCGCGAGCGAGAGCGCCTTGGTCAGCACCTCGACGATGCGCGACTTGCCGACGCCCGAGGGGCCGACCGCCATGAGCGAGTGTCGCACGAGGCACATCTCGTAGACCTGGACGATCTTGGAGACCCAGTCCATGTGCATCTGAAGGCCCAGCTCCTTGATCACCTTTGCGACGACGGGCTCGACCAGCGGGTGCTTGGCCTTCTCCGCCTTGATGCCCGGGAAGAGGTCGTCGATGAGCGCGAGGAAGAGCGGCACGTCCTCGGCGACGAACTTGGAGAGGTTCATGTCGCGCAGCGTGCGCATCAGCAGCACGGTCTCGCCCTTCTCCGAGTTGTCGGTCAGGTTGCGCCGCTCGGTGCCCGCGGTGCGCAGCACGGCCAGGATGTTGCGCAGGCCGAAGTCGTAGTGCGCCTGCTTGGAGAGCTGCTCCTCGCAGAGCGAGTAGAGCACGTGGAACTTCTTGGCGAGCATGGTCGAGAAGACGTAGCCCGAGCCGATGAGCTTCACCTTCATGATGATCTCGCGGTCGGGCACCATCATCGTGACGCCGCGGTGGAGCGACTTGAGGTTCTCTGGCAGCTCCTGCCGGCCGGCGTAGCCCGGGTTCATCGTGATGAAGTAGCCGACCTCCTTGTTGCACGCGATCACGTGGCCGTCGGTGAACTGGAACGTCTCGCGCTGCTCGCGGATGGCGGTCAGGATGCAGCCCACTTGCTGCGCCGCGACGGAGAGCACCTCGAGGTCGATGCGGTTGAACTCGTCGAAGCAGCCCCAGCAGCCCGACATGGCGAGCCCCTTGTAGATGCCGCCCAGCGCGCGGTAGTCCATCTGGTCCGAGCAGTTGGTCACCACCACGTACTTGCCCAGCGTGCAGCCCATGTCCTTAACCGTCTCCGTCTTGCCTGTGCCCGCCGGCCCGGCGGGCGCGCCGCCGAGGAACATGCCCAGCGCCTGCGAGAGCGTGATGTAGCAGCGGTCGGTGAGCGGCGTGATGACGAGACGGTCCTTGACGCCGAGGTACTCGCAGCAGTACTTGAAGTCGACGTCGGCCACCGAGACCTGGGCCTCGTCCATGTCGTGCCGCCAGTAGAAGCGCGCCTGCTTCTGCCACTCGAAGTCCTCGGGGTCCTTGACGCGCTTTTTGAAGATCTCCTCGAAGACGTCGCGCTGGTGCACCTCGACCAGGATCATCGTCTCGACCTTCTTGCGCGTCCACTTGCCGTACGCCTTGAGCTCGGCGTCGGTGCGCATGTTGATGCCGACCAGGTCGGTGAGCCGCTGGTTGTGGCGCTTGTTGGTCTCCTTGAGGATGTTCTTCTCCGCCTTGGCGCGGTAGAGCGCGTCCTCCGAGTCCATGGTCCACTTGAACTGGATGCCGATGAGCGAGACCTGCGCCTGGTACTTGTGCGTGAAGGCCTCGGTCGGCAGGGCGTCGCAGTCGCCCGCCGCCATGCAGATGATGTTGTTGAGCGTGTGCTGCATCTCCTTGAGCAGCCGGTCGAGCCACTCCTCGATGTTGCCCTCCGCCTTGACGGGGTTGTAGAGCGTGCACGTCTGGCCCTCGCCCGACTCGAACTCGCGGATGATGTTCTTGTCCTTCTTGTCGAAGGTGACGGCAACGAGCGAGTCGAAGACGGACTGGAGGTGCGGCTGGATGGCCTGCGGGTTGGAGCTCTGCGAGAGCACCTCGAGCAGCGTCGCGTCGGCGACGAAGAAGAAGCGCGGGAAGGCGGCGCGCTTCTGGTCGAGGTAGCCCGAGAGCGCCTTCTGGCAGAGCTCGAGCTGCTCGAGCATGTAGGGCAGCAGCTGCTTGAGCGAGTCGTTGTTGTAGATGTAGCTGAGCGCGATGGGCACCTCGTTCGCCTTGGTCATGATCTTGACCCAGTTCTTGTCAATGCCCTGGAAGCGCTTCGACTCCTGCGGCAGCTGCTTGGCGATGTCGCCAGAGGTGAAGACCGCCTCGAGGTACTGCCACATAGACTGCACCTGCATCCACATCTCGAGGATCTCCGAGATGGTCGAGAGACGCAGGATCCACTCGGTCGCCTCCTCCTTGAAGGGCGTGATGAAGCGCGAGGCCATCATGGAGCCGAGCCCCATCTGCGCCTCCTCGAGCGCCTCCATCAGCTCGCCCGTCGCGCCGCCGTTGAGCACGATGGGCCCGCGGTTCTTGAACTGGCCGAAGGTGAGCGTGCGGATGGACCAGTCCATCGAGAGCTCGGCCAGCTTGATCTCGATCGACTTCTCCTTGACGGCCGAGTTGGCGATGTCCTCGACGTCGTCCTGGCACTCGAGCAGCCCCGCGTCGAGCAGCGTCGAGAGCTTGAACGAGTCGGATGCCACGTTGAGCGTCTTGCCCGTGAGCTCGCAGAGCTTGTCCCAGTGGCGCTGGCGCATGGCCGGGTTGGCCAGCTGCTGCACGAGCGGCAGCGTCTCGAGGAAGTCGTCGACCGTCTTCTTGAGCTCGATGAAGGCGTCCCACGAGCGCAGGTCCTTGGGCATCTTCTTGCACGAGAGCTGGAACTCCTCCATCTTCTTGAGCATGCCGTCGATCGTGGCCTGGTCCTGCACCTCGATCCACGACGTGTCGTTGTAGTCGTTGACGGTGGTGAGCACGGTGGTGTAGAGGCCGTAGAGCTTGTCGAGCAGGTCGAGCTCCATCTTGGTCTTCTCGAGCTCGGGGTAGGGCGTGATGGGCAGGCCGAAGAGCTGCTCGCCCGCCTTGTACGAGTCGAACTTGCGCGCGCGCTCGTCGTAGAGCCGCTGGAACTTGCGCAGCCGCTCGCACGCGTCCATCGGCGGCAGGCCGGGCACGCCCGGCCCGTTGGCCTCGAAGTCGTTGCGGAACTGGACCACGTCGACGGCGAACATCTTGACGTTGCGCATGAGCCCGATGCGGAAGCCAGACTGCATCGCGCGCAGCCGCTCGGTCATGTCGTCCGAGATCTTCTTGAGCTTCTTCCACGAGTAGCCCAGGTCGGTCACCGTGTCGGTCTCCTCCTTGGGCACGCGCACCTCGTAGCGCGCGAGCAGCGCGTACTTCTCCTCGACGGGGCCGAAGACCATGTCGAGCGTCGACTCCTTCTCGCGGATGTTGGAGAGGTAGGTCATCGCGGTGCGCACGTCCTCGAGGTCCGTCACCTCGCGCTTGAGGAAGCGCGTCGTGTCGTGGATCCACTGCGTGATCTCCTCGAGCTCCTCCTTGGCCTGCAGGTGGAGGTTCTCGGCGTACTGCGACTTCCAGGCCTGGCACTCGTCCTTGAGCGCCATCTTCATCGGCGCCGTCTCGAGCGAGAGCGCGCCGATGATGTGCTTGCCAGGGATGTGCGCGATCTCCTGCTCGTAGGTGACGTACTTCTTGAGCTCCTGCTCGAAGTCCTCGAGCGTCGGCTTCTTGGCCATGAAGGCGTTGTAGGCGCCCGCCTTGTCGTCCTGCCAGAGGAAGTTGTACTTGGTGAACGTCTCGAGGTACTCGTAGACCTGGCGCTTGGCGCCCTCGACGGCGCCCGTGAGCAGCAGCACGACGCGCACGATCTCCTTGTCCTTGGAGATGACCTCGTAGACGGACTTGCGCGACGAGCCCATCTCGACCTCCGAGTCCCAGACCTTGAGCGCCTTGGAGCAGCCGAGCAAGGTGCGCGAGCAGCGGTTGATGGCGTCCTGGATCTCGATGAGCGGCGGGTTCATCACGATGTTTGGGATCTGGAGCTCCACGTTGACGTCGAAGAAGGGACGCTCGTTGAGCAGGAAGCCGCCCGTGTGCACGCGCGAGCCGACGCGCCGCTTGATCGACTCGAGCGAGCGCTGGGTGCAGTCGAGCACCGCCTGGTAGATGAGCCGCGAGAAGTGGGCCTGCAGCTTCTGCATGTCAGCCTTCTCGACCTCCATGGTGGTGTAGGTGAACGAGTAGCCGAGGATGAGCGCGAGCAGGTCGGCGACGCCCTCCTCCACCTCGAGGTTCTTGGCCACCATGACGTTCTGCTGCTCGGCCACGTGCTTGACCTGGATCGAGACGAACTTGTCGAGCGAGAAGCTCTCGTCGACGGGCAGGTCGATCAGGTCGAGCGCGGAGACGATGTTGAGATTGCGCATCAGCCGGTTCTCGATGTTGTCCTTGATCTTGACGACCAGGTCGTCGAAGCGCATCAGCTCGGCGTGGAAGGCGTAGAGGTAGGCCTCGATGTTCATCGAGGTCCAGGTGAGGTTGAGCATGCCCGGCTGGATCACGCGCTCCAGCTCGGCGATGTGCGGCTTGAGCAGCGGCTCGACGATGGGCAGGATGCCCGCCATGACGCGCTCGTACTCGCCGATGGCGTGCGAGAGCAGGTTGTAGTGCAGCTTGAACTTCTCCTCCTGCGCCAGCACCATGCGCGCCGACTCGGGCACCTCCTGCCCCATGCGCATCAGGCACTTGGTCTCGCGCAGCAGCTGCAGGATCTCGCGGTCAAAGTTGACGTGGAGGCGGTCGGTGGCGGGATGGCGCACGATGAGCGTCGCCTGGAGGCCAGACTTGGCCGCCTCGATGCCCTTGGTCCAGGCCAGGTGCCAGAGCGTCTCGAACTCGATGATGGTGCGCGCGATCTTGTTATAGACCTTGACGTGCTTCTTGCTCTCCTTGGTCGCCATGAGCATCGTGTTCTCCTTGAAGGCCTCCATCGGCTTCTCGATCCGCCGCATCAGCTGGCGCGCCCACATGACGTTGCCCGTCACTGGCGGCGCGTTGCGCACGGTCGGCGGCGAGGCCTTCTGCTTCTCGTAGAGGCGCTGGACCGTCTCGAGGTCGGTCGAGTAGTTGGCGAATATGACCATGAACTTGGACTCGAGGTCGTCCTTGAGCGAGTCGCGCTGCAGCGTCGCCTGGAACTGCTTGAGCAGGCTCAGCGCGTGCTCGGTCGAGGTGATGTGCTCGAACGACTGGTTGATGAAGCCCTGGAGCGACGACTCGAGCTCGTGGATGTTCGCGTTGAACTCGAGGTAGTCGCGGTCGAACTGGTTGAGTTGGAAGTCGAGCAGGTCGTACGGCTTGCGCTTGAAGTCGGAGACGATCTGGAAGAAGGAGGTCATCAGCCCCTCGAGCCCCTCCAGGTCGTGGTTCGAGAGGGTCGAGAACTGGTCCACCGTAGAGAACATGTCGATGAGCTTCTCGACGCGACGGCAAAAGAGGTCGAACTTGCCGAAGATGACGTTCTCGTTGAAGTCGAACTGCTTCCCCTTTGGGTTCTCGGCCAGCGCGTGACGCACCGCGCGGTACTGCTCCTGGTACTGGCGGTTGCAGTCGATGCAGACGCGCAGCCGGCTGATGAGCTCGGGGACCGACTGCTCCCACAGGTTGCCGTCCGCCTCCACGTAGGCGCGGCAGTTTGCGATCATCTGCTCCGTCACCTTGCGGAAGAGCGCCGTCATGCGCTGCGCGGTGTTGTAGTAGCGCGCGATCGTGTTCATCATCTTGATGTTGTTGAGCAGGCCGGGCAGCGACTCGAGGATGTCGGCGGGCATACCAGTGTAGAGCGGGTCGATGTACTTGTCGAGCGTGTGCAGGTACTTGACGTTGTCCTTGGCCTCGTTGGCGGCGTCGGTGATGGCGTTGTCGTTGGCCTTCCAGCGCTTGAGCACGCGAGACTTGTTGAGCTGGAGCACCGAGAGCACGACGCGGCAGTGCTCGCCGTTGAGCTGCTGGATCACCGAGTTGAGCTTGCCCATGCGCGAGCGCCAGTAGTCGAGCTCGGTGCGCGGGCCGCCATCCTCGGGCGAGGCGGAGTCCTCCTTCTCAGCGAGCAACGCCTCCGTCTTGTTGCACCACTCGGTCACCGCCCGTTCGTACTCGGAGGCGATGGACGAGTTGGCCGCCGCCTCCGAGATGGCCGCCGGGTTGTTGGCCACCAGCCGCTCCACCTTGTCGAGCTCGAGCCCGTTGGCGAGCGAGTCGATGGCCTTGTCGAGCACCTCGACGCAGCGCGTGCTGCTCGCCGTCAGCTCCTCCAGCTCGCCCACCTTCATCTTCTTGGCGAAGCCGAACATGTTGGCCTCCACAGCAGGCCGGAAGATCTACGCGGGGCGCACGCGGGGAGCGTGGGCGTCGGTGGGCGCGCGCGGGGTGCGTGCTCGCGGCGTCGCATTCACAGCCGACGCGATTTGGAGTGACACTGCGCAGCGTTTGAGTGCGCGGAGCGCCGGCGGTCGCGCGTCGCGGCGTCGCGGCGACGTACCTCGGAGAGAATACGCGAGAGAACGACGAGCGACGAGCCCTCGAGCGTGCCAAAGTTGACCTCGGTCTCAATGTTGGCCGGGTTCACCTGCAAAGGGGCGGCGGCAGCGCAGCAATCGCGTGAGCAGCGATGGCGGCGCGCGCGACTCCGTGCCGCAGGTTCCATCGGTGGCGCGGTGCGGCCAGCGCGGCTAGCGCATCCATGCCCAGGGCAGCGCACCTTGCCCTCGACGACGCGCACAAAGTATGTGCACTTGCCGGTCAGGCCCTCGGAGCCGCCGTAGGTGAGGAAGACCGAGTTGCCCTGCGAAACCGCACACGACAGCGCTCAGTATCACGGCAAGGCGGTGGCGCGCCACGCCGCATCTCGTCGGACCCGCGCCACAAGCGGCGCGCGCGCATCGCCCATCTGCGGCTACACCCACGACCACACCCACGACCGCACCTGACCATAGAAGAGCAGCTGGCCCGGCGAACCCCCGTTGAGGAAGTTGCTGACCATCTCGGCGTCCTTGGACATGGCCGCGTCGACCAGGGTACCGGCGACGCCCAGTCCCTGCGGCAGCGCGTGGTGGGGCGGCGGTGATTTGGAGCCCACAGGATCACTCGACACTGGCGAGGCGCTGCGCTCCGAAGAGCCCAGAGCCCGCAGTGGACGGCCAGCGCAGCCAAGGCGGCGAGGGCCGTGGTGCGGCACCTGCGACGCGATCTTGGTCATCCATCTGTGGGCTGGCGTAGTCATGGGTGTCAGCAAGCCCGCCACGCCGGTGCGCGGCGCTACAGTAACTGAACGGCCGACCCGAAATAGAAGGCGGAATACCGTCGGGTGCCACTTGAAATCGTTTACCTGTCGCGCTGGTGGCCGTCGGACCGACGCCGGACCCGACCTTGGACGATGTCGGACGGCGAGTCGGACGACGAGACGATGTCGGACGACGCGTCCTTCGAAGCGCTGCGCGCGCGCTACACGAGTTTGCGCGGCAGCATCGAGAGCCAGCTCGGCGTTCCGCAAAGGGAGTCTACGTGTGCGCCGCCCAGCTTGCTGCACGGCGGCGACGAGCGCTATCTGCGCGAGCGCGTGATGGGAGGCACCTCAGCACGGCCCTACCCTTCGGTCGAGAGTGCCATCGACGGTCACATGGGGGCGCAGTTCGCCGCGCTCAGCACCTCCATCTCGACCCGGCCGGACGCGCCGGCGGCGGACGCCGAATGGGCGACTGTTGGCGTGATCAACACCCGGCCCACGGGCGACGCGTTGGGGGCGCTGCCTCCAGCCGGCGCCTCGACCGGCTCGCAGACGGTGCAGCTCCACGCCGCGCGGCCCTCATGCGGCGGTGCGCCTACGCTCATGACCGCCAGCGACGTGGCGCTCGCGAGCTCCTCGTACCGCCACATGGTCCCGCGCTGCAGCAACAGCCAGAGCGCCACGGCCGCGCCGTTGCGCGCGGACGCCCCGGTGGTTTCGTACGACGAGAGCTTGCGCGAGCAGAACCGGCTCGTCTTTGGGCATGAAGCCGTTCGCGCCGCGCTTGCCTCGCACTGGCGAGCCTACGCAGACTCGCGCGCGGCGCTTCGGCCCGCGCGCAAGTTCAACGCCCCCGAGCCCGAGCCGCGGCCCACTTCCGCCCGCTCCGCCAGCCACCCCTCCCTCGGTGCGAAGCGCGGCACCTCGACGACACGCGCGCTGCAGCAGCAGGTGCGGGCCCTGTCGGCAAAGACCCAGCCCAAGGCGACGCGCACCGGCGGGGCCCGCGCGGCGACGCGTGCGGTGCCACTGGCCCGTCCGGCGAGCGCTGGCACGCCCGCTCGCGACGCGCCGATGGCGAGTCCGCGCCAGGCGGGGCGCCTGTCGCCTGGCGGGGTGCCGAGTGTCGTGGGCGACCCTAGGCAGGCGCAAGTGCTCGCCTTGATGAAGCAGCGCTCGGAGGTGATCTACCAGAACACCGTCGCCGGCGTCTCGTGAGGCCGCCGTGTGAGCGCCGTCGCACCTCACTCGGCGGTCGCGCAGTGAGCTGAATGCGGCCACGGGTGCAGGATCGCGGCCTAAATAGGCCGCTCTGGCGGGCGGGCCAGTCAAGCCGTCCGTCGCAGTTTTGGCCCCCGGCCAGCGGGGCCAAGGAGGTGGCGTGCGTCTAGCTCATCAGCGCTGATATTAGTCTAAGTTGGGAGGTCGCCCTTCTAGCTAACAACAAGGGGCAGGGCCTCCCTGGCCCTGCTCCTGCTGACGATTGTGCCCGCCGCCGCGAGTCTGGGCAGCGCGGCGCTCACCGCTCCTCGAAGCGCGGCGGGCCCGGCGGCGCCCACATCCGCAGCAGAGAGATAAAAATGTTTGAGAGATTTTGTGTATCTGTGTAAATTCGACGGACTCTCCACCACCACCAGCGGGGCCCGTATATTATATTATATTATAATATATAATATATATATATATATATATATAATATAAAAGATCAAGCCGGAGCTCTGTCGTGGCCTGTGTGCGCGCTTGACGCTTGAAGAGGCCGCCGAATGCCCGGAAACCTGAAACCTGCTAATAATATTACTAATAATAACTAATAACCTTAACCTTTACACACAGGAACAGGACAAAAAATACAAAAAAAATCAACACTCAACACGGTTAGTCTAGTGTCTAGTGTCCACACCTTCTGGCGAACAATAACAACTAACAAGACCAGGAAACAAAAAGCCACAGGAGCAGGAGCGTAAAGCATTCTAGTCTAGTGTGAGTGGCTAGTGGGATTCTCGCACACACAACAAGAACCGGCATCCGGACCAAGAAGCACACAAGTCGTCGTGGGAAAGCGGAAACACGACCGGGGCGCGGGGGGGGGCGCCGAGAATCAGGAACCAGAGATCGAAACGACTCACGACTCCTACCCCGACTGCTGTGTTTTGCGCGTGAGAACCCTCGCCGAGGGCGAGGGGCCGCTTCACATTCGCCCACCCGACCAACCACCTCCGTCACACGCAAAAACGACTACGCAGTCCTCAGCATCTCCTCTCCGCGTCGCCGCCGCGCCGGAGGTCCGCGAGCTCTCCATCCCGTGGCAACTGCTTCGTACATCGCCGCCCCGCACTGTGCCAGCAAGCAAGTGCCCAGCCCGTGCCGCCGGCAGCGCGACTGGCCCCAATCCCCGGCAGCCCCGGCTAGGCAACCCCACATCCCCGCCCCGCGGCGCCTCTCTACTTCTTCGCCTTCGCCGCCTTCTCCTCCTTAAACTTGAAGAAGAGGTCCATCGAGTCGGTCTCGGACACACGCTTCCAGCCCTCCTCGTCAATGTGGTATAGCCTGACCGTGCCGCCAGAGTAGGCGTCGCGGTAGGTGGCGGCGAAGATGGAGCGCTGCGCCAGGTCAAGCGCCTCCTGCGTCGTCAGGTCGTAGCGGTAGCCCGTGTCGAGCACGCCGTAGGCAAAGGTGGAGCCCGAGCCAATGGAAAAGAGGTGGTGGTGCAAGCGGTCACCGTCCGAGTCGACGTAGTAGATCTGCGGCCCCGTCTCGTCCCAGCCGCAGATCATGGTGCCCATCGAGAGGCCGTACCCACGGTAGCTGTGCGTGATGTTGGAGAGGATCTTCGACGCGGCGCCGACCGAGATGCGCTTCTTCTGGTTGAGCTCAAACATGCGGCAGCGCATGCCCAGGTAGCGCTCCCAGTACGAGCAGTCGGCCGCGCCGCCAGCCATGGTGCCAAGCAGGAACGGGTTGATCTCGATCACCTTCTTCACCGTCTGCGAGGCGATGTAGGCGCCCGCGCTCGCGCGCGAGTCGACCGCCACAATCACGCCGCCTTGGTACTTGAAGGCCAGAGTGGTTGTGCCGTGCACCATCCGCATGTGCTGCTCCACGCCAGGGCACCGCTCCTGCGGGTTAGGCAGCAGCGGCGCCGAGTCCAGCAGCTCAGACGGTAGCACCTCGTGCTCCTCCGCCGCACGCGCCGTGCGCGACACCGAGTAGTCGAGGCAGTCGAGCATTGAAAACGCAGACGACCAGCGGACCCTGCACACAGGCGAAAAGAGGCAGCAGAGGGTCGGCGCTCCAGCGAGCTTGAGCGAGGCAGTGGAGGGGGGGGGGCTCAGGCGTGCGATGTGGACGACCGAGGCGCGTCCCAGTGTGCAGCTTGATATCAGGCCAGCATACCAAGCGCGCCGAGACAGCGGCGGCGGCGTTAGAGGTTAACCCGAAATACCGGGGGAGCACCGTGAAAACTTCAAAACAGTGGCGCGCCATGTCGGCGACGCGGAAATCTGTGTGTGCTGCGCGCCTCGGTCGTCCACATCGCACGCCTGAGCCCCCCCCCATCCACTGCCTCGCTCAAGCTCGCTGGAGCGCCGACCCTCTGCTGCCTCTTTTCGCCTGTGCAGGGTCCGCTGGTCGTCCCACGGCTCCTGGCGGCCGCTTTGCTACTAGGAGCGTGCGAGGCGGAGTGGACGGGAATTTTGGGGCTGAGCTTCGAGTCGGATACGCAGGTGGACCAGCGCACGATGCTCTGCCCGTCGGGCTTCATCACCGGGCTCAAGGTGCGGCAGGGGCGGGACGAGAAGGACGATATCGATACCTATGATTTCCAGCTGCAGTGCGGCCGGCGGTGGAGCGCGTGGTCGGGCATGCCGTTCAAGGGGCTGCGGCAGGAGAAGTCGTTCGAGTGCCCGATGAAGATGAGCATGACGGGGCTCGAGGTGACCAAGGGGCGCAAGGAGTGGGGCGACGTTGACACTTACGACTTCAAGCTGCAGTGCTCGGGCGTGTGGCAGGAGTACATGGGGCTCGGCGTCTCCAACAGCAAGGAGCGCGCGGCGCGCGAGTGCCCCGACGGGACTATGGCGTGGGGTTGGAAGGCGTACAGAGGCTTCGTGAAAAAGGGTGATCAGGATTATTACGAGTTTGACCTCAACTGCAAACCCGCCGCCGACGCCTCGGCCGCCGTGCGCAAGAGCCCGAGCCCGCGCGAGATCGGCCTCTCGCCCAACGTGTTCCTCTGGTCGCCCAAGGACGTGGGGACCTGGCTCGGCGCGCTGGGGCTCGCCGAGTACGCGCCCGCCTTTGTGGAGAACCGGCTGCAGGCAAGCTGCGGTAGCTGGAATCCATTCCCCGGGCTATATCTATCTGTCTATCTATATGTCTGTATAGGTAGATATACACAGATCTCTAGATCTATATTATATGTATAGACATCCAAGCCCGACATGCCGCGCACCCCGCGAGCCTCCTACTACCTGTGCGCAGCAGCCTTATATGTTATATATATATGTATATATATATATATATATATATATATATATATATATATATATATATATATATATATATATATATATATATATATATATATATATATATATATATATA
>Ga0105055_10005065_pt1 | contig 18838 bp, 10 predicted proteins | sample BON03_FD_78090 | JGI IMG/M metagenome (GOLD analysis project Ga0105055, IMG submission 78090) | Freshwater microbial communities from Lake Bonney liftoff mats and glacier meltwater in Antarctica - BON-03 | ecosystem: Environmental > Aquatic > Freshwater > Ice > Glacier meltwater | place: Lake...
AAACTGCTCAACTTTCTGCATTGTCTCCATAGGAGGGTATGCTGATTTCGCCTTTGGTTTAGTAGGATCAAACTGCTCAACTTTCTGCATTGTCTCCATAGGAGGGTATGCTGATTTCGCCTTATTCACTTCAGCAGGTTTTACTGCTGCTTCTTTCTGTTCTACTTTCTGTTCCGCTTTCTTTTCTGCTCCAAAAGAAAACACGGGTGCATCTTTTGTACCAGTCGACAATGCAGCACCGAACGAGAAACCTTCACTCGAAGGTTTGCTGAAGTTGAATGCACTTGCAGTTGGAGCTTGTGTTGTTGACAAACCTTCACTCGAAGGTTTACTAAAGTTGAATGCACTTGAAGTCGGAGCTTGCGTTGTTGCAGGACTGTTAAAAGAAAAAGCAGGCTGTGTTGGAGGACTATTAAAGTTGAACGGGGCTGTTGTTGTTTCCTTGACTGCATCTGGGCTCCGAGGTTTCTCACAACACATACATATTATCACTACATCTGGGTTCAAAGTCCGACATGGTTCGCATCTCCAATCCGTCCCATCTTTAAGAAGTGGGGGGCCTCGAACCTCATGGGCACAGTCGTCGGAATCAAAAGAATCGAGTGATATCTCAGAACATGAATCGTCATCTTCCTCTTCATTGGATACAAATACCGAATCGTCTTCAATTTCTGACTCTTTGTCTGCAATCTCAATTTGTTGTTGTTGCTGTGGAAGAACCTTAGGCATTTCTATTTTCTGTGGAATGACTAGTTGAGATTGTTGTTTCGCTGGAGTTGTAACAACTTGATTAACGATATTAAATTGGTACTGAACCTCAGGTCTGTGCCATTCTTGCTCTGTATCGGTGAAAAGTGAATGCATGGCTCGTTGACAGTCCCTATACTTCACAACAAATCCTTCCGCAGAGGCTTCGGAATCAAATGTTAACTTAATACAGGTATCTTCATGTCCTTCTTCAGCGTGGTTTTGAGTCCAGAACATGCGCCCTTTACCCTTGGTACATGCAGCAAAAACACTATCTGGATGAATTGGATGCTGAGCCAAGAATTTATCTTTATTCCCAACATCATTGCCAACAATAGAACACCTGCTACTTCCCGACTGAGAATGCTGCATCAAAACGCAAACGCCTTGGCCCATAAACTTCCATCTTTCCGGGGCGAAATTTTCTCCTTGTCCATCTGCATCACTGAGCACGTAGCACGACACAGTAACCACAGCAGAATGAACACGAGTCTCCATACGAATAATGGATGGATCCTTTTAGTAGTAGACACTGAAAACGAAGAGATTGGATAGGTCCCCTCTGTCTTGTAGACTCTAATTGTTAGCGTGTTTTTTCGTAGATTTAGATACTAATCATGTCGATCAAACTTCGTGAGCTTATTCGTAATGTACGTGCGTGTAAGACCGCCGCAGAAGAGAGGGCGGTGATAGCTAAAGAGTGTGCTTTAATCCGAACCTCCTTCAAGGACGAAGACAGTGTGTTCAGACACCGTAACGTAGCCAAGGTGCTTTTCATCCACATGCTTGGATATCCAAGTCATTTTGGACAGATGGAATGCCTGAAACTCATTGCGAGCGCTCGATTTTTGGACAAGCGAATTGGATACTTGGCGCTGTCGATATTAGTAGATGAGAAATCTGAGGTACTTACTTTGGTTACTAATTCTCTTTCATCTGATCTTAGTCATCGAAATCCTTATATTCAAGGACTTGCACTTTCGGCACTCGGTAATATCTCCAACACTGATATGCTGCGTGATTTATCATCTGTGGTTCTGAAGCTGTTTTCTGAAACCAACGTGTATGTTCGAAAGAAGGCGGCTCTTTGTGGAGTACAAATATTCAAGAAAGTGCCTGATATGGTCGAAGACTTTGTAGGTCCTACCGTCAGTCTTTTAGGAGACCGTAATCACGCAGTTCTCTTGACCGCAGTGTCGCTTTTGATTGATATCGCCATGAATCATCCAAGCTTCATAAAGAAACTTCGCAAGGCCGTCCCGCAACTAGTGAAGGTTCTCAAGAGTCTGGTACTCAGCGGATATGCTCCAGAATACGATGTTAATGGGATTACAGATCCATTTTTGCAAGTGTCTTTGATTGAATTGCTGGGGCTTCTAGGCGAAGGTCATGCGGGTGCCAGTGAGCAAATGAACGACATCCTGGCCCAGATTTCCACGAATACAGAAGGCAACCGAAACAGTGGTAATGCTATCTTGTACGAGAGTGTGCGAACCATTCTAAAGATGGATTGCGAAGATGGACTTCGCGTGCTGGCCATCAACACCCTTGGTCGCTTCCTCACCAACAGAGACAACAACATTCGATATGTTGCGCTGGAAACTCTGCAGATTGTCGTGAATGTTGAGAACGATGCTGTACAACGACATCGAGAGACTATAGTTGAGTGTTTGCGTGACCCGGATGTGTCCATCAGGGTTAGGGCGCTTGATCTAGTTTTCGCGTTGATATCCCGAGACAGCATCGAAGAGCTTTCACGTGAACTTTTGAACTATTTGGTAATCGCCACTTCAGAGCAAAAGAAGGACCTCTGTTCAAGATTATCGCAGTTAGCTTTCAAATTTTACACAGACAAAGCGTGGCAAGTTAATATGCTGACTAGCATGATGTGTATTGCTGGCCGGGAAGCGCCAAATGATACATGGGAAACTCTGGTGTCACTTATTGGGCAACCAGAAAGCGAATATTTTCGGCCACAAATATTGCATAGATTATTTGAGTCGCTTTCGGAAGATGCCTCTCAAACAGGACTCGTTAATGCAGCAGTGTGGTCGATCGGTGAATTTGGAGCGTTGCTTCTGAATGGTGCTCCGCGAAGTTCGGATTCCACTTTCAATGGTGGGTCCATGGACGAGTATGAGGGCAAAACGGAAGATGAGGTGATTTCCCTATTGTTGTCTATTCGAACTCGTCATGACATTACTGTTGGCGGTAAGGGACTGATCCTCACTTCATTCGTCAAACTGGCATCAAGATTTCCTGATTCACATTCACGTCTCGCTGCAATAGTAAACACATACAGCACTAGCATGTCGCTGGAATTACAAACTCGCGCATGTGAATACTTTGCTTTGTTGAACGATCCGTCAGATAGGTCTTTGTTGAATGATTGGTTAGCACCGATGCCTGTTCCTACCGATGAGGAGATGGAAGAGCGAAGAGTAACTGCTCATCATCAAGTAGCAGAAGGATCGGACTCTGAAGAAGATGATGACGATCAAGGCAGCGACTCTGAAGAAGAAGAAAAGCCAAAGAAGAAATCTTCGAAAGTCGCCGCCTCTGCAGCATCAAGCAACCTTCTTGACTTGGACGATATCTTTGGTGGTGGGAGTTCAGTGCCTTCAAATCCTGCTCCTCCTCAATCGTCCAACCAACTTGATCTGTTGTCTGGAATATTCGGTGGCACTCCTCCGCCTGCTGCTCCTCAATCGGATGATCCATTTGGGATGTTTGGAGGAGAATCTTTTCCGGAAATGAATGCTTACAACAAGAATGGACTCTCTGTCAAGTTCCAGCTCCAACGTGGTTCTGGGGATAAACAATCTATCGTGACTGCATACTATTCAAATTCGAATGGTGAAGAAATCAGCAATTTTGTGTTTCAAGCTGCTGTTCCTAAATTTATCTCTCTTAAGATGGATACTCCCACTGGTAACTCTTTGCCTCCGTTTAATGCAGGTACTGCGACTCAAAAGATCTTGTTGGTCAACAGCATGCAAGGAACGAAACCAATTGTGATGAAAGTGAAGATAGTATATTCGATAGGCGGTCAGACTGTGGAGGACCAAGCCACGGTGTCAGGATTTCCGGTTAACCTCTAAAGAAATAGTATATGTGTGTCTTTTTATCTTCCTTTTTAAAAGTACATAGAAGTATTGTAGTAGCGTCGTTTTTATATAATGAACGAATTTAATGTGTGTATGGAACGACTCAATCTCATTTACTTGAAAAACGAACAAGGACAATTAATTGCATACAGACCTTGAAGGTTGTTTCATTAGACTGTTGCTAGAGTTGATTTAGGGGACACGTTGTTTCGTATAAAAGGCATTTCGAAGCTATGTACAATATCGATGTCCTCGTCACTTTCTTCCTCGATGACAGCATCGAAGTTGACAATGGAAAGCGAAGACTCGGCCCGTTGCCGGTACAATGTCGCCAACTTTAATCTGTCTCTTTTAAACATCAACCATAACCTAGCGCATTGTACTCCATATCTAATTAGTAATAGCGAAGATTCTAAAAGCTCATCTAATTCTTCTGTTGCTGTGAAATAACTATGAGTGGAATGAAATAGGAAAATGTTGACCATGCAAAGACAAAAGACAAACAAATCAAACAGATTTAGAGTCTTTTTGAAATAGTCTGTGCCTTTGGAAACCATCATTACTAAAATTTCTAATCCAAACACCGCTGTTATAAAGTACTCGAACATAAAGAAGCCGACGCTGAGGGGAACACCTCCGAGGTGCATGCACAGTAACCATACAACCATAAAGGTATTGGCAAGAATCATGAAGGTATATACTGCGGCATATGTAGACGATAAATATATTCTGCTGGCTATCAGCTGAAGACTCTCCAAGGTTCCAATACGTGTTCTGACTTGACCCTGCATCAAAAAAAATCTCAACTGTTCTTTTCAAGCAGGGATAATTTCACCACGCTGAATGGTGGAAGCAGTGTTCAAGCATTTGAAGAAAGATTTGGATTTGTTATTGGAGCAAGAAACGTCAAAGTTGAAATACGTGATCCGGGAAAAGGACGCTGAGATAGTGCGCTTGAAAGCGGAAAATGAGGCACTTCAACGACTGATGGTTGATCTTGATTCACCCCATAATACTTATAACGTGCGAGTAAAGAAGAATGTGTATAGTGAAGACGTGTTTAACCAAAAAAGGTTTGAACATGATAAGTTAGAATCGAGAGAGATGGGAATTTTTGTTAATAAGGATTCATGCAAGGAGGTTTTCGAATCAGGAGCGAAGCAATATGAAGACGAGTATAAAGTCTCCCGGCGCTGTTCAAATATCGTTGCGGATATTGACCGAAGTCTTTTCTTAAGCCCCGGCATTTCTAAAAAGAAGAAATCTGTTTCTGGATTTTCTCAGAGGTCTACTGAGGTGATTGTCGAGTCAGAAAGAGATTTTTTCAAAATTGCCAAGATGTATTTAGGTGATGATGGTTTTTCCAAGCTGATTGATACATTGAATAAGTACAATGAAGGCACTACTACTTACCATGAACTTTTACATACTGTGACGATGATTACCCGTGGAATGAAGAACTCAGAAGAAATGATTGACTTGGTCTCTCAACTAGTGAAAGGAAAATGGACAGAGAATCTACTCTGAGGTACAACCAAGATTATTTCTAAAAATAATTGTTACTAAAAATAATTTGACTGCTGAATTGGAATACATTTCATTAGAAGATTATGATGAAGAAACTTATGATTCTCTTTATATATACAAAAGCAATAAAATTCGCTTGTTAAAATAATAAACAATAGGTGTGCCGTTGTGTTGGTGTTTTGAATTCGAAGAGAAAATGAATTCGAAGAGAAAGCCGTTTTTTATTTTTTAGTCGTCCTGTCTGAGGACGATACATGATCATACGAAAAAGATCCAGCAGCAGGAATATGTTGGCAGAAGTAGTTGATCCTCATTCAACCCCTATGAGCCCTCCTGGAAAACAAGAATTGAACCATTCAGTACGGGCTTCATTGCAAGCTGTCGCAGTCGTGCTAATCAGCATCATCACAGCTCACAGCGTGTGGACAGTGTATCGCTACGCGGACAAAGAATCTGATTTTGACTTTAGATCTACCGAGACTAAGAGCGATGCTGTGGCACTTGTATGGGCTTCTGGATGGATCACAGCTGTTGCTACGGGGGTTGGGGCTGTACCATTCTTCTTCCTGGACAAACTCAACCTCAGATTGGTAGCCAAATGCAATGCTGTGGCAGCCGGTATGATGCTAGCTGCGTCATTGGGTCTTGTATTAGAAGGATGCTTCGAGGAATATGAAGCTAACACAATTTTTATCCCGCCTGTCAAGGTGATGGTAGGATGTTACACCGGAGTAGGATTTGTTAAATTGTCTTCTTTCATCTTTGGAGAAGAATCTCCTTCTGATTTACTGGGTACTCTAAGTATGAAGCGCGTTTTTATAATTATGGCTGTAATGACTTTGCATTCCTTCTCTGAAGGTGTTGGAATAGGTGTGTCCTATCACTCGGAAACATTAGGCAGTTTTATATCGGCCACATTAGCTATTCATAATATCCCAGAAGGTGTTGCAGTTAGCATAGTTCTCATTCCAAGAGGATTCTCCAAACTAACAACAACTTTGTGGTGTATATTTTCAAGTTTGCCGCAACCTCTTATGGCTGTTCCGGCGTTTTTGTTTGTGGATCAATTCAAATCAGTCACTCCATTGGGATTTGGATTTGCAGCAGGTGCAATGTGCTATGTTGCGGTGTTTGAACTCATTGACGAGGCTCTAGAGACCCTGAAGAAAACAGAGGCATATACATACTGCGCTGTCGCTATTTTCACCATGGGATCGTGCCAATACTTTATAAGGGATTCTTTTCAATAAGTGAACATAGTTGTCTTTATTCTTAGATTCTCCCTAGTAAAGGTTCATGCAAAAACGCTTCAATGAACAGGCTTCAAACAAACAAGAGTTCCATGTATTCAAAATGAGCACTCTGTACATATCCAAGAAACTTCTCTATCTGGCTGAATCGTTGGCGAATTGAGGATCAAAGGTTTAAAATCACGTTTTTGAAACATGAGTTTTCTAGGTACCACTGGTACTCGAAGTTAAATACGGCAGTAGTACAATTGTTGATACACATTGTTGAAGCCGATGTCGCATCACCTGCGATGGGCCATTGTTTTATTGGCCATTTTCGTTGTAACCTCGATTTTAATTCTCCACAGTGACTTGGATATACCGAAACATTCAAACCTCATGTTTCTCTTCAACACCCATGTTTACGAAGATACCATCGAACCAACACTGGAAGAAGATTATTCAAATGAGGAAATCCTAAACGATGAAAAATTAGTGGCCGAAAATGTAGAGAGTGAAAAGCAACAGAATAGCGAAGCAGTACCTGTTTGTGTTGTATGGAAACGACCGAATGTTCGTGTTATGAGCTTTTTTGTTTCTAGCATACTGTCTGACATGGGCGCCAAATTCAAATTTATCCTGAGTTCTAACTTGGTTCGAAGGTTTAGAGAGCTGGAGAAGGCATACAAAGAGTCTGGAGTTGGAATCCAATTGCCTTTTCTCGCTGACTCCTGCACAAGTGACATGCCCGTGGTCAACCTATACTTTGCAGAGGATTCGGAGACGGCGTATCGAGCGGATGCAGTTAACATCGTGGTGGGCGATGAGAAATGTTCCTGTTCACCGCTAAACAAAGGCTGTTTGAATGCAGATTTCCGCCAGTTTCACGGTTCTCAAATGTCTACAGATTGGCTTCCATTGGGCCCACGATTTGAATTTAAACAAGTGGAAGAGGTTGATGTTTCGTCCAAACGCAGCATCCCGTTTAACTTCATGGGAGCGATGACGAGTAGCTCCAGACGGTCCCTCCAAAACCTTCTTATTAATCCGGAAATAAAGAGCCGTTACCCATTTGTGGCCAAAGGCTTGACGTTGTTTACATCCAAGTGGAGTAAGATTGCAGTTGGGAAATATTCCAGTCCTTCCGAATACAGAGATATTCTTCTTAAATCTGCTTTCACCCTATGTCCAGAAGGAACGAATGCTGAATCTTATCGGATTTATGAAGCCATTGAAAGTGGGTCGATTCCTGTTCTAGTTCATTCAAAAAAGTCTCAGTGCTTAGATCCGTATGAACAGCTCATAAGTGATGGAACGCCGATCATTGTCTTAGATTCATGGGACGAATTTCCTGCTAAAGTATCCTTTTTGTTGAACCATCCTGAAGAACTTGATTTGCTTCAAGCGTCTCTGAGATCCTGGCGTTCAAAGTTCTGGACACGAATCACGAATAACGTCGAGAATGCATTAGAAAGGAAATATCCTATTATTTTTAAATCGGTTCAAGCTTCGATTAACGAGGTAGTTTTTGATGAAAACGTTTCTGCCAAGGACGAAGAAATCCCAACGGAAATTGCATCAGAGCCAAAAGAGTTTATACCGTTGGTTACGGGATGCGGTCGAAGCGGAACCTTGACCATCAAAGATACACTTTCTGCCCTGGGTATCCCTTCAGTGCACGAAGGCGCTGCACCAGGATCCGTTAGTGTCTCTTGGTTGTATGCTGCCTACAACGCCCACAAATTTCCTTTCGAGAAAACGAAATCCATAAAGTTTAGACAGGCGATGGAACTAAAAGCAAAGGACGGACTTATATTCAAACCAGTGGTTCATCTTGTGCGACATCCTCTCAAAGTCATTAGTAGCACTCGACGTTGCTTTTGCGGTAAAGGAAGTCGTGCAACTGCTCTAGCAGTGCGTAACAACCGAAAGAGCTGGGCATTCGTCCAAGCACAGTTTCCAGAAATTGATCCAAAGTCGGAGCTGTTTGATATCACTCGGTCAGCTTTGTACTGGTTGAGATGGAACCAACTAATCGATCGCAATTTTCCAGGAAACACATTGGTGACTCTCGAAGGACTCAATCCCAGACAGCTTGCGGAAGCTCTTGGGATGAACAACGATGAAGCTCCCACATCACTTCCGCCACGAGACAATTTTCACACTTCACCCGAAGCTATGAAAAATAAAGTGCCCGATGTTACATGGAAAGACCTGCACACGTCGAATGAAACGACGGCTAGATCTATCTTTGAGCTTGCCCAGACTTACGGGTACGAGGTTGGATTGGATTATGATAGTGTAATAATCTAATTAGATTTTCGAATGAGCTTTGAACCGTCGAATAGTCACTAAAGCCAAAGTCAATTCTTCGCTGGGCGTCATGGGTCGAATTCCCAAGAGCGAAGGAGCCAATGAAGCCACCGCAGACATGGAAGCTTGGCCCCATGCATTGCATCCTACCATGTAGAAAATCCTTGACTCGTTCGTGACGGAACCAACCAAAGGAACCCCATCAGGAGTTTCAGAGTACACACCGTATCTTGTGTTCACAACAGCCCCAACTTGGTCTGGATAGTGACTATGAATAAAATCTGCTAGAGCATTACACCGACGCGATGACTGTGGGGGCTTTAACGAGGAGTAGTGGTCTTCGCCACTTACTCGAATGTATCCATTAGATACGCACCAATCGTGACTGAAACCAAATGTGAAGTAATTGGCGCTCGATGGCAAGCTAGTCTCAATAGCAGTAAGGTAACTATAGCACGGTCGTAAGATGCCTGCAAGAGCGTGGTCCAGCCATAATCCTCCAGTGGCTACAATGATATTGATACAATGTAGTACACGACCGTCGTCCAAGGTCACCTTTGTCTCGTTGATATCAACGGCTCTATGGCCTTCGATCAATTCAGCTCCAGATTCTCTCAATAACTCCTGGGCATATTTAGCAGAATCAATGACAAAATCATGAGGAAACCGTATCCCACACGTAAACCCTGCTAGAGGAACGGATTTCAAAAACTCGCAATCACAGCCTAGTTCTTTTAAACTATTGTACTCTTCCAGTAGTTGCATTTCTTCTCCCAGTCTTCCAACCATTATCGATCCCAACCGATTTAACGGAACCTGAAACATATTCGCCAGCTCCAACTCCAAGTCTCTTCCAAATGCCGCCATGCGAAGATAGTTTCGAACACCCTCGAAACCGTGATGCATCGCGAACTCCGCTACTTTGCTATAAGGAGGTACTGTAACCACCTGTTTGATAACATTGGGTCCATTAGACTCAAAAACTCCGGTACCGCTCCTGAATGGAAAGTAATCTTCACTCTCATTGGAGACTACAGTGCAATCGTCGCCTACACCTACGCGACCTGCTTCCACACAGATGATAGAACCTACACCGGATCTTGATAAATGATAGCACACTGCGGCACCTGTACTGCCGCCTCCAATTACAACAACATCACTAGGAGCGCCTTCAAAACGATGATGCATCTGTTATTAGTTGCGAAAGGATTTCGAGACCACTATTTATTATGCGGGAAGGTCCCCAACTCTTTCCTCATCCCGTGCCTGATATTTTGTCCAACTTTTCGAAATGCAGCAAAACTCTAATAACAATGGCTTCTATTTTACCGTATGGTGCTTGTCAAACTGCTTGCAATGCTGCAGCACTTGTTTGTTACGGTGCTGCATCGACGGTGATGGGAGTAGGAAGTGTCCCGGCTTGCAACTCTGCTCAAGGGGTATGCATGCATTCATGCGCTGTGAGCTTCCTCGGAGGAGCAGTCGTTGAAGCTTCGGGATATGTGATGATGGGACCAGTAGGGGTTGCGATTGGCTCGTTATGCATGCTCTCAGCATATGTTTTTAAATAAATAATTGAATTGGGAATTTAAATTTTCTTTTCCGCAGATGTTCCCTTTCTAGTCTTATTTTAGTAAGAACTTACTTGAATGATTGCAATGGTGATATTTCAGGTCAAGAGCATGTTTTTAAATAGGATTCGCAGTTGATTGGTAAACTTGAAGGGAAATATGAAGCTGATTGGCTCGGATTTCTCCCCGAATGAGCCAACATTGATTTGATGTCTATGACAGAGATTCAAATGCAGGTGTACTGCGCATTTTTCAATGGAATGATTCCAACTATAGATTCTGATATTGGTGGTATCTCAATGAACTACCAGTTTGGAAACGCCGTTGCTTTGACATTACTCCCAACACGTGGATTCATGTATTCATTGTATTCGTGTTTTTAATACTTAATTACTTTGATATGTATATTAGTGAAACTTGGCTCTTATTAGCAAGGTTTCTTCATTCTGATCTTCTTGGTCATTGATGAAGACCAGAACTTCTCTAGTTATTGGTTTATGGCAAGCAGCGAACCAAAATCTAATGAAGCCTTTCGTTTTTGCAGGTATCTCCACTGTGGGTTGTTTTGCCTTGACGATCGTAGGGTCACTAGTTCTCACCAGAAAAGTCCTAGGTTCATTCCACGGGTTTACATAGGCCACCTTCTTATGAGCTGCTTCGTGCAAAGACATTTCCAAGTCAAAAGTCCTTGAAATGGGGGGCAACGTTGCCGTCACTTTGGCAATCCACGAGTTGATCAATTCTCCTGAATCTGCATCCACCATGCTGATATTTATAGACCGCGTGTTTCCATTGCCAGTTAACGGTCTGTAGATGACTTCGACGCGGTTAAATGCACCTGCAACAAGTTGGAAAGGTCCGGATGGATTGAGCATAGCCTCGCCTTGACAGGATGTGAAAACTTGAACTCTTCGAGAGAAATGATCGCCTTTGACAATAAGCTCCTTCATTGTTGACTGACCAAGAACCCCATGGAAATCTAACCGTTGTTTAATCTGTATCTCGATGCGCCAAATGAACTGCAATTTTGCCGAGTACTCGTCTTGATATGCTAGGATGTAAAACTCGTCATCAGATTGCAAAGCTCGGTACTTGAAATTGATCTCACCAGGCGAAAGGGATTGGACAATGGCACTGGGATTGGTGCAATGCAAATACGGCTCGTGTTTCCGCTCTTGAGTTCGAATCACCATTTTACAAAGTTCATTCGCAGTGGTGGAAATATATAAAGTGCGATCAACAATAAAATGACGGGGGTGTAAAGCTACTTGCACAACCAAGGCTTTATGGCCGTGTTTAGCACCAGAGAAAGTAACTGCAATCGTTCGCTTTTTAATTTCTGTCAGGTGACTGAAGAACAGGAATGGAATGGACACTGACTCATCAGCATCAAGTGTTAGTTCTAGTGTATCTGCGGTGATCATCTCATCTTCTACAGGACTCCCTCCTACAGTTTGAGATATGTCACGATAGTATCGCCATTCATCACCGCTAGTTATACAACGTAACTCTGAATCTCCAATTTCAATCTTAAATCTCTCTTCATAACTGTACGGATTGTGTAGCACTGTTTCAAAAAATGAGGGCGCTGCAAATGATGGAAACAACGAGACATGTTTTGTCATTGAAGTTTTGAGCAAACCATTGATTATGGCTCGCTTTTGGCCCTCTCTATACCGACGTACAACATCTAGTTGAGAGTCTCGGATCAACAGAGCGTCTTCTTCATCAATATCATAGACACCTTGTTTATCCGATCGGATAGCTCGACTTCTTCGAAGTTGTTTGATTTTTTCTACTTGTCTCAATTCTGAAGTTGCCTCGGGTTCAAAGCCCGAAGGTTCTTCTAGAATTGAGAATCCTAGTTCTACAATCAAACGATGAACATCATTGATACTTAACTTTCCGCTGCGTGAACGGTCTTTTGAGTTGATCAGTGATTTCACATCCACTCCTTTCTTGGCTGCTCGAGATACCGCACGCTTTAGTTTGTCTCGAATAAAATCAGTACCCAACTTCTCATAGTCAATTCGGTCTTCGTCTAGTTCAGTGATGTCACCATCCCAGCCTAGGCCTCTCAAAATTTTCTCCAGTCTAGTCGCTGATACCGTACCGTCATCATTTCGATCATAGCTTCTGCATTTTTGACGGATCTTCTCTTGGTTGTCTTTTAAAAAAGTATCTAGAGTCAATTCCTTTTTAACGCATTCTTCTTTTCCTTGCTTGTCGTGTATAAACCCGAGAAATTTATCTAGACTAACTGATTCATCACCGTTAATGTCGAATATCGAAAACATATGGTTCAAGTCCTCTTGATTCGCTTCAACTCCAATATCAACAAGCCCTTTTCGAAATTCATCTCTCGATATGAATCCATCGCCGTTTCGATCAAAATGATCAAATGTATCTCTTATTGCAATCCCTTTCTTTTCCGCAGCTAAAACCACACGTTTTAACTTTTCACCAACCGTACTAACATTCGGCTCCTTTTTAGAACCAGGTTCCTTTTTAAAACTAGGCTCTTTGGGTTTCGTACTCAAAAATGAAACAAATTCTTGCATGTTGACCGCACCTGAATGATCCATATCCCAAGAATGAAACAATTGCTGCAATTCTTCTTCTGTCAACTTCATTCCGATCTCAGAAAGACCTTGTCGACATTCATCAAAGGTGATCTCACCATTGCCGTCTTTGTCAAAATGCTCAAAAATCTTTTCTATATCCATTCCCTTTTCACGAGCTTTCAAAAGTACCTGATGCATTTTCATCTCAATCGGAGAAATCTCTGAACAAGCATTTTGATCCAGAAATTTCAAAAATTCATCCATTTCCACAAATCCATCACCATCCACATCCAGAGTCACAAACAAGTCTTTCATCTCTTCATCGGACTTGACTACCATTCCTATGCTCTTAAGCCCTTTTGTGCACTCTTGTATGCTCAGCTTTCCGTCACCATTGCTGTCAAAGTGTTTAAAGGCATCTTCGAATGCAACACCTTTATTTCTGGCTTTCTCTAATACTCGTTTTAATTTTTCTTGAATGCTGCTAGTTTGTTTCGGAATAGGCCTTTCGTGCCGTTCCGCCAAAGCGATAAAGTCTCGCATTACAAGTACTTTACCATCACCATACCTATGCATGAGTCCATCAACCTGTAACTTTGAAATCTGTAAACCAAGCGTCTTAAGGCCTTGTACAAATTCGTCTCTTTCAATGGTTCCATCATGATTAGCATCGAAGTGGTTTCTAAATGCATTTTCAAGAGATACCCCATTCGAAACTTCTGCTTTGCGCAAAATGCGACGTAATTTTGATTCTAGTTCCCCAAAATCGTCATCAAGAATCCTAGACAAGAACTTCTCGTAGCCCACGCCATTGGATCCATGCTTAAATTGCGAAATCAGAGTGTCGATGTCATCACTAGATATACCAAGTTGCAATCTATTGTTCAAAATATTTTCAAATACGGCTGGAGACACATTGCCTGAATTGGTTTCATCGAGATCATTGAATAAACGGAAAGTATCTACCGTGATGGAATTCGAGTTTCGCAACACTGCCCACAACGTACCAGTCGCGTTTTCCACACGAGGAAGCTCCAAGTACTGTGACAATATTGGAATCGTGACAAATCCGTGATTTTGATGATCTAGGATCCTGTCAAGCCTTCCTAGCTCGTTTTCCGAAAAGGTCCATTCGGATTGCATTGACGAAGATTCATTCTGAAGCATGAGAATCTCTTCTTGCTTGGCACGCTTGCCCTTTCGATGCTGTATGAGTCTGTCACTAGATGCGCTCGCTTTCATCAGGTTCTCCAACTGCGGATGATTTCTACTCATCGGTTTTGCAGCTACACGGTAGCGAGGGCCTTTCTTCTCATCAGAACTTTCAAGTTCCGAAAAAGCTGTTTTGATTCTCCAGTCTTGCTCCTCTTCTTGATCCTCCGGTGAAGTACGGCCAAGTCCATTCATTCCGTAGTTGCTCAAAACAATCTGTATTTTGCCATTGACTAAACCTCCGCTCACACAGTTTCGAAACACGTTCATTACTTGCACTCCATTCACACCTGCTTCGGAGTCGTCGAATACGATATCATATTCTTTTGCAACTTTGATGCTTTTCTCTCCTTGTCGCATGAGATCACTTAGTCGAACTACCGCGTATCCCATTTGAAGCATACTGTCCCCGTCCCACACAGATATAAACAGTGATTCGGAATACAAGTACTCTGCAAATCTCTGTGGTTCTTTATCATCACTTGTGGTTGTATCGACAAGGTACTTGAGAGCGAGACTTGGTGACCGACGGTACTTAGGATCCGATCTCGTCAATAGAAACGCGTCAGAAAAACCGCTCAATTTTGATTTATGGTGCTTTTCACTCATGAGGTTCATTTTTTCGGTTCGGGTAGGTTTCATGTTGTAAAACTGGTATGTAAAGAATACATTACTTGGGCGATTCGCGTTATTGTCCAGTGCATATCTGAACGCCGCAAATTGGAACGTAATTTCGTTGGATTTTAATCTGTCGCAGGTTTCCATGTTTACATTCAGAGCGCTGTTTTCAGGATCAGGAACTGATCGACGTTGTAATGCCACATTGTCAAAGCCATGTGTGTTCAACTTTGTTCGCGATGCTCGAGAGAGAGAGTTACTGAGTGGATTCGTGACATTCAGCTCCTTTGCAGTACTAGTAAGCGATTGCATTTCGAAGTTTCCGGTAACGGTGTTAACGCTATGAATCGGAAGATTCAAAGAACGTTTCAAGATGTTCTCGTCAAGACCCATCATTGGTTGTCGTGTCACTACAGGTGTTCTCTGTACTTCCTGTATGGAACGATGACGCCGTGTCGGAGATACGCTTTTTAACTTATTGTGGCGTCTTCGCGGCTCTTTCTCAAACGAAGAACTTGAACTTTCAGATAAGTTTTCTGGATCTGAATTTGAACTACTAGCATCGGAATCTGAACTACTTTCACCGGAATTTATCTTTTTCTTGATGTTGCTAGATTCGCGGTTCTCGTCAGATTCCGAAGAAGAGCTTACCCCGCGAAGTTTTGACTGTGGCTTCAGTGAAAGATGAAGACCAATGAGTGTGGGGGTTTTAGCAGAACCATCTACGTTGTCAGGTTGAATGTAACTGATTGCTGAGGTGAACGAGCACTGAGTTTCTAGATTCATTTGAAGCGGTAGTTTCACAGCCGCTGTTTTGGCTTTAATATTGGAAAAAACAATTTCCTTGGGGGCTCTAGAAAACGGCAACCACACCGAATTGCCAATCGCAAAGTACCAAGTCTGGTTGTTGGACACAACTTTATATTCTAGCTGGCAGACGAGACTGACATGAGGATGCTTCACCACTCCTTTGACTCGGATACATTTATCGCAAGACAACTTTCGATCGTACTCAGCGTGACTTGAATACTCGCGATCTTTTAATGTCGTTTCGGTCCAGCAGCCTGTTGATATAACAGTTCGACCATTATGAGCCCCAACTCTCAAAAGAAAACTCGCCATGAAGCTGAATTTCGCCCCAAATTGTGAGGAAATGAATTCATTCATTTGAGTTTCCCAATTCAGAGGGAGTAGAATGGATACGCGATTCACGTAGACATCAATTGTAGATGCGAGATGTACTGATCGACCAACCTTTACTGGCAGTGCATACTTGCCTTTACTGTTTTTCTTTAAGCCAGGGAATTCCTGAGCTGGTCCAATGATTTCATTCAATCGGATTAAATGCGAAACTTTTGTGATATTTCTGTCCAGACATGTAAGAAACGTGACCATGCATCCTGGAATAAGCTGCAGTTGCGTCTCCGTCTGTTGAGAACCAATGAATAACAAAGCACGCGGACTACCTGAATACACTTGAATTTTCCGCTTGCTCATTTTGGTAGTAAGGTCAGGAATCATCGAGAACACTGGAAGGCTAGCCCAGCCACAGCCATATTGTCCCAATGTCTTCAATCCTTCTGAATCTTTCTCCACGATAACTAATTCCACAACAGCCACACACGAAGGGTCCACTGTTTGCGTGCACAAAAACATCGATGTACCCTCGAGATCCAATTGTACGCCGCTTTTCTTTCCGATCAATGAGCTTTTGCAACTTACCAACGGACTCACCCATGTATTCCCGAAAAAGCTACCAGATCCTGCATGAAATAAAGACACATGCAAGCAAAACTCTAACTTGCTGGTTTTCGAACTACCGGCAAATACTGAAGGCAGTACGAACGATGAAATCGACCCAAAACTCAACCGAATCCCACATTTAGACTTGGTCGAGCGAACTGAGTCATCCATCAAGGGAACTACCAGATTAGAGACTCTGTTTTTGTTCCACGATTCAACGGCCTTTATGAAGTCGAAGGCCTCCGCTTCAGAACTATCGCTTCCACTGCTCATGGTCGTTAATAATCCGGAATAACCGTATTTCTCAAACTACGGTCCCCGCACGTCTGTTTCTCGGTTCTGTGGTAGTGGTTCTGATGTCACGGTTGCGTTACATGGTGGTTGTTGGATCCGGGGCTATTTGTGTATTGATGCCAAATAGAAAGGTTTTTAGTCAAGATGCAGATTTAAGATCCCGTACATTTGGCAGATACGAGAATCAACTTCGTATGTTTGGAAGCCCGGAAAAAGTGTTTAATTATTTCGCATCCGTGTCTTCAAATGACAGCAAGGAAATGTAAGGATTCAATAAATAAATGCGCGGTTTTAAGTTTCTGAAATGTGTTATTAGGTTTATGACTCCGGAAGATTTTGTGAGATCGTTGCAACCTTTTTGCGATGGAATCAACTCCACCCAAGTTGGTTCGGCCAATTTCAGATTTAGTTTAAGCCACAACTTCTCATTTGATGCTGCATTTGAAAACAAATACAAGGAGGTATGCAAACGAATCATAGAGGGTCAGAAAAATGGATCTCAAGTTCAATCGTATTACAAGGAGCTGAGACGAATTCGAAGTACAAAAGTCATTCCTCACAGTTTCCACGAAAGCATTTTACAGGAATTAGGGGTTTCAAATACTACATTCTACCAAATGGATCCTTTTGTTCAGCTTATTGACTCCGATGGCGACGGCTTCATATCGTACTCGGAGTATCTTTTATTCGTCTCGTTTTTAAAACTCCCGCGAACGCATTTATCTTTGTTGTTTAAAGTCATAGATACTTCTGGGAATCAGATGCTGGATAGGGATGAGGTCTTAGAAGCATTGGAATATATTTGCAAGAATGACCAAGACAGACAACACCCTTGGGAGCATGCACAGTACGTAGACAAGATATTGCTCAAAGGCAAGGAAGAAATATCTTTCAATGAACTCGAAGACTTCCTTGACCAGCTTCATAGGAGTGTGACGGCGCTTCAATTCGAAACATTCGACGTTGATGGTCTACATTTCCTGAGACTATCGAATTTTATGAAATTCATTTCATCGATTAGCAGCTCTCCCAAATACTCACAGTCGCTGATGGATCGAGCTCTCAAAGTCGAACAAGAAGAATCTAACCAAGACCTTAAGTCATTAGAGTTGAATGGAATCAGTTTTGACGATTTTGAAAAATTCGCCAAGTTTCTCTCACGAGCCGAATACCTTGCCATTGTTTTAAGCATTCTCAACAAGGACCTGGCGCATCTCAAAATCAATGTTGATGTATTTAGACGCATCGTCAAAGCTGTTGTGACGAAGCCTGCTGATACTTTACCTGATCGCGTCATTCATTTGCTTTTTAACATATTCGATTCTAATCAAGATTCGGAGCTTTCTGGAGATGAATTGCTGAATATTTTGTCCTCGAAACAAACGCCAGTTCTGAAAACTGACGGTCTTGCTTCCAAATTGAAAGCATTCCTTTCTTGCTTGAGTCAAAATTAATCCATTTGGGTCTTAAAAAACGGCTTGTTCCTGAAATATTCCTGATGATGCTTGGTACATATTTTTTTGAAAGCATACCTTTAATTAAATAAAGTTTCAATTGTAAAAATATGAGCGACTTGCGACATGGTGCGGAATATGGAATTTTAAATTCGCTGAGAACAGGCAATCCCATAATCGATATGATGTTATCGTGCATGATTCCTCTCATCATTACTAGACTAATTCAGTCTTCGTGCATAAGGTCCTTGGAGGAATTTTGGACTTATTTCATGAGTCTCTTAGCTTCTGTGGAAGAGTTTCGTAGATCTATTTCGCACCAGATACAGGGAAGGTCGGATGGTGGTCTTGAAGAGAGAAATCAATTGCTTATAAAAGCGCTTGCTCTGTACATGAATGAGTTGAACATCCAATACGCTAAAGCTCAATGTTCTTTAATGGCAGTGAGGGAAAAAACTA